>ENA-ORMR01002724-ORMR01002724.1-human-gut-metagenome-genome-assembly--contig:-NODE-2724-length-10442-cov-2.971984_pt1 | contig 10442 bp, 12 predicted proteins | sample MGYA00242107_ERZ509003 | MGnify/ENA primary metagenome ERZ509003 (study PRJEB26280, sample SAMEA2338699) | human gut metagenome | biome: human gut; feature: human-associated habitat; material: faeces... | reverse complement strand
GTTTCTCTCTGTGTAGATGTACTCAGCCATCTTAGGGTTCCATCTTCTTGTCTGGTGTCCGAAATGTACACCTGCCTCAAGTAACTGCTTCATAGAAATTACGCTCATTTTAGTACCTCCTGTGGTTTTTAATATTCTTCCATGTGCTTCAGCTTTCCGTCACCCCGAGCAAGGGACCATAGGAAATCCACACATGTGTTTTTTCACACGAAACTAAGGATAACATAACCAACCATAATTTGCAAGCATTTTTTATTATCGTGGCAGATTATTTTTCTTCACGAATATAATTATGATCCGGGTATCAAAACATGCTAATCATAATTATCATTTCTTATATAATGATGCTGTCAGCTCTTCATAAGTCATACCCGAATTAACCTCAACCTCGCCGACCCTTATCTTGTCATCATACCCTGTTTTTATGAGATATCTGTCAAAATCTGCTGCATCCTCTATAATTCCATTCTGCTTAAGCATATCACATACTGTTCTTGAACTCATGCCCTTGGTAATGTTTATTGTGCAGGTAACTTCATTGTTCATTACCCCGGCAGCAGAACTGGCATTATTATTCTCTGTTGTTAATTCAGTTGTTGTTTCTGTTGTTTCTGTTATTGCCTGCGTTGTCATCCCGGTAACTGCCTCTGATTCTTTTCCGGGTGAAGCTTCTCCATCACTCGTCGATTCTGAAACCGTCTCTGAAGGACTCTGACTCCCCATCTCCGTTTCAGTTTCACTGTCATGCTGCAAATCATCCGTGACATCATCGCCGGAAGTTTCCTGCCCTGTGGATGATTCATCAGAGGATGCTTCTTCCGTCCCACTCTGCTGCCCGGAATGTGAGGCTGAAAAGCTCATGCCAAGCTCAATTGCCCTGTCAATAACCTCACTATCAGACATCCTTCTTTCAGAAGCATGTGTTGCTGTCAGAATTATTGTGGTAACTAATATACCTATTCCCACACCACGTAAAAAATATTTAAGTCTCATTTTATTTCGTACCTTTAAACAAATCTATAACCAGCCTGACCTCACCTACACCTATTCCCAGTGTCTTAGCTATTTCAATAACAGACTTACCCTGTTTGTATAATTTTAGGACATTATCTCTCTTGTTGTCACCCGTTTCAACACCACCAGCCTGCACATTCTCATCCGTGCTTACAGCCACTGCTTTGTTCGCATCAACCGCCGCGGATATCTCAGCATTGTACAGCAGTGCCGCCTCTTCCATATGGTTTTTATCAGGATCTGTATTATCCTTCGGAGCATGATGACTCTCTCTGTCAATGGAAGCTTTTTGCTTATCAGCCGCCTTCTGCATATCACGTATATTGTTATGAACCTCTTTGCTTTTTTCATTAAGCATATCATACAAGAACATTACTTCATTATGGCTTTTATTGATTTCCCCAAGAACCGTATCGGAATACTCGGCAAGCTCTTTTATTTTCTGATTGGACAGCCTTTCGAGTTCATCGCGTGTTCTATCCTCAACTGTCTGGGTTATCCGTACTGTCTGTTCATTAAAAACCGATGTAATCTGTCTTCTTATATCTTCTTTCTGGTTATCCGATAATTTCGTGCCCGTACTCTGTGTTTTCTCCGGACCATCTAATTTAACAGAGAACATAAAGCTTACGGCAATACAGATTATTCCTATAAGCAGCAATACAATTTCCAGCATTGTCATCTCATTCACCTGACTGTCAGATTCGGATGTCAAAGGTTGTATGTTTCTCCGGTTCTGCCTTTTCATCCTCCTCTAAGTTTTCTTTCATCTTCTTTTTGATATTGGAATAATACTTATTCTTCCCTTTATCCTTCGCATCGAATTTCTCATTATTCCATTCAGAATCACGCTTTTTAACAACAGTGTCTGAATTTTTCTCGACCTGCTTATTAAACTGGGTCTGAAAAGCAGCCTGCTCCATAACAGGTTTCTGATCTTCATTCTGTCTAACCTGGGCAAAGTCTGTTGTACGATTTACAATTCCCGTCATCTCTACCGGTCTCATATAAATCCTCTTTTCTTTATAATGGAAGCATTACTACATCTGCTCCCTGCTTAGCATACTGGCAGTATACCGCTTTATCCTTTATGCGGTACTCCGTATCACCGAATGACAGCTTGGTTCCCGGATAAATACAATCCGTAATCTTAACCCTTGCCTCAACATTCTCAGACAAGGCCTGTTTACCCGCATTGTACTCCTCTGTCATTTTTCTGAAGGACTGCTCAAGCATAATAAGATTCTTCATTGAAGTCTGGAGCATTTCCTGCTTCTGGGAATCTAACTTTCCCTCCAGCTCCATCTTTTTTCTGAGCGCCGCAACAACCTGTCTGAGCTTGGTTCTGTCAGAATTAGCTTTTGTAATCTCAGCAGCAAGCTCCTTTACCCTCTTACGCAAAGCCGGGTCAACACCAACATAGACATTCGTCACTGTACCCATGTTATTTCCAATCTGCTTCGCTGTTACGGTGGAACCTGCTCTTGCCGTACCGCCTACGAGCAGACCATTCTTTCCGCTAACATTTATCTTATCACCTGCTGAAGTACTACAGTGTAATAATGAATCCGTTTCAATACTTCCACCACACGAAACAGTAGCATTTTCAACGAACTTCGTAGTAATGTCACCTCCGGCATGTACAACGGCCTTGTTCATACCCTGAATTCCGCGATTAACCATGACATTGCCACCCGCATCGACATTCGCGCCTTCCACAACTCCCATGATTGTTATATCACCTGATGCCTTGAGTGTGAATCCGGCCCGCACATTCCCATGGACAATTATATTTCCTTCATAGGAAATATCTCCGGTTGTGTTATCGACATCAACAGGAACGTCATATATATCTGAAATGAATATCTTGTCGCCCTCTAATGTGACATGTCCGTTAACCTTAGAAATAAGACTTAATCCATCTTCCGATATATATGCATTTCTGCTAAACTTAAAATTCTTCTTGGTCACTCTCTCCGGTGGCAGCTCAGCTCCCATAATATTTTTACCCGGAGTGCCCTTCACAACAGGAATGATTCTTGCAACCACCTGTTCCGCCGATACCTTGGTTATAAGATCAAGCTCATGATAATCTACCGTACCATCACTATTTATCTTGGGCTTGGCAACCTGCTTCGTATTAAAAAGATACTCTATACTGGCATCTTTTCCCTGTACCGGTTCGGTACCCCTCGCGAATACAAATGGAGTATTATATATCTTATTCTCCACAATCTCTTTTATAATCGCATCATCGACACCATAAGTAATACCCTTAGCCATAAGGTCGCCTTTCATCTCACTTACAGTCATTAGTGATCCGTTTCCAACAGGTGGATAATATTGCTTCTGCACTCATCTTATTTTTATCAATGTTATAAACACAAAAAGCGGCGCTTGAATTCATCGCCGTATCACTAATCTTGAAACAAGATGCTGTATTTATATTTTTCAAAGCTGCCCGGATATCATCCTTATTAAAGTCTTCAAATCTTCTGCTGTTGAGATATTCTATTATCTCTTCGGCATTTGTCCTTTTTCCGCCCTCTTGCGGTTCTACAATACTGACATAAGTCCCATCCTGCTTCACCGAAATTATGAAATACCCATTTTTCACCATATAATTGTCCTCATATTATATCTGATCGGATAATAGCCCCATGTATCCACCCAGATGTTTTTTCATCTTCTGAATCGCTTTAGTATGTAACTGCGATACTCTTGATTCAGATACCTCAAGTACCCTGCTTATTTCTTTCAATGACAAATCTTCATAATAATAAAATAAAACAACGCTTTTCTCTTTCTCTGTCAAGGTATCTAATGCTTTCTCCAGCATCCGGGCAAGCTCCGCCTTTTCCACAACTCTTTCCGGTTGTTCAAACTGGGAATTGTGCGATGCATCCATTTTTATCTCACTGCCCTGTTCAATAAAATCCTCCAGTGAAACAATATTAGAAACCTTCGCTTGTCCATTCCATGTGTCAAGCTCCTCCGTGGAAATATCCAGCTCCCTGGCAATTTCCTCATCTGTGGCGGCTCGTCCATACTCGGTTTCCAGCTTAGACATTGCGGACTCTATCTTCTTCTGTTTCTGTCTTACACTCCTTGGAATCCAATCCATCTTTCTTATCTGATCAAGAATTGCACCTCGGATTCTGAGACTGGCATACGTTTCAAACTTGACATTCTTATTAAAATCATATTTGTCAATTGCATCAATCAATCCAAAAATACCATAACTTACAAGATCCTCGTACTCAACATTGTAACCAAGATACATACTTAATCTTCCGGCTACCAGCTTAACGAGGGGAGCATATTCTATTATAATTTTCTCGCGCAGCTCAGGACTTTTATTCTTTGCATATAAATCCCAGAGCTTTTCCTTGCTGTTATCATCCATTTTGCTACCCTCTTTTATGAAACTTTTAAACAGTATTTAATTATTTTTCTTCTTCTGTTTCATTGCTCTCCACTGTATCTTCAGCTTCTTCTGTTTCTTCTGTCTTTTCCTTTTTATCCGTATCAGGATTAAGAAAGCGATTAAGAATTGCCCGGACTATGATTCCTATAACAAAAAAGATAAATGCAGCAGCAAAAATAATAATCAATGCCTTGGTAAGCTCATATTTATAGATAAAAGTAACAATCCAGGCAACAAGAGCAGCCACTAGCGTAATAAGCGCCGGAAGATTTCTAAAAATCATATTCTTTTTTGTTCCTTTCCAACTGCCTTAATAAGTAACGAACCATCCTCAGAATAAAATTCTATTGTACGTCCATAATTGAGCCCTGTATCCTCGGCGACTATGCGTATACCAAGTTTTTTAAAATTAACCTTGGCGGATTCAGCGTTCTTTTCTCCCACCTTCATCGTTATGCCGCCTGCTCCCGCCGAAGTTGCAAACATCTGTGCTCCACCCGCAATCTTAGCAACCATCCTGCTTCTGGACGCCCCCATCTTCTCCATCCTTGAAACAGTCTCCGCTATACCTGTATCACCAAACTTGGCTATATTCTGGTTATTACGGATCTGTGTACTGTCCGGAAGCATATAGTGCACCATTCCAATAATTTTTGTTACAGGATCATATATACATGCACCAATGCATGAGCCCAATCCCAATGTTGTCAAATTATCAGGGTAACGGCAGACATTCAAGTCTGCCATTCCCACTTTAATCATATTTCCCATATACTTTTCCTATTATGTAGAATTTACATGCCTAATGACGATAATATTGCATCATATGATTCAAGCTCCGGTACCATAAGAAAGTATCCGTTCACAAAATCCAACTCACCAAACTGCGTCTCTATCAGAAGCACCTTATCTCCAAGCTTACCAAATTCAATTGCCGGTACACTAAGCAGTGCACATGCCATATCAATTGAAATATATGGTACAGATGAGGAAATCTTAAGACTTGTCAGATTGGACATAGCCGAAAGATATGCTCCAATGATAATATTACCTATTTCTCCCAGTGCTGAAAGCTCCATATCCGAAAATCCGTCGCCACTGCTCTGTATCATGCCGCCCATCAATGAATTCACAAGATTATGTGCGGACTTCTCCTTAACAAGGAACATCATCATACCTTTTATGTCCCCATCAAGCTGTACCAGTATTCCCGCAAGCACTTCCTCCGGTGAACCGAAAATATCGGGAAGATTGGTAAAAGGCACAAGATCAACTCTCGGCACATTCATATCAATCTTCATATTCATCATCTTAGCCAATGCAGTGGTAGCGTTACCGGCTCCTATATTGCCTATTTCCTTTAAGACGTCAAATTGTAAGTCATTAAGATTATCAAGTGTGTTCTCTGCCATGACATCTCCTTTCAGACAAGCTGTTAATCTTCCTTAGATGTATCCTTATCTGTAATCGCAAGCTGGATATTAAGAAGTGATATAAGCTCTCCCTTATTCTTTCCGATTGCGCTGATGTATCCTGCCATATCCTTATTCGCATCTACAGTGGTCTTTTCTATTGAATCCTCATCCAGTGTGACAACCTCATTAACCTGATCTACGATAAGTCCAACTGTTGCCTGCTGTTCAAGCTTGATAATGATAATTCTTGTCTTGTCTGTTATCTCATCAGCCGGCAGTCCAAACTTAAGTCTGAGGCTCATTACCGGAACAATCTCTCCGCGCAGATTGATGACACCCTTAAAATAAGACTGAGCCTTAGGCACTCTCGTTATCCTCTGCATTCTTACAATATTATCAATATAGTTGATATTAACACCATACTGTTCACTGCCAAGCTTAATTACAATGTACTGTTTTGCTGCCGTTGACTGTGTTGTTGTTAAAGCATCCATAGTATATTCTCCTCCACCTGTTATACAAGAGTATTTGCATCAATGATAAGAGCAATATCACCATCACCAAGGATTGTAGCACCGCTTATCATCTTATTAACATTGATATAGCTTCCAAGCGACTTGATAACTATCTCCATCTGACCGATAAGACTGTCTACAACAATACCTGCTCTCTTATCACCCTTACGCACAATAACAACTGTCATGTTCTCGCTGTCTTCATTGCTTGATTCAACATCAAGCAGCTTTCCAAGACGAATGATAGGAATAACCTTATCTCTGAGGTGAATAACTTCCTTTGAATTAACATACTTGATATCACTCTTTGTAATATCCTCAAGTGTTTCTATTGAACCTAAGGAGATTGCATACTGCTCATCACCAAGTTTAACCATAAGAGCCTGAATAATAGCAAGTGTAAGTGGAAGTCTGACAATAAATGTACTTCCCTCTCCAAGCTTAGTCTTGACCTCTACATCTCCTCCGAGAGCTTCAATCTTAGACTTAACAACATCAAGACCAACTCCTCTTCCTGAGACATCTGTAATTTTCTCAGATGTTGAGAAACTTGGGCGGAAAAGTAAATCGATAATATCTTTATCAGTCATTACTTCTGCCTGTTCAGGGGTAATTGTTCCCTTTTCAATAGCCTTTTTACGGACATTCTCTACATCTATACCATTACCATCATCGCCTACTTCAATTACAACATTGTTTCCATCCTGATATGCATTGAGGAATATAGTACCTACCTCAGGCTTTCCTCTCTGCGCACGGACATCAGCATGCTCAAGACCATGATCTGCAGAGTTACGAAGAAGGTGCATGAGCGGGTCACCAATCTCATCGATAACAGTACGGTCAAGTTCTGTCTCCTCACCTGTCATGTAAAGTTCCATCTTCTTGTCAAGCTTCTTGCTTAAGTCTCTTATCATTCTTGGGAATCTGTTTACAACTGTCTCAATAGGAACCATTCGTACATTCATAACAGACTCATGAAGTGATGTAGTAACTCTCTCAAGGTATTCAATCTGCTCATTAAAATTCTGTCTTCCAGAAACAGTATTCTCACTTGTAGAATTATTGATGGATACAAGACCATTCTTTGCAATAATAAGCTCACTCACAAGATTCATAAGTGTGTCAAGCTTGTCTATATCTACACGCACTGAACGATTGGCAACTGCCTTTCCTGACTTAGCAGGTGCTGCAGCGGACTTCTTTTCGTCTGCTTTTGCAGGAGCCTGTGCTTCTTTTGCAGTGCTAACTTCGTTCTGTGCAGGAGCTGCTGACGTCTGTACCGGAGCCTCAGTACTAACCTCCTCAAGCTCTCCGCCTACAACGTCCTTAACCTCGGATACATTCTTAATGACATTAAGTACCTTATCGTAGCTCTCATTTGACACAACGAATACACTGAAATCCAAATCAAACTTCTCATCCTCGATATCCTGTGTCGAAGGCTCAGACTTAATAACCTCACCAACCTCTTCTATTCCCTTAAATACCAGGAATGCTCTGGCAGCCTTAAGTATACAATTAGGATCAAGATATACCGTAAATCCATAAGCATTCATGCCCTTCTTTTTTGCTTCATTGATAGCATGCTGCTCAAAATCTGCAAGCTGGACGTCCTTATACTTTGCATTCCCTGATGCACTTCCGGCTGCTGGTGCTGCCTGTTCAGGCTGTGCCGTTGGAGCCGGCTGAGCTTCGGTTGTCATATTGCCCTCTGTTGCAAGGAACTCATTAAGAAGCTTGATAATCGCTTCATTGTCCTCTGTACCCTCATCAGAAGCCTCCTGAATATTGTTGAGATAGCTCTCAAGTGCATCAAGACACTGGAAAAGAGTATCGATGAGACTTGCTGTTACCTTCATCTTATCGTTGCGGATCTCAGAGAAAACATTCTCCATATTATGTGTGAGATTCTGCATTCTCTTGTATCCCATGGTTCCTGCCATTCCCTTAAGAGAATGTGCTGCACGGAATATCTCGTTAATTGTTGCCTTATCCTCAGGCTCCTTCTCTAACACAAGAAGAAGGTCATTAAGGTTCTGCAAATGTTCTTTTGTTTCATCAATAAAAATCTCTAAATACTGGCTTACGTCCATTTATCGCACCCCCGTGTTTCTTGTTATCGCATCTGCGATTTCTTCTAGTGGCTTTACTTCATTTACCAAGCCTGCCTCGGCAACAGCCCTCGGCATACCGTAAACAATACTTGTCGCTTCATTCTGACTTATCACATATACCTTCTTATGCTGCTTCAATGCCTTAATACCATTGGTTCCATCTGCACCCATACCTGTAAGAACAACACATATAATCTCATCATAAGGTGAACTTACAAGTGATTCATACATAACATTCGCACAAGGTCTTAACGCATCTACAGGAGGTTCATCAGATAATACAACCTTCGTATCCGTTCCTGACCTGACAAGCCTGATGTGCCTTCCGCCCGGAGCTATATATACTGTTCCCTTGGAGATAATGTCGCCGTCCTCAGCCTCCTTGACAGTAACCTTACTAATCTCGTTAAGTCTCATTGCCAAGGATTTGGTAAAGCCAGCAGGCATGTGCTGTACAATCACAACACCGGCATCTAATTCCTTCGGAAGATATGGAACAACCTGCTGAAGTGATTTAGGACCACCTGTTGAACATGCCAGGGCAACAACTCTGTTAGCATGATCCTTTTTATAAGAAGCAGTGCTTCCCATCTTTACAGTCATAAGCGGCTGCACAGGTCTTGCTGCCGGGGCAGGTGTGCTTCTATCATTCTTGGATGAGCCAAAGGTTCTGATTGAAGTAGCCCTGGTATTAATGCTCTGTGTAACAGGCATGGTTCCTATTACAGAAGCCTTTGTGCTGCCTGCTGTAGCAATATCAAGCATATCAAGTATACGTTGTTTAAAATCCTCGCCCTTAGCTTCAATAAAATTCTCAGGCTTGGTGACGAAATCAAATGCGCCTAACTCAAGTGCCTTGATGGTCTCCTTTGCGCCTTCCTTGGCTACCGTACTTACGACAATCACCGTCTCCTGGATGTGATTCTTTTGCAGCATCTCCAAAAGCTCAAGACCATTCATCTTAGGCATGTTAATGTCAAGAATAATAGCGTCATACATCTTAGGATGGCTTACTATCCTGTCGAACCCTTCAAGACCGTCCCTGGCAAAATCCGCAACCTCATATTGTTTATTTGTTTTAATTATATCAGAAATAACCCTTCTCATAAGTGCAGAGTCATCAATAATCAAAATTTTCTTTGCCATTTATGTCACATTCTCCTTTCAAGCTGCATTCTTTTCCTCTCTTCTTCAAAAATAAAACGTATGAGAGCTTCCCTGTCATCATTCTTAATATTGACAAAGCTTGCTCTGTTATGGAAAATATCTTTTCTGTCATGTGGATGTACAGAATCAATGATCTGTGCTGTAACCTTAAGAGACTGCTTTGCCGCACCAAGCATATAGTCAAATTCTATGTATACTCTGTCTCCTTTCTTGAAGCCGCACCCTACGAATTTCATTCCGCCACCGCTTATATCAATTGTCTGTCCATCCATAATATTTCTATTTATTATTTCTTCAGGAATTTCTCCCGTCCTGTCAAAGACAACTGTCAGTGCTTCATCAAGAGGCATATATTTAACCGGCATAATCATATCATACCTGAAGAATTGCCTTCTCTGGACTTTTCTAAGTGAAGTCTCAAGCTCAAGAACAAGCACAAACAGATTATCTGCCTTATATCTTTTGACAACCTTCACCTTGCTATGATACATTTTTGCCTTACAATAAAAATATGCATTATAATGCGTCCCAATGGATAAAACAACCATTCTTCCTTCACTGTATGGCATAGCCACGGAAACCCTTCCGGTATCCTCATCAATATCATATATCTGACTCAGGTACAATATTGTATTCTTCTCCTTGTTGGCTGTTATTTCATTAAGCTCCAATTTGCCACCGGGTATCAAAATATTTTCCATACGTATGTTCCCCTTTAACTCCTCTTATTATGTTTCAATATGCTGCTAAAGAAATTACCAATACCTTTTTTCTCTTTAGTATCATG
>ENA-ORMR01002716-ORMR01002716.1-human-gut-metagenome-genome-assembly--contig:-NODE-2716-length-10460-cov-2.767420_pt1 | contig 10460 bp, 11 predicted proteins | sample MGYA00242107_ERZ509003 | MGnify/ENA primary metagenome ERZ509003 (study PRJEB26280, sample SAMEA2338699) | human gut metagenome | biome: human gut; feature: human-associated habitat; material: faeces... | reverse complement strand
GGCGGAACTGCTGCACGCAGATAAGGCTGCCATTGCGCGGCGGGCAAAAAATCTGGAAGCAAAGGGTCTTTTGATCCGCAGAGATGCCCCCAGCGACCGGCGCAGCCAGCTGCTGTACCCCACCAAAAAAGCGGAAAGCCTGAGATTCTCCAAGGCAGAGATCGAAGCGGCCTTTTACGAATACCTGACCAATGTGCTCACCGCCGAGGAAGCCGCTGCCTTTGCCGCTGCGCTGAACAAGCTGTACACAGCATCCAAGACCGAGAGCCGCGCGGGCTTCCCGCATTTCCGGAAAGCTGCAGGAGGTGAGGCTGCTCATGAAAAAGGATAAAACGTTCCGCCCGGACAGGGTGCTCTTCTATTTCAAAGCAGAGTGGCTTCCGCTGGCCTTTGTCACGCTGTCGGGCCTTGTGTATAACATCGGCCTGCTGGCAACGCCTTGGTTCGAGGGCCGGCTGGCCCAGTGCCTTGCCGACATTCTGGGCGGCAGCGAGACGGCGGCAAAAATGGCCATGCTGGTGCTGGCCTATATCGTGGTCACGCTGGCGGTGCAGGCGGCGCGCTTTATCAAGCGCTTTTATGTCCGCCGCTTTGCCAACAACATCAACCGCCGGATGAAGGGCATCGTGAATAAATCAAGCTGTACTCTTCGGGGGCTTTTATAATGGGAGAAAACGTGGTAGAATATCGCTAACGCGATATTCTAGTTTTATGCGCAGCGCCTCGCCGCTTGCTCCTGCGGAGCTGCGTGGCAACCGGCTTTGGATGCGCAATTATGCCATTTCACTGCGTTCATGGTATAATAGAGGAAAAAACTCTTGCGGGAAGGTGAATACGCCATGAAACAGGAAAAAGCCTATTACCATCTGCCCGGATTGTTCGAGTTCTACGAGCTGTACCGGGAGTTCCTGCCTCTGTTCCGGGCGCACAGAGAATACTTTTATGACTGGTGCGACATCGGCTCCATCTACGGTGCACCGGCCGACTGCGTCTGGGGCGGGGGACGGGCTGGCTTCGGGGAGCATGACCCCAAAGAAGTCCTTGCCCTGACGCGGGAATACGGCATCTCGGCGCGGCTGACCTTCAGCAACTCGCTCCTCCAGGAGGAACATCTTTCGGATAAAAAGTGCAATGCTCTCTGCGCCCTGTTTGAGCGAGAAAACCAGGTGCAGAGCGGCGTCATCGTCCACTCGGAGCTGCTGCTGGACTACCTGAAAACGCACTATCCGCAGCTTTATTTCGTGTCCTCCACGACGAAAGTGCTGACAGAGTTTCAGCAGCTCCGGGCGGAGACAGCCCGGGAAGAGTTCCGCTATGTGGTGCCGGACTTCCGGCTGAACAAAGCCTTTGGAGAGCTGGACAGTCTGCCGCAGGCGCAGAAAGACAAGGTGGAATTTCTCTGCAACGAGTGCTGCTGGGTCGGATGCCGGGACAGAAAGCGCTGCTATGAGAATGTCAGCCGAAAAAATCTCGGCGAAGCCTGTCCCGAACACATCTGTACCGCACCGGGTGCGGAGGAAGGCTACCGCTTCTCGAAGGCGATGGAAAATCCGGGGTTTATCGGCATCAGGGACATTCAGGATGTCTATATGCCGATGGGATTTTCCAACTTCAAGATCGAGGGCCGGGGACTGGGCAGTGCGCTGGTACTGGAATTTCTGCTCTACTACATGACAAAACCGGAATACCAGCTGCATGTCCGGGAAGCCATCTATCTGGACAATATGCTCGACCTGTTCTGAGGAACTGCATTATCTGCCACTCCGACCTGTCGGACGGCGACTGATGCCACGGAGGTGCTGCGGTGTACGGGGTGCTTTGCGGCAGTCTGGCGTGTTCCTATACCAAGCTTTTGAAGGAGATACAGAAATGACCGAAAAAGAGAAGATGCTGGCCCATCAGATGTACGACGCAAACTACAACGAGGAGCTGCACGATGAGCGCATCGCAGCCAAGGAGTTGTGCTGGGAGTATAATCAGCTCCGCCCGTCGAACGAAGAGGGCCAGAGAGCGGTCTTGAAGAAACTTCTCGGCAAGACGGGGGAGAATTTCTACATCACTGCGCCGTTCTGGTGCGATTATGGCTACAACATCGAACTGGGCGAAAATTTCTACGCCAACCACAACCTGGTCATCCTTGATTGTGCTAAGGTGAAATTCGGCGATAACGTCTTTGTTGCGCCGGACTGCGGTTTCCACACCGCTGGTCACCCCATCGACTTCGAGCGCCGCAACGCCGGGTTTGAGTATGCCTACCCTATCACGGTGGGGGACAATGTCTGGATCGGCGCAGGCGTGCAGGTGATGCCGGGCGTGACCATCGGCAGCAATGTGGTCATCGGCGGCGGCAGCGTCGTGGTGAAGGACATCCCCGATAACTCGGTGGCTGTCGGCAATCCCTGCCATGTCATCCGTGCCATCACCGATGAGGACAAAAAGACCTGCTGGAACAGATAAAACAAGAAAACGGCCCCACCGGCGAAATATTATCCCAGTGCAGAGGAGATTGAGGCTGAAATTGCAAAGGCCGTCCGGTTTTATGAAATCACCATCGAGCACCTGACCGGCAAGCAGATACACAGGAAACGTAACGAAACACAGCCCGCACAGAAGCTTTGTGCGGGCTGTTGCAGTCTATGCAGGCGGTGTGCTATACTGGTAAAAAAGCGGGGAGGAGACTCTTTCATGAAAAAAATCTACCTCATGCGTCACGGTGAAACGCTTTTCAACACCATGGACGTCAATCAGGGCCAGTGTGATTCGCCTCTGACAGAAAACGGCATCCGGCAGGCAAAGGCGGCAAAAGCGTGGTTCGATGCCCACAACGTCCATTTTGATGCGGTCTACAGCTCCACGTCAGAGCGGGCCTGCGACACAGCGGAGTTCGTCTCAGGCGGGATGTCCTATACCCGCCGCAAAGACCTCAAGGAAATTTTCCTCGGCATAAAGGAAGCTTCGCCCATCCGTGAAAACCCGACGTACCCCTACGGCGACTACTTCGTGAAGTACGGCGGCGAAGACCTGGATGCCTTCACCGAGCGGGTATACGGGGCAGTGAAGGGCATTGCCGAACACGCGGCAGGGGAGTGCATCCTTATCGTCTCCCACGGCATGGCTATCCGGCGCTTTTTGACTAAATTCCCGGAAAAGGCGGGCGAGATCACCGGCTTTATCGGCAACTGCGGCATCCTCGAGATGACTTATGCAGACGGAAAGCTGACGGTAGAAAAAATCATCAACCCCAACGGTTGAGGATCAACAACAAAAAAGTCCTCCTGAAGGGCGGCCAGATCTTGGACATCGACGGCATCAAAATCGAATGTTTCCTTCAAAAAGAAAAAGGCTCACGATCCGAATGCTCCTTACGACGGCTGCGACGAGCCGGATGACACCGGGCAGAACGCCAAGAGCGGCTATCTGAAAGGCGTGGGCTGATCAATAAAACAAGGGCTGCTGTACAGCGTCGTACAGCAGCCCTTTGCAGTTATTTCCGGCTTGCCAGCTTGTTCAAAAGCATCACGGCCAGCACGATGACGCCGATGACCAGCACGATGCTCACCATCCCGATGACCATGATGGGCAGAGTCGTCATCCACGAAGTAAGATGCAGCATATCAGTCCCTCCTTTAGCTCAGCAGGGTCAGCAGCAGTCCGCCGGCGATGACAGAGGCTATCTGGCCCGAGACGTTGACACTGATGGAGTACATCAGCAGGAAATTCTGGTTGTCCTCCTCGAGGCCCAGCTTGTTGACGACGCGTCCGCTCATGGGGAAGGCAGAGATGCCGGCTGCGCCGATCATGGGGTTGAGCTTTTTGCCCTCCGGGAGGAAGAGATTCACCAGCTTTGCGAACAGCACACCGCCGGCGGTGTCAAACACAAAGGCCACGAGGCCCAGTGCAAGGATGAGCAGAGTGTCGGGCCGCACGAACTTGTCAGCGGTCATCTGGCCGGCCACGGTCAGGCCCAGCACGATGGTGATGAGGTTTGCGAGGACGTTCTGCGCCGTTTCACTCAGGGTGTTCAGTACGCCGCACTCCCGCAGCAGGTTGCCGAACATCAGAAAGCCCACCAGTGCTACACTGGCCGGAGCCACGAGCCCGGCGATGATGGTCACGACGATGGGGAACAAGATCTTGGTCAGCTGGCTGACACTGCCCTTCTGGTAGGGCATCCGGATGCGGCGTTCTTTCTGGGTGGTCAGCAGTTTGATGACCGGCGGCTGCACGATGGGCACCAGCGCCATGTAGCTGTAGGCCGCCACCATGATGGCACCAAGGTACTGGGAGTGCAGGACGTTGGCCACGAAGATGGCCGTGGGGCCGTCTGCCGCGCCGATGACGGCGATGGAAGCGGCGTCCTTCAAATCGAAGAAGAAGCCCGCGAGGAAGCGGCAGAAGTTATAACAGACGACGCCGAATCTGATGATGAGGAAGAGGCGGAAGATAATTCGGACGCTGAGAGCGAAGAATAATATTACTAATTGTAATAAGTAAAATAAAAATAACTGCAAGGAGTTGATTCTTGCAGTTATTTTATTTAAAAAACTATTTGTATTGCCCTGCCAAAGACATAAAAGCTTTCCGCCCGCCCTTTCTCGAAAGGGCGGCAGGGTCGAGGGGCAGAGCCCTCGTCGCTCCCCGCAGGGAGCGAAATCCCCAGCAGAGCGAAGCGCAGGAGTGGGAGACGGTAGGCGAAGCCTAACGCTACCCTCAGCCGGGGGTCCTCCTATGGGCGCACAGAGTGCGTCCATGACTGCACAATGTAGTAGTTCAGAACAAACCTATATATGATAGTTTCTTATTCAACATCTCAAATAAGTAACATCACAGCCTATCAGGATAAACTCCCATGTCATGAAGCTTAGCCAGTTTAGCCTCAACATCCTCCTTATCCGCACGATTAGTCATGCCAAACCATACATCATGTGAGGGTGATGCAAAGACTGTCAGCTTCTTCTCCGCCAAAAGGTCGTTTACCATTATCGGCAGAAGACATTCCGCTTTAAGCATATCGGGAGTGAGGGATTTTAAGAAGTCGTTGAAATAATCATCCATAATCTTTAATGTGTCGGGATGGAAGCCCCAGAAGTTCATTGACACCTCGGAATCGGGGTCAACCTCGCCTTTTGCGCTGATTATCCTGCCGTTTTCGGGAGCTATGCCGCCTGTTTCGTCCACCCGCGTAAGCCTGCCGTTTTCGACTGCGCATATTCCCCTTGTTACCGAGCCGTTTTCGCTGACGGTGTTTTTAAGTATATATGTCACCATTGCGGCTTCGGAGCCGTCTTTAAGCAATTCAAGATAATTCCGCATGATATTAAAGCATTCCGCGCCGTAGTAATCGTCGGCATTGACGGTTACAAATGGGTCGGTAAGAAACTCCTTTGCGCACAAAACAGCGTGAACAGTTCCGAACGGTTTTACCCTGCCTTCGGGGACTTTATAGAACGCAGGAAGGCTTGAAAAGTCCTGAACGGCATATTCAAGCTCTACCCTGTCCTTAAACTTTTCGCCGACAGAGGATTTTACGGTTGCTATCATATCCTCCTTAAGTACAAAAACTACCTTTTTAAAGCCTGCATTAATAGCGTCGTGAATTGAATATTCCATTAAAAGCTCGCCGTTCGGACCCACGTGGGAGACCTGCTTGTCCCCGCCGAAGCGCGAGCCAAGTCCTGCGGCTAAAATGAGTAAGGTTGGTTTCATTGCGTTTTCTCCTTCTTTTTAAAGATGATTTTTTTCTGAACAAAGTAGTTGACAACAAATATAGCGACCTCGGCAATCGGCTTAGCTATCCATACGGGAAGCTTCATAACGCGGACAAACAGCTCCATCAGAACAAACGTCCTTATTGAGAAGCTGACTAACGCCAAGCTGTAATATCCGCCCATTTCGGCTAAAACGCTTTTGTTCGATTTGAACACCCAAAGTCGGTTGATGTGGAAATTTACCTGCGAGCTTATGGCAAAGGATATCACCGCCGCCGCTTCCATGGCAAGCGTGAAGCCCAAGCCTTTGAACAGTTTTTCGAGAAGCAAAAGAATCGTGTAATCGATGACAAAGCATATCACCGAGGAAATAAGGTATTTCACCGATTTTGCTTCGGCAAGCTTTTTGATAAGCTCGGATAGTGATTTATTTTTTTGAGACAATGCTAAGGACTTTCCTTTCTATATTTTCACTGAGATTATTATGACATATTTTTCTTCATAATACAAGTATATTTTTTTAAAAAGTGTACAAAAATGCTGATAATCTATTGACATTAAAATTTTATAGCGGTAAAATAGGAGTAAATTAAATAATTAATTAAATTAGCAAACTAATTCATAATAGCTATAAGAATTGATATTCGGGACGGGCTTGATTGCATATCTGAGTTTGATATGGAAACGGGTTTGTGCAGTCATTGACGCACTTCGTACGTCAATAGGGAGACCCCCGACTGAGGGTAGCGTTAGGCTTCGCCTAACGTGTCCCCACGTAAAAACAGTCCACTGGACTGTTTGCATTTATTTCGGGCGCAGACCGAAATTAATGCTTCTCCCCATCCTGCGTTTCGCTTGCGCAGGGAGTTTCGCGCTCTGCGGAGCGCGACTTGGGGCGCTGTCCCAAGACCCTGCCGTCCTTTCGAGAAAGGGTGGGAGGAAAGCTTTTTAATTTTTTGTTTTTGAAAAATAGTTTGCTATTTAACCGCAAATTTCACAACAGTCATCAATCAAAAAAGGAGAGAAAGTCATCAGAAATGTTGAAAATGTTAGCAAAAAGCATAAGGGAATATAAAAAGCCCGCGATAATAACTCCGTTCTTCGTTGTTCTGGAGGTTATTTTAGACTGCATTATTCCCTTTATCATTGCCGACCTTGTAAACACCATCAGGGACGGCGGAACAATGGACTCCATAGTAAAATCGGGAATCCTGCTTGCAATTATGGCAATCCTTTCGCTTATATGCGGAACGGTGGCGGCGTTCACCTGCTCCGAGGCTTCCTGCGGACTTGCCAAAAACCTTCGTCATGATATGTTTTCAAAGATTCAAAGCTTTTCCTTTGAAAACATCGACAAGTTTACAACCTCATCACTTGTAACAAGGTTTACAACCGACATCAGCAACATCCAGAATGCCTACATGATGATAATAAGAACCGCTATCCGCTCCCCTCTTATGCTGATATTTGCCTTTATCATGGCGTTTATCATGGGCGGAAAAATGGCTTGGATATTTGTGTTTGTCGTTCCTGTTCTGGGCGTGGGACTGTTTTTGGTATCACGCAAGGCTATGCCCCGCTTCCGCAGGGTGTTTAAGAAATACGACAACCTTAACAGCTCGATTCAGGAAAACATCAAGGGCATCCGCGTTGTAAAATCCTTTGTCCGTGAGGATTACGAGCAGCAAAAGTTCAACACTGCTGCCGAGGACGTCTGCCGCGACTTCACCGTTGCGGAGAGAATCGTCGCGATAAATGGTCCATTAATGCAGTTCTGCCTGTATGCGGTTATGGTGTTCACCCTGACCTTCGGCTCCTACACGATAATAACCAGCCGCGGGCTTGATTTCGATGTCGGACAGCTTTCAGCAATGCTCACCTACAGCTTTATGATGCTCAACAGCCTTATGATGCTTTCGATGATCTTTGTTATGATAACCATGGCGGACGAATCGGCAAAGCGTGTATGCGAGGTTTTAAGTGAAGAAGCAACGCTGACAAATCCCGAAAACCCCGTTTTCGAGGTTGCAGACGGCTCTATCGATTTCAACAACGTTTCGTTTAAGTATTCTAAAAAGGCTAAAAAGAACTCTCTTGAGGATATCGATTTGCACATCAGGTCGGGCGAGACTATAGGTATAATCGGTGGAACCGGCTCGGGCAAGTCATCATTAATTCAGCTTATTTCAAGGCTTTACGACGCCACCGAGGGTGAAGTAAGGGTCGGCGGCAGAAACGTTATGGAATACGACCTTGACACCCTGAGAAACACCGTTGCCGTGGTTTTGCAGAAGAACCTTTTGTTCTCCGGAACCATCAAGGAAAATTTAATGTGGGGCGACAAGGAGGCAACCGACGAGGAAATCATCACCGCCTGCAAGCTTGCCTGTGCAGACGAGTTTATCGAGGGATTCCCTGACAAGTACGACACCTACATTGAGCAGGGCGGCTCGAACGTCTCAGGCGGACAAAAGCAGCGTCTTTGCATAGCGCGCGCGCTGTTGAAAAAGCCCAAAATACTTATTTTAGACGATTCCACCAGCGCAGTCGACACCAGAACCGACGCGAAGATCCGCGCAGCCATGCGCACATACATCCCCGAAACCACCAAGATAATTATAGCCCAGAGAACGGCTTCCATCGAGGACGCGGACAGGATAATCATTATGGATTCGGGCAGGATCGCGGCGGTCGGAACTCATTCCGAGCTGCTTAAGTCCAGTGAGATTTACAGAGAGATATATGTATCGCAGAATAAGGCTTCCTCGGATGAAGGAATGATTGCATCGCAAAAGGAGGTAAGAGCAAATGAGCAGTAAAACCCGCGAGCCGGTAAAGAACAAAAAGGGCTTGCTGATACGTCTTATAAAGCTTATTTTCAGCTTTTACCCTGTTTTAATGCCGGTTATGCTGATTCTTATAATCTTTAACTCGGTAGTCCGCAGCATTCCCTCAATCTTTATGCAGAACGTAATCCAGATTATCGAGGAAAGCAGAACCTCAACATGGGAATCTGCGGCAAGCAGAATCCTCGGATTTGTCGGAATACTTGTAATATTCTACGTTCTTTCCCTGATAGCCGACTTTACCTTTACCCAGATGATGGCGGTTATCACTCAGGGAACATTGAAAAAGCTCCGTGAGAAGATGTTTGCCAACATGCAGAAGCTTCCCATAAAGTACTTCGACACCAACGACCACGGTGACATTATGAGCCACTACACCAACGATATCGACACCCTGCGGCAGATGGTATCCCAAAGCCTTCCGCAGATGCTTATGAGCGCCACAAGCGTTTTGTCGCTGTTCTGCATTATGATTTACTTCAGCGTTCCCCTCACGGCGGTTGTGGTTGTGGGAGTAATCCTGATGACGGTGTTTATAAGAAAGATAGGCGGCGGCTCGTCGAGATATTTTGTACGCCAGCAGACTTCACTCGGCAAGGTCGAGGGCTATGCTGAGGAGCTTATGAACGGACAGAAGGTTGTAAAGGTGTTCTGTCACGAGAGTGAAGCCGAAGCCGACTTCGACAAGCTTAATAATGCTTTGTTTGAGGATGCCAACCGCGCCAACAAATACGCCAACTCTCTCGGTCCTCTGTTATATAATATAGGAAATATACTGTATGTAATAATTGCAATCGTCGGCGGAATATTCCTGATAACCGGCGCTCCGAATCTGAGCATTAAGGGCGCGGCGTTCTCGATAAGCATAGTTGTACCTTTCCTGAACATGACAAAGCAGTTCACCGGAAACATCAATCAGGTTTCACATCAGATAAACTCTGTTGTTATGGGTCTTGCCGGAACAAAGCGAATCTTTGATCTGATGGACGAAGCGCACGAGGTCGACGACGGCTATGTTAAACTTGTAAACGCCAAGTACAACGAAAACGGCAACATCACCGAAACTCCCGAAAGAACCGAAAAATGGGCATGGAAGCACCCCCACTCGGCGGACGGAAGCGTTACATATGCCCCGCTGACCGGCGATGTGCGGTTCTTCGACGTCGATTTTGAGTACGAGGAGAACAAGCCTGTTCTGCACAACGTCACCCTTTACGCAAAGCCGGGACAAAAGGTTGCCTTTGTCGGCGCGACCGGAGCGGGCAAAACCACCATCACCAACCTTATAAACCGCTTCTACGACATCGCCGACGGCAAGATAAGGTACGACGGCATTAACATCAACAAAATCAAAAAGGACGACCTGCGCCGCTCTTTGGGCATAGTTTTGCAGGACACCAACCTGTTCACCGGCACGGTCATGGACAACATCCGCTATGGTCGTTTGGACGCCACGGACGAGGAGTGTATGGCGGCAGCGAGACTGGCGAATGCCGATGACTTTATCCAGAGACTGCCGGAGGGCTACAATACGATGCTCACCGGAAATGGTGCGAGCCTTTCCCAGGGTCAGAGACAGCTCATCTCGATCGCGAGAGCAGCCGTTGCGGATCCGCCGGTCATGATCCTCGATGAGGCGACAAGCTCGATCGATACGAGAACGGAGGCACTCGTCCAGGAAGGTATGGACAACCTGATGATGGGACGTACCGTCTTTGTTATCGCGCACCGTCTTTCCACGGTCCGCAACAGTAAGGCGATCATGGTTCTCGACCACGGTCACATCATCGAGCGCGGCGACCATGAGACGCTGATCGCGCAGAAGGGCGTGTATTATCAGCTTTATACAGGTGCGTTTGAGCTGGAGTAATGGCTGCGGTCTGGTCATACAGTAATTTGTGAATAT
>ENA-ORMR01002715-ORMR01002715.1-human-gut-metagenome-genome-assembly--contig:-NODE-2715-length-10471-cov-2.614727_pt1 | contig 10471 bp, 3 predicted proteins | sample MGYA00242107_ERZ509003 | MGnify/ENA primary metagenome ERZ509003 (study PRJEB26280, sample SAMEA2338699) | human gut metagenome | biome: human gut; feature: human-associated habitat; material: faeces... | reverse complement strand
GTTTGTTGCAAGCCACAATGTGACACGGGATGTGAGCTGGGACGAGCTTAACGAAAAGGGCTTTATTTTCGGAAAACCCTTTGAGAGCGGCGGTGTGAGCTATACCATGCGCGCGCCCTCGGCGGGAACCGACAGCTATTTGAACAAAACGGAGGTGCGCGGCACTCCGTGGAACAACGAATGGGATACCATCCGTGTCAAGGGAGAGATCGACCCCGCAAGCCTCACCAGAAACTATATCAAAAACTGGCAGGGACTGCCCTCCTGGGGGCAGGACGCCTTTGCCGGTGATGCGTCCATGCGCGTATATCGGGGCGGCGAGGGGGCCGACAGCTTTGCAAGCGCCTCTCCGTCCTCCGGCACGGGCATAGGCTATCGCCCGATTCTTGAGATACCGGATGAGATCGAAACCGAAGATCTGAGGGCGGTAACGGTCAACCTGAACAAAGGCAAGCTTGGCGGCGATGCCGGGCCTGTCCGGATAATCGCGCGGCAGGGGGCGTCGTTTACGGCGCCCACAGCCAGGCACCTGACCGACCCCGAAGGCAATCCCGCTTCGGCGGACTTTGTGTGGGTGGGCGACGACGGGAATACCTATGCCCCCGGCACTGCCGTGCCCGGAAATGTCAGAATGCTGGTGGCCCGGTGGTCGGAGGACAGCATCGGTATGCCTCCGGTCCCTTATCTGGACGAAAACGGCCGGATGCAGGGCTGCCTTACCTATACCGAGCTGACGAGCTATTTCGAGCCGGACATCAAAAATAACCCGTTTTATGACCTGCCGGCAGGCTGGTATGTAATAAGCGGCGATGTGACGGGCACCAGCCGTATCCGCCTGAACGGCGATGTGAAATTCATTCTGACGGACGGCGCCCAGCTGGATGCAAAATGGGGCATTGACCTGGGGGCCGGCGACACCTTTACCATCTATGGACAGACTGATGACGCCGAAACCATGGGTAAGCTGACGGCCTGTATTCCGGATGCCATCGATCTGTACGGAATTCCTAAAGAGGAAAAAGAGGAAGCCGAATGGATCTCTGAGTTCCGCAATAATACCCCCGGCATCGGTATGAAAAGCTACCATGCCAGAAGAGACGGGAGGACAAGGGGCGTTTCCCGGGATGAAGGAGATGTCATCATCAACGGCGGCCATATCAAGGTAAAGGCGGGGACAGGCGCTTCCGGCATCGGAGGGACCGGCGATATGCGCTATCCCAGTGAAGGCATAAAGGGCGGTAATATTACCATAAACGGCGGTATTGTCGACGCATCCACCGGAAGCTACCTTGCAAGTGCTTTCGACAGCGGAGTCGGGATCGGAACCAATAAATACGAGTTGGGCGGCAGCGTTACCATCAACGGCGGCACCGTCATAGCCAGGGGCGTGGATTGCGGAATCGGCGCCGGGAAAGGCGGAAACATTACCATCAACGGCGGCGATGTGACGGCGATAGCCGGCGTAACAGAAGATTCGACTAGACACTACTGGCCGGAGGGCATCGGTATCGGTTTGTGGCATGATGGTACTGTAACCATAAACGGCGGTAACATCAACGCCTCCACTGTCTACAGCGGAGCGGGAATCGGCGGATATTATGCGGATGTCGCCATCCACGGCGGCAATATCGAGGCTACCGGAAGCGGAGAATCGAAATTTCCTCCCTCCGTCGGTATCGGCAGCGGAAAAAGCCTCTTGATCGACGGCGGTGTTATCCATGCGTACGGCAAAGGCGGCGCGGCAGGCATCGGCGGTGCAAATGTATGGAAAACCGAGAAATATTCTGAAAACGCGTCCCTGCTTATCACCGGCGGCGAGATTTACGCTTCGGCAGAGGGTAACGGCGCCGCTATAGGCGGAACAAGCAAACTCGATTACGGATCGATCACCATTATCGGCAATGCCATTCAGTCTCTTTCCAGCGAGTCCGGTCCCTGTATCGGTGCGTCGGCGGATAAAAGCGTCGGCGATATCACGATCACGGATGCCGATCTCCCTCTGTTTAACTGCAAATATAATCTTATCGGCGGCAACCCCCTTGAAGAAGGGAATAAAATTCTCATTCAAAATTCCCGTGTCATGTCCGTGAAAGGAAACGATACCTACCTGGGAATTTCCGTAGGCAATAACGGCACGCTCATTGTAGAAAACAGCGAAATAAGCCTGCCGAAGCCAAGGAGCATACAGGGCGGGGACGGAGCGAGCATTATTCTTAAGAATTCCGAGATCCATACCTGCGGAATCTATATGAAATGTGCGGGTACGCTGAAAAAAGTAGAAATTACCGACTGCACCGTGGTAACGGGGGCTATGATCGGCGGCAATGCCGATAATGCCGCTGTGGGTGAAATCGTGATCCGCGGCAGCGACATAAGCATGTCGGACGATCATTACTCCAACAGATGCTGTATCGGCAGCGGTAAGTATGCCTCCTTTAAAAGTATTGACATTCAGGACAGTAAGCTTCATCTGCCGGTGGCTGTGGATGCTTCGGCAATAGGCGGCGGATGGTACACCTCATTTAAGGAAGACGCACGGATCCGCATTGCAAACAGCACGGTAGATGCCACCACTTACAGGATGTGCCCTGCAATCGGTGCGGGCTATCATGCGACCGGCGACGCAACGCTGGAGATCATCATTGAAAACAGTGATGTGATCGCCAAAGGCGGCACCTTGCGCTCGGGCAGTTCCGGCACTTATGTTCCCGGTATCGGAAAAGACAGCTACAGCAAATGGCTGAATGTCAAAATCCAAATCACGGACAGCACCGTAGAATCCCTGCGCCATACAGAGCAATACGAGGAGGAACCCGATGACTACCGCATTTATGACGGCCTGCACGAAAAGAACCTGCCGGGTATTCCGGAGGAGAACATGACCTTCTGCGGCAGTACCGTCAACGGAAAGCGGTTCGACCATGACGTTGATGCATACGGCAAATGCCGTATCTGCGGGAAATACGATCTGGGATACTGCTATGAAAAGGGGCTTCTGCGCCTTTCCGGGCTTGAAAATTGCCTGTTCGACGGAAGCGAAAAGAAGCTGACAAGGCTTGCCCACCGGACCGATCCGGAGGTGCTTACCGTTTTGGAGGAAGGCACGGACTATACCGTAACCTATAAAAATAATATATATCCGTATGCCCTTTCGCCGGACGAGGCCGGGTTTGATTCCGCAAAGGCACCTAAGGTGATAATTTGCGGCACGGGAAGCTTTTGCGGCAGGGCGGAACACTATTTCACCATCGGCGGTCAGGCGCAGCCGTCGTATACCGTTAGATTTGAAACAAATGGCGGCACGGCGATCGCCGACAGAACCGATGTGAAATGGACAAATCGCGTGCTGGAAAACATAGAATCTCCCAAAAGACCCGGGTATTATTTCGCCGGATGGATGTGCGGCGAAACAGCCGTCCATGCGGCAACGACCTATGCCGACCTTGCAGGGGACGAGAGCGTTCGATCCGTCACGCTCACCGCCTTGTGGGAGGCAACCGGGTATCCCTGGGGCGAGATCCGCATTGACGAGCGCAACGCATGGCAGAAATTCCTGAATATGATTTCCTTCGGCCTGTTTTTCCGGGAGGAGAAGACCGTGACCATTACCGCCGGGGATGCAAGCGGTGAGGATGTGGAGGTCGAATATTTTATCGGTGATAAGATGTACTTTGTGGGAAGCTGGGACGGCAATACCTTTTCGCCCTACACCGGGCCTATCGGCATCGACGCAGACGGGAAATATGCCGTGTATGTTAAGCTCACCAACGCCTCCGGCAAGGTTACTTATTTAAGCTCCGACGGCTTTGTCATTGACACCACCGCCCCGGTCATCCAGGGCGTTGAAGCGGGCAAGGTTTATTGCGATGAAGTGACCGCTACCATAGTTGAGGAGAACATAGACACCGTTACGGTGGGCGGCGAGCCTGTTACCCTTGACGAAAACAACCGTTTTGTCATCCCTCCGGCAAACGGTCCTGTGACCATTGTAGTCACGGATAAGCTCGGTCACCGGGCGGAAATCACCGTAACGGTATATGACGGGCACGACCCCGACCCTGACACCAACATCTGCAGCCACTGCGGTATTACGGTTGCGGCGGATCTCAGACTGGGCGAGGCGGTAACGCATTTCGGACCCGTTACCGAGGCATTGAAGGAAGCCTGCAAGCCGGAAAACTCCGGCTGCACGGTGAAGCTCTGGGCGCGGAACAGCATGCTGCCCGACGGATTTTATGCGGATACGGATTCTGTGGGCTTCACGCTGGATCTCAACGGAAAGAGTCTCAGCGGATATCCGCTGAATGTGGGCGGCGCCGGACGCAGCGGCAAGCTGACGGTTATCGACGCAAGGGGCAACGGCACTCTGGGTCTTGCGGTGAGAGACGGCGGCGAGGTGACAGCCGGCGGCAGCAAAGACACAACCTATTCCATTGCGGTTTACGGCGGTACGCTTAAATTCACCGGCGGACATATAACTGCCGGAATGTGCGATCTCTATAACGGTGTGAAGCTGACCGATCTCCTCCCCGAGGGCTATGCCTACCGCCGCTACGACGGCATCGGAACGGAGTTTTCAAAGAACAGCTGGGTTTCCCGTGCCGACGCCGAAAACAGAACCGGCTGGGCGGCTGCCGGACAGTACGACCTTGCCGTGATGAAATGTGAGCACGTCGGAATGGATTCGGACGGCAACTGCCCGTATTGCGGACTGAAAATAGCGGCAGCTATCACAAAGCCCGGTGTTTTCAGGGGATATACAGATATCAATGAGGCAATTTCCGATGCGCAAAGCGAGGAAAATTACGGCTGCGCCCTTACCCTTTGCAGTGGCGAAGTCAGGTCTTTAACGCTGAGTAAAGGACGGCTGGCCCTTGAAATTCGGGGCGCCGCTGTCGACTATTGCACAATTAGCGGAGCGGATGTAACCATAGACCGCAATATGGACGCATGGGTCACCTTTACCGGCGGAAAGCTCAGCATTACGGGAGGTACATTCACCAATTATGTTAGCCTGAAAAGTAGTGAGGCTCGTATCTCCGGCGGTCAGTTCGCAGATATCGACATGACGGAAAACTCCAAAGTCAGCACCCTTGCCGGCTATCTGGGGGAGGGTCGTGCCTTCGCCGATAAGGACAGCGGCGAAATCGTAAACGGGTATGTGACCGGCCTTAAAAATGTCACGGTCTTACCCCATGCGCATGACTGCCGCTGGAATACCGAAACCCACGAAAAGAGCTGCGCCTGCGGCTATGTGGAGGCAACCGACAGTGACGCGCCGGTAATTTCCGGCATTGAAAACGGAAAGACCTATTACAGTGCTGCCGAATTCAGCGTTGCCGACGATAACGACTTTACCGTGACGGTGGACGGCGAAGAGGTACAGCTGACGCTGGGCAGTTATATCCTCATGCCCGACAACAAACAGCATACCGTCACCGCCACCGATGTTGCCGGAAACACGACGAGCGTTACGGTAACCGTAAATATGCTCTATAAGGTCACCGTGTTCGATAAGAACCCCGCACCCGGCGGTATGCTTACCCTTGGCATTCCCAACTTCCGTCTTGAGAAGGACGTCGTCAACGCTGAGATAGACGTTCTGCGCGAGATGGGCGTTGAGTTCAAATGCGGCGTCGAGGTCGGCAAGGACATTACTCTTGACGAACTGCGCGCTCAGGGCTACAAGGGCTTCTATCTCGCCATCGGCGCGCAGAAGTCGGCAAAGCTCAATATCCCCGGCGAGGAGCTTGAGGGCGTGTTCGGCGGCGTGGAGTTCCTGCGAGAGGTGAACCTCGGCAATAAGCCTGCAGTCGGCAAGCGCTGCGCGGTCATAGGCGGCGGCAACGTCGCGATGGATGTGTGCCGCAGCGCGGTGCGTCTCGGCGCGGAGGAGACCTATATCATCTACCGCCGCTCTCAGGACGAAATGCCTGCCGACCCCGAAGAGGTCAAAGAGGCGATGGAGGAGGGCGTGAAGTTCCGCTTCCTCAACGCACCTGTCGAGATCATCGGCCGTGACGGCAAGGTCAGCGCGCTCAAGGTGGAGGTCATGGAGCTCGGCGAGCCGGACGAGAAGGGACGCCGCAGACCTATCGGCACCGGTAAGTTTGAGACGATAGAGCTTGACAGCGTGATCGGCGCGATCGGCCAGACCGTCGATTGGGGCGGCCTTGATGTGGGCAGGCTTGTGACGACGAAGAAAGGTACCGCCGAGGCTGACGCCCTGACCTATCAAACCGCACAGCCGGATATCTTTGTGGGCGGCGACTGCTATACCGGTCCGAGCTTTGCCATCAACGCAATAGCCGCAGGCAAAGAAGCGGCCACACAGACAGCTGCAAAGGCGGCAGGCCCTATACAGGGCAAAAGCTTTGGCGGACAGGAAAACAGAAGCTTTTCAAGAAATGATAAATTTTATAAAAAACCGTCTTTAGTAACAAAACACTAAAAACGGTTTTTATTTTCCAGAATAATAATGTCATTATACTTTTAAAAGAATATACATATCTGCTCCACTTCATATTCTGAATAACTGCTGAAGAAAATTTTCTTTTTTTAAATATATATTGATAGAATTCAGGATATATATACAAATAATGGCTATTTTTAAATTCTCTCTATTTGATTTTTTCCAAACTCTTCTCTTTGTCTTTTATTCATAGTATCAAAATGATCTTCTTTAATATCCCCCATCTCATCAAATCGTTGCGTATATCTATATTCTTCATTTCCATATTCATCTTTTTTTATTATTAAAATTCCTGAACCATCTTTTAATTCGTGTTTTTCTGCATATGCTCCACCTAAATATTTTATTATCTTCATTTCTTCCATCCTATTCTTATAATATTACATTCTATCTGGCATTTCTATTCCAAGTAGTCCTGCAACAACCTTTAAAACATTATTTACAACATAAGTTAAATAAATTCTTGCATTTTGAATATCTTTATCTTGTACCATAATTTGATTCTCTGTATAGAAACTACTATATGCTTTAGCTAAATCTATTAAAAATCTAGCAATAATAGAAGGCTCATTTTTCTTCATTGCAAGCTCTAAATTTTCATTAAAACTATAAACTAACTTTAATACATCTAGAGAATATTTATCTAGTAAATTTCTTATATTTATATCTTTTAATTCTGGTATAAATTTTGCTTTATCTAATATACTTTTGGTTCTTACATATATATATTGTACATATGGACCTGTCTCACCATTAAAATTCAACATAACATCCCAGTCAAAAATTTCATCTCTTATTCTACTATTTGATAAATCATTAAATATTACTGCACCTATACCAACTTTTTTAGCAACTTCATTTTTATCTTCTAAATTTGGATTCTTCTCTTCTATTATTTTTTCTACTCTAGAAATTGCTTCATTTAATAAATCCTCTAACTTTATAATGTTTCCTTCTCTTGTAGACATTTTACCTTCTTTTAGTCTAACCATTCCAAAAGGAACATGAATAAGATTTTCTTTATATTTATCATCCATATCTAGTAATTTCGCCACTTCAAAAACTTGCTGAAAATGTAATATTTGTTCATAAGATGTTACATATATTGCTTTGCAAAAATTATACTCTCTTGCTCTATATAAAATCGCTGCTAAATCACGAGTATCATATGTTGTAGATTTATTTGATTTTATTATTATACATGGTGGCATATTTTTTTCTTCTAATTCTATAACTTTTGCTCCTTGTGACTCTACTAAATTTCCTGATTTTTCTAACATTTCTACTATTTCTGGCATTTTATCTGTATAAAAAGATTCCCCGACATACAGATTCAAATTTTGTTCCAAGCATATCATAAACTTTTTGAAATTCTTTTAAACTTACTTCACTAAATTTCTTCCATAAATCTACACATAGTTTATCACCATCTTCTAACTTCTTAAAATTATTTCTACATTCATCTAATACACTTTCATCTTGTTTGCACAAATCATTAATTCTTACATATAATTTTGTTAACTCATCTATTGGGTTTTCATCAATATTGTATTCTTCCCCCCATCTTTTATATCCTTCTATTAACTTTCCAAATTGAGTTCCCCAATCTCCTAAATGATTAATTCCTATAACATTATATCCTAAAAATTTATATATGTTATATAATGCTCTTCCAATTACTGTAGACCTTAAATGCCCTATATGAAATGGTTTTGCAATATTTGGAGATGAATAATCTATAACTACATTTTGATTATTACCTATATTTGATGAACCATATAGTTCTTTTTTTACATCAAATTCATTTAATACTTCTTTTACTAAAGTTTCTTTTTTTATATAAAAATTTAAATACCCGCCTACAATATCTATTTTCTCTATTATATCTTCATCAATTAATATATTATCTTTTAAGTCCTGTGCAATTAGAACTGGTGCCTTTTTTAACTCTTTTGCAAGTTTAAAACATGGAAATGCATAATCTCCCATTTCACTATTTTTTGGCTTTTCTATAAAATTCCTTAATTCTTCTTTTGAAATATTTGTAACATCTGATATCATTTCTGCTATCTTACACCTAAAATCAACCATTATAACTTCCTCTTTCCTAAAACTTTTTCTCTTAAATTATGTAATTATTATATATACAGAAACTCTAAAAGTCAACTTACATTTTTATCTTCACTTAAATACTGTTAATACTTTGTTACTGTTCATACTAAAAAATTGTTTGTAGGCTAAAATTGAATATAAGATATTTTTATAAAAAATGAGACTTTATACTCATTGAATATATAAATAAATATTATCTAGTCTGAACAGTAACAATACTTTAAAACAGTAGAGTAGTATAAATCCCTTAGATGTAAATGTTTTTTATTATAATATGAAAAACATTTACATCTAAGGGATTCAGACGGCTAATTTTAAACCACACATCTCAGAAGTAATTTAAGTTTCTTCATATACTAAATAAATAACAGAAAACTCTTTTAGTATTTATTTAATACCATAACCATGTTTAATTTTCTTCTGGTATTATTGCATTTTTTAAATTTTTTCATACATAAAATTCACTTTTTTGGAAAAACTAAACTTAAAAATAAATAAAATGGAGATTTATATGAACAATTTTGTAAATAAATTTAAAACTGTATTTTCAGATATATTTTCATATCATCCAAAAGATAATTATAATTTCACCATATCAGAAACACCTAATAATAATAACTTAAATCTCTCTTCAGAAAAAGACTTAAGTCAAACAATTTTTAACAAACTAGATAAAAATTTAGAATTTATGAAAATTAGATATAACTCTATGATTAATAGTGATATAGTTATTCGAGAGTTTACATTAAATGCAAGAAATAAACAATTTTCAGCTTTTATATTTTATATAGATGGAATGGTTGACCAACAACTCGTAAATGATTTTGTTCTAAATCCATTAATGCTAAAAAATATTGCTAATAGTTTTGATGGTGAACAAAATAAAATAATTTCAGAAATTAATGCTAATAATGTAACAATTAGAAAAGTAAAAAAATTTAATATTACAGATTATATAGATAATTGTTTAATACCTCAAAATAGTGTAAAAAAAGAAACTGAATTTTCTAATATTATATCTGGAATTAATTCTGGTAATTGTGCTCTTTTTGTAGATACAATTAATATTGCTTTTAATATTGATGTAAAAGGTTTTAAACAAAGAAGTATAGACAGTCCAAATAATGAAATAGTTATAAGAGGTCCACATGAAGCCTTTGTAGAAAATATAAGAACAAATACATCACTTCTTAGACGTACTGTAAATAATGAGAATCTTGTAATAGAAAATATTGAAGTTGGTAATATAAGTAAAACAAACTGTGCAGTTTGTTATTTAAAAAATATTGCTAATAATGATTTAGTTGCAGAAGTAAAATTCAGATTAAATAATTTAGATATAGATTCTTTATTATCTAGTGGAGAATTAGAACAATTAATTGGTGAAGAAACAAACTATGGAATACCTGTAATTATTGCTACTGAAAGACCAGATAAAGCTACAAAACATTTATTTGAAGGTAGAGTAGTAATAATAGTAAATGGGAATCCATATGTTCTAATTATGCCTGGAACCTTTATAGATTTTATGTCTTCTCCAGAAGATACAAATCTGAAACCAGTATTTGCAAATTTTTTAAGAGTTATAAGAGGGCTATCTTTATTTTTAACATTACTTCTCCCTGGTATATGGGTTGGTGTAACAAATTTTCATCAAGAACTTATTCCTACAGAACTCCTATTTTCAATTGTAAGTTCAAGACAAAATGTACCTTTTCCTATGATATTCGAAATCTTGCTTATGGAAATTTCTTTCGAACTTATACGTGAGGCAGGTCTTAGAGTTCCATCTCCTATTGGTCCAACTATAGGAATTGTAGGAGCACTAGTTCTTGGTCAAGCAGCTGTAAGTGCCAGCATAGTTAGCCCTATTTTAATAATTATTAT
>ENA-ORMR01002712-ORMR01002712.1-human-gut-metagenome-genome-assembly--contig:-NODE-2712-length-10475-cov-2.882150_pt1 | contig 10475 bp, 9 predicted proteins | sample MGYA00242107_ERZ509003 | MGnify/ENA primary metagenome ERZ509003 (study PRJEB26280, sample SAMEA2338699) | human gut metagenome | biome: human gut; feature: human-associated habitat; material: faeces... | reverse complement strand
CATGAATATAAAAATTGAAAAAGTATTAGAACGTGATATAGATTTATTAATAATTAATAAGATAATTGATAATGATAAACTATTAAATCTATTCTTAAATAAGATTAATAAAAGTGGATATAAAATTGTAGGTATAGAGCATTCACAAATGGATAAAGAATTAGGTGAAACAGATATATCAATAATACTTACAAATAATATGAGTAAAATTGCTATATTAATTGAGAATAAAATTGATGCATCTTTTATGAATGAACAACCTATAAGATATTATAAACGTGGAAATAAAGGAATAAGTGATGGATTATATGATGAATATTATGTTTTTATAGTTGCTCCACGTGAATATTTAAACACACATAATGAAGTTAAAGAATATGATAATCAAATATCATATGAAGAGATAAGAGAAGTATTAGATGACTTGTATTCTAAAGCTTTAATAGATAAAGCAATTGAAGAAAAGAAAAATGGATATATTGTTATAGAAAATGAAAGAGTCACTAATTTTGGAAGAATTTCTATAAATATATTAGAGATAACTATACAACTATTAAGATAAATGAAATATATGGACCTAAAAGTGATATTAATAATTATTCTGAATTTGAAACATTTAATCCAAACGTAAAAATAAAATATAAATTTAGGGAACAAAATTAATAATAAAGTATAAAAACGTCAGATATATAGAAAAATATTTTAAAATGATTTATAAAAAAATAAATAATAGATTTAATTGTTTATTTCAAGTTAATGTTTGTTAATTTTATATTAAATATTTTGATGTATTAGATTTAATGAGTTTATTAATCGCTATAACTAGAAATGAATATGTATTTGTTATATAATGTTGTTACTGAAGGAATATCAGTATAAGTTTAGAATACAAATTGGTAGGTGATATTATGCTTGAAATTAAAAAAATAACTAAGGTTTATCAAACTGAAGGCTTTAAACAAATTGCATTAGATAAAGTAAGTGTTAATTTTCGTAAAAGTGAATTTGCGGCGATTTTGGGGCCATCGGGTTCTGGTAAAACAACTTTTTTGAATATTATAGGTGGTCTTGATAAGTATACTTCAGGTGATTTAATTATTAATAATGTTAGTACTAAAAACTATTCAGATAGACAATGGGATAGTTATCGTAATCATCGTGTGGGATTTGTTTTTCAAAGTTATAATTTAATAAATCATCAAACTATTTTAAAAAATGTTGAACTAGCGTTGACTTTGTCTGGAATATCAAAAGAACAAAGAAGAGAAAGAGCTTTAAAAGCCTTAAAAGATGTTGGATTAGAAAAACATATTAATAAAAAGCCAAACCAATTGTCTGGCGGGCAAATGCAAAGAGTAGCTATCGCTAGAGCTCTTGTAAATGATCCTGAAATAATTCTTGCTGATGAACCTACTGGTGCTTTAGATTCTGAGACAAGTATTCAAATAATGAAAATTTTAAAAGATATTTCAAAAAATAAACTTGTTATCATGGTAACTCATAATCCAGATTTAGCTAAAGAATATGCTAGTAGAATAATTAATATTAAAGATGGTAAGATAACTAGCGATTCTAATTCATTTGATGGTAGTGATGATTTAGAAGAAGATGAGATAAATAAAACTTCTAAAACTAAAATGTCATTTTTAACTGCGTTGTCTCTTTCATTTAATAATTTGATGACAAAAAAGGCTAGAACAATTTTAGTATCAATTGCTGGTTCAATCGGTATAATCGGAATCGCTTTAATTTTAGCTGTATCAACTGGTTTTCAGAATTATGTAGATTCTATTCAAGAAGAAACTTTATTAAGCTACCCATTAACAATAATGCAAGAATCTTCAGATGTTACTGGGATATTATTAAGTATGCGTACGGGAGAGAAAAAGGATACTAAAGATGGTAGTGTTGAGGAAGCTCAGTATATAACTTCTATGTTATCAAATATTAGTGCTAATGATTTAAAAAGTTTCAAAAAATATTTAGAAGACAATTATAAAGATGTTAAATCTGACTTATCAAATGTGTCATACAATTATAGTATTAATCCTAATATTTATACTATTGATGCTGTTAATAGACTTGCTAAAGTTAATCCAAGTAATTTATTTGATTCTATGATGGGACAAAATAATTTAATGCAATCTTATTCATCTATGGCTTCTATATTTTCGAAAATGGTAGATGATGTGTCTGAAATTGAATCTGATTATGAAATATTAAAAGGTAGGTGGCCTCAAAAATATGATGAAATGATTATTGTTCTTTCAGAGAAAAGCAGTATTTCAGATTTGTTAGTATATTCACTTGGGTTACGCGATACTGAAGAATTAACAACTATGGTTACTAAAATAATGAGTGGCGATGGTGTTAATATAGAAAATGAACCTAAAACATTTACGTATGATGATTTAATGAATATAGATTTAAGATTAATTATGCCAGCAGATACTTATAAATATAATAGTAAATATGATGTTTATGAAGATATGAGTACTGATGAAGATTATATGGAAAACTTATATAAAAATGCTACTAAATTAAAAATAGTTGGAATAGTTAGTCCAAAAGAAGGAAAAACAACAATGGCATTAAATCCTGGAGTCAATTATACAAGTGAGTTAATTGATTACATAATAGATTATTCTAAAGAAACTGAAGTTGTAAAAAAACAATTAGATAAACCTGAAATTGATATTTTGTCAGGAAAAAGATTTGATAGTAAAAAGAATGATTTTGATTTTGAATTTAAAGATTTAGTAAAAGTAGATAATAAAAAATTACAAAGTGCATTTAATATTTCTATAAAGCAATCAGATTTAGAAAAACAAACTAAAAAATATATGGAGGAAATATCAAATACAATTACTACTGATACTACTTTAGCTAATGAGGACTTTAATAAGTTTTTAGAAAATCTATCAAATACTTTATTAAATAATATAACATCAGAATTTAGATTAAGTGATATTCAAAGTTTAGTTGATAATTTGCTTGATACTAAAGAAACTAATGATTATTTAAAAGAATTAGAAAATAAATATGTTATTCCTGCTGATACTTTTAAAACAACATATAAGGGATTATTAGAAGGTTTAATGAATAGTTATATTGCCTCTTATAATACTTATATGAAGGCATTAAACCCTGAATATGAAATAGATGAAGTAAATCCTAGTGCTATTGTTGTTGAGGAAATTAAAATGACTGTTATCGATTCATATCTTAAAAGTGCACCGATAGTAAAAACTGGTGAAACAATGAGTAAAGTAATGACTGAAGCTGTAATGAAGAAAACTATTTTATCAAAAGTAGGTGAGTTAACAAATAATATTTCTAAGAGTTTTGCTTCTTCATTTAATATAGATCAAGATAAAATTGCTTCAGCATTTAGTTTGAACTTTAGTAAAGATGAACTTACTAGAGTAGTAAATTCAATGATGAATAAAAAAGAATCAACTCAAAAAACAAATTTAATTTTACTTGGATATCAAGATAAGGAAGAGCCTACATATATTTCGTTTTATTTTAGTAGTTTTGATGGAAAAGAACATTTTCTTAAATATATAGATAAGTATAATGAGAGTGTAGATGAAAATGAGAAAATTAATTATTCTGATACTACTGGTATATTAATGTCGTCAGTAAAAACTATTGTGAATGCTGTAAGTTATGTGTTGATTGCTTTTGTATCTATTTCTCTTGTTGTATCTAGTATTATGATAGGAGTAATAACTTATATTTCTGTTTATGAAAGAACTAAGGAAATTGGAATATTAAGAGCAATTGGAGCATCTAAAGGAAATATTTCATCTATATTTAATGCAGAAACGTTTATTATTGGCTTTTTATCAGGTTTATTTGGTATAGGAATAACATATATCTTAATACCTATAATAAATACTATTTTACATAAATATACTGGTAATATTCCGTTGTATGCAACACTTAATATAGATCACGCATGTATTTTAATAGCATTATCTATAGTCCTAACTTTAATAGGTGGATTAATTCCGGCTTCATCTGCTTCTAAAAAAGATCCTGTAGAAGCGTTAAGAAGTGAATAATTTATTTGGCAAGTATAATAAGATATATGCTGTGTGTTTTATAATTGACTTATATAGAGTTATATAAATATAATTAAAAAATGTACTATGATATGAACCAAAAAAGTTGGACAGTTCATAATACATTTTTTAATTTTTTTTGCTAAAATTTTTAAAGTAATGATTATTTTGGCCTATTTTATGGCTTTAATAGGTGCTTTGTTTAGTTATTATTTCTATTAATTTTTTGGTACTAAAGTTTGGAATATGATTTTTAGATAAAGCTACCGCTATATATCTACTAGGAATATTTTCTTTTATCTTTAATTCAAATAATTCTTTATTTTTTAATTCTTCTTCTATATATTCTTTAGTTGCGTATCCAATTCCAAGACCTATTTTAGAAAACTCAACTACTAGTGAATAGCTAGCTAATTCTATATTAGGTTTAAGAATTACATCATTTTTTCTTGCTATAGTATCAATAAAATCTCTAGTGTTTGATCCTTTATTTTGGAGTATTAATGGATAATTATTTAAATCTTTTAGTGATAACTTTTTATTAATTAAATCTTTATACTTATTATTTGCTACAAAACAATCATTTATCTTTTTGCATTTAATAATATTAATATCATTTCCATAATTTTTATCATTTAAGTTTAATATTACAATATCTATTAATCCGTTTTTAAGTTTTGACATTAATTCACTGGTTAAATTAGTTATTATTTGAATATTGATTTTAGGATACATTTTATTAAACTCTTTTAAATAAGGAAGTAAAAATTCTTTTACTAATGTTGTACTAATACCTATTTTTATACATCCAGTTTCTAGATTTATTAAGTCAGTAAATTTATTTTCTGCATTATTTATGTATTCGATTGCTGTTTTTATATAATTATAGAATTCTCTTCCTTCTTCTGTTAAAACAACTCCTCTTTTGGTTCTAGTAAATAGACAACCTCCTAGTTGTTGTTCTAAGTTTTTGATAGATTTGCTTATCGCGGGCTGTGATATATTTAATTCTTTACTTGCTTTTGTGATATTCTTGTGGTTTGCTACTACATAAAATATTCTATATAATTCAAAATCTATATTCATTATAACCTCCTGTTATGATAGATATAATTAATATGTATTTTAATTATATCAATAAATGCAATATAATACAATCAGAAGGAGGAAAAATATGATTATTGGCGTTTGCGGTAAGTCTGGAAGTGGTAAGAGTACACTTGCTAATCAGATAATAGAATCGACTAGCAATGATACGGTACATTTAGATATAGATAAAGTTGGACATAATGTATTGTCTTTGCCTGAAGTTAAAAATGAACTAGTTAATGCTTTTGGGAAATCAATTGTTAATGAAAATATTATTGATAGAAAAAAGCTTGGTCAAATAGTTTTTAATTCAAGAAAGGAAATGGAAAAGTTATCTGATATTACTTGGAAATATATGCAGCTTGAAATTGATAATTTTTTGAGTTTACATAAAGAAAAAATCATAGTTTTAGATTGGATACTGCTACCTATTACAAAATATTTTGATATGTGTGATGTTAAAATACTTTTAGATATACCATATGAAATAAGAAAGCAAAGAGCCATTAAAAGAGATGGTATAACAGAAGAAGCATTTGATTTAAGAGATAATGCAAGTATTTGTTTTGATTCAAATGATTTTGATTATGTAATAAAGGAAAATAATTTAGAAATAGTTAAAAGGTTGGTGAAGTTGTTATGACAAAAGTTTTATATCCTGGAAGTTTTGATCCAATAACAAAGGGACACATGAATATTATTGAGCAAGCAAGTGACTTATTTGATGAGGTTATAATTGCAGTTATGCAAAATCCTTCTAAAAAAAATGGTTTGTTTACATTAGAAGAGAGAATGGAAATAATTAAAGAACTATATAAAAATATGAATAATGTAAGAGTTGTTTCTTCTAGTGGAGCCACTGTAGATGTTGCTTTACTTTATGAATGCAAAGCAATAGTTAGAGGACTTAGAAGTTTTAGTGACTATGATTATGAAGTTCAATTACAGCAAATGAATAAAGATATATCAAATAATAAAATAAATACAATATGTTTGTTTACTGATAGGGAATATCAGTTTTTATCATCAAGTATGGTTAAAGAAGTTTTTAATCTTAATAAAGATATTTTGTCATATGTAGATCCGATAGTAGAAAAAAGAATGATTTTAAAGAAAAAGAGTTAAATAAGATGAGTGAAATAATAATAATGCCACTTGGTACAGTATCTCCTTATGCAAAAGGGGATATGAATTGTCCGGGATTTTTAGTTAGATATAATGATAAAAATATATTATTAGATTGTGGTAATGGTATAACAAGATTATTAAATTTTTCAGAAGATTTAAAAGATTTGAATGTAATTATTACCCATTATCATAAAGATCATTTTGGCGATTTAGGTGCTTTACAGTATGCTTCTTACGTTTATCATAACTTAAGATTGCTTGATGAGAAAATAAAGATTTATTTACCTCTAAATGATTTTGCATTTAATAAAGCTTCTATTATTTCAAATAATGAAAGTTATTCAGAGTATTATGATATAAATGATTCATATTTATTTTTTGTAGATGATTTAAAAATAACTTTCGAAGATAATAATTCACATACTATTAAATCATATATGGTTAAATTGCAAAATGAAGATTTTAAAATAATATATACTTCTGATATAGGTACAACTAATTTTGATAAGTTAGTAGATTTTTGCAGGGATGCTGATTTAATAATTTGTGAAAGTTCATATTTACAAAAACATAATGCTAATAGTAAAACTCATGTGACTGCTTATGTTGCGGGTGTTTTAGCAAGTAAAGCTAATGCTAAAAGATTATTGTTAACTCATTTTTGGCCTGAAGAAGATAAAAAGTTATATTTAGAAGAAGCAATACAGAGTTTTTATAATGTGGAAGCAGCCGTAGAGAATAAGAAAATTATATTAAGGAAGTGATAATTTGTGTGTGATAGTAATTATAATAAAGATGAATATGAAAATAATTTAGCAATAGGAACTTTAAATGAAATATATTTTAATGAAGTGGTTAATCCTTATAAAAATAGTGCGAAAATAATTGATATGCATGTTCATAGTAGTTATTCTGATGGTGATTTATCTATTCAAGGTTTAATTAAATTAGCTATAGAAAAAAGAATAGGTACATTTGCGATTACTGATCATGACACTATAGATGGTGTTAAAAAGATTGATAGAAGTGATAGAATAATTGTAGATACTGGGATAGAAATTGTAAATGGTATTGAATTATCTGTTAAAACTGATAAAGGAAGAATGCATATTCTTGGTTATGGTATAGATTTAAGTAACGAAGAATTAAATAATAAAATGATGGAGTTAAAAGATAATAGTATTAATTCACTATTGTCAATTATGGAACAAATTAAAAAAGATTATGGAATTAGATTTGGATATGAAGATAAAGAACTTATTAATTCTGATCATAATTTAGGACGTCCTGATTTAGCAAAACTTTGTGTTAAATATGGATATGCTTCTACTGTAAATGATGCGTTTGATAAATATTTAATAGATGCTTTTAATAAAACAAGAGGTGTTAGGAGGAAAATGCAATATGAAGAATGTTTAAGATTAATTAAAAATAGTGGTGGTATTGCTGTTCTTGCTCATCCAAAATCATTAGAATTATCAGAAAAAGATTTTTTGATATTATTAAAAGATATGATTAGTAAAGGACTTGAGGGTATTGAAGTATATCATTCTAGTCATTCAAAATATGAAATGGATTACTATATGGAAATAGCAAATAAATATGATTTATTAGTAAGTGGTGGTAGTGATTATCATGGTAAATCTGTTAAACCTGATATTGAACTAGGAACTGGTAAAAATAATAATCTTTGTATTAAAAAATTGCCTTTGCTTGATGAATTACATAGAAGATAGAATTGTTTTTATACTTTGTTGCATTAGATAATTTATTAAGTTACAATATTAATGTGAGTAATTTATAGGAAATGTTTTAATAAAAGATGTTGCTACGAATAGTAGCAGTAAGGTTATGTAATGTTTTTATTAAAAATTATATTATCTTATGATGATATTAAAGAAATATTAGGATTTGAAATAGAACATTCTTTTTTGAAGTATAAAAAAGAACTTGTTAATTATATTAAGATATCTTTGAAAGATAAAAAGATAATTTTTGGCAAAATAAAATAGGTAATAGTTGTTTATTACCTTTTATTGTGTCTTATTTTTATATATTATTATCTTTTCCTTGATTTATGGTATACTTTTAATATAGTGGAGGGAATATGAAAGTTTTAGTGTTATCTTGCTCTACTGGTGGTGGACATAATTCGTGTGCTAGGTATATTAAAGAAGAGTTTGATTCTTTTAATATAGAGTGTGATTTTTATGATTTTTTTGATTTAATCTGTTTCGTTTCTTTAATGATTGTTCGCATGGAGGCTTTTGTAATGAATTCATAATCCGTTCTAAAGCCGAATGTTTTGTGCAGAGAATCCGTTAATTCTGTTCTTGTGTAGGAAGGAATATAACCACTTGCTGTATTTAGTAGTGTCATTTGCATAGAACGTAATGTCCCAAGTATCTGACTGACCGTATAAGCATCTCCAAGTTTCTTTTCTAATAACCGATAAAGAAGAAGACTGATATAGCAAGTCATGAAATGAGCTTTTATTCGCTCCTCTCTTCGTACATAGACTGGTCTAGCTTCAAATTCGGTTTTCATAATTCTAAAGTTTTCTTCTATTTCCCAACGCTGTTTGTTAATCCGTATGATTTCAGAGACATCACCTTCCAGATTTGTAATAACAGCATAAAAACCATCATACATTTCTTCTTTTTGAATCTGTTCTTCATCGATATTGTATACTTGTTTATTAGCGATTTCCCCATCTGGCGTCACAGAAGTCTTCTTTACAAAACGCATTGGATCATTCTGATTTTTTCCTTTTCGTTTACGCCCAGGTGTGTTGATGATCTTTTCAGCATGTTCGATTTGGCGGTCACGAATTCTTCTTTGGTATGCTTTATATTTTGGAGAATAAGTAACAATCAGAGTTTCATCCATGTTTCCTGTAACCACGGGAACTTCTTTGTAATAAACAGTGTTATAAACTTCTTCATCAGTTTCATCAAGTGTACGCAGATCTATGAATTTTGTGCTACCGACTTTACGAAACTGCGTAGGGTTCAGAGCAATCTCACGATCTTCTTTCTTCATCTTTTTAAGAGAATGAGTGATGATGTATGCCCGGTTTCCAAGACTGTTAAATCTTCTGTTCGCAGCACTTCCAAGTCCGGAATCAGAACAATAGATGAATTCACTGCAGTTAAAGTCCTGGAGAATTTTTGATTCTAAAGGCTTTAAAGTTGTCTGTTCATTTTGATTTCCTGGATAAACATCAAAAGCAAGAGGAATACCATCAGCATCCATAAATAATCCCATAGTTACAATTGGATTCGGACGGTTTTCCTTACTTTTACCATAACGCTTAGAATCGCTTTCCTCTTCAATTTCGAAATAGTAGTTTGTGCAATCGTAATAGAGGATACGATTATTTCTTGGATAAAGGAAATTAGAATTCTTGTAAAGTTCACTTTGAATAAAATCCGATTCTTCTGCAATCACAGAAAGAGAGCGGTAAACATCCTGCAGACTGTATTTAGGTGGCTCTAACAGTGTTTGACAATAGTCATAGCTAGCCAGCTTGCTAGAAGGCGATAGGATTCGTGCATAAACTAAATCAGTCAGGATTGCTTGTAGATTATATTTATATTTGTGGCGTTCTTTGATTGTTCTACAAATCTTATCTATACGAAGTTGTGTACAAAGTTCTTGTAAAAAGAGATACCCAACATTGAAAGAACGGCGTTCATTCATCGGAATGCAAGCAGCTTTTGAAAACTCTACAGAAATCTTTCCAGTAGCTTCTTTATAGAGCTTTGTTTCTTTATCAGCCTGCTCTCTTGCCCATGCCATCATCTTATCTCTGTCACCATCGAATTGTTCTAAAAGTGTGTTATATTTTCCAAGTTTTTTATAAATACGAGATGAGGACTTACCATTTTCCTTGCGAAAAGAATGATAAATATACACATCTTTATTGTTTTCACTACCTGTAAGTGCAATATACATGATTAGAAAAAACTCCTTTTCTTTTATTATAACACACTATTACAAACAAGTACATATAAAAACGGAAAATTTGACATAAAAAAAGCAGGTTTTATAAGGCCTGCAAGGTATTTTTCTAATATTCAACTGTCAAACTCCCGTTATTAAATTAGACAGTTGTTTTTTTAAAAGAAGCATGGTATATATTTACAATATACCGAATGAGTGTTATATTATAGATATAGAAAAGAC
>ENA-ORMR01002706-ORMR01002706.1-human-gut-metagenome-genome-assembly--contig:-NODE-2706-length-10489-cov-2.649799_pt1 | contig 10489 bp, 8 predicted proteins | sample MGYA00242107_ERZ509003 | MGnify/ENA primary metagenome ERZ509003 (study PRJEB26280, sample SAMEA2338699) | human gut metagenome | biome: human gut; feature: human-associated habitat; material: faeces... | reverse complement strand
TGTATCATCGCCCACATCGACCACGGTAAATCCACGCTGGCGGACCGCATTATCGAGAAGACCGGTCTTTTAACGAGCCGTGAGATGCAGGCGCAGGTTCTCGACAATATGGAGCTCGAGCGCGAGCGCGGCATCACGATCAAATCCCAGGCTGTCCGCACTGTCTATAAGGCGAAGGACGGCGAAGAGTATATCTTCAACCTGATCGATACCCCAGGTCATGTGGACTTTAACTATGAGGTATCCCGAAGCCTTGCGGCCTGTGACGGCGCGATCCTTGTCGTTGACGCGGCCCAGGGAATCGAGGCGCAGACACTTGCGGACGTCTACCCCGCCCTTGATCATGACCTCGACGTTGTCCCGGTCATCAATAAGATCGACCTTCCGAGCGCCGATCCGGACCGTGTGGCGGAGGAGATCGAGGACGTGATCGGACTTGAGGCTCACGATGCGCCGAGGATCTCCGCAAAGATGGGCTTAAATATCGAAGATGTTTTAGAGGCGATCGTCCACAAGATCCCGGCTCCTAAGGGAGATCCGGAGGCACCTCTCCAGGCCCTGATCTTCGACTCCCTCTACGATTCCTACCGCGGTGTTATCGTATTCTGCCGTGTGAAAGAGGGAACCGTGAAGAAAGGCACCCCGATCCAGATGATGGCGACGGGGGCTTCCTACGATGTCGTGGAGGTCGGATACTTTGGCGCAGGCCAGTTTATCCCGTGCGATGAGCTCCGCGCCGGTATGGTAGGTTATATTACCGCCAGCATCAAGAACGTAAAAGATACCCGTGTCGGCGATACGGTGACGAACCGCTTAAATCCGTGCGCGTCCCCGCTTCCGGGATATAAGAAGGTAACACCGATGGTGTACTGCGGACTCTATCCGGCGGATGGAGCGAAATATCCGGAGCTTCGTGACGCCCTGGAAAAATTACAGTTAAATGACGCGTCCCTGTTCTTTGAGCCGGAGACATCCATCGCTCTTGGATTCGGATTCCGCTGCGGATTCCTTGGACTTTTACACTTGGAGATCATCCAGGAGCGCTTAGAGCGCGAGTACAACCTCGACCTTGTCACAACGGCTCCGGGCGTTGTATACCGGATCCACAAGACGAACGGAGAGGTGATCGACCTCACGAACCCGTCCAACATGCCGGATCCGTCCGAGATCGACTATATGGAAGAACCGGTGATCGACGCCTCCATCTTTTCGCCGCCCGAATACGTGGGGCAGATCATGGAGCTGTGTCAGGGAAAGCGGGGCGTCTATACGGACATGATCTATCTGGACAAATCGCGCGTGCAGCTGAAATACACCCTGCCTTTGAATGAAGTCGTCTACGACTTTTTCGATTCGTTAAAGTCGCGTACCAAGGGGTACGCCTCTTTCGATTACGAGCTGGCCGGGTATCAGCGGAGCGATCTGGTCAAGCTGGACTTCCTGCTGAACGGTGACCCTGTGGACGCGCTCTCCATGATCGTGTTCCGGGACAACGCCTACGCCAAGGGCCGCCGCATCTGCGAAAAGCTGCGGGACAACATCCCACGCAACCTGTTTGAGATCCCGGTGCAGGCAGCCATCGGCGGCAAGATCATTGCCCGCGAGACGGTCAAGGCCATGCGCAAGGACGTGCTCGCCAAGTGCTACGGCGGCGATATCACGCGCAAAAAGAAGCTGCTTGAAAAGCAGAAAGAGGGCAAAAAGCGGATGCGCACGTTCGGTACGGTCGCCGTGCCGTCCGAGGCGTTCATGGCCGTCCTCAAGCTTGACGACGAATCGTAGGAGGGGTTTTCCGTGGCGCTCATTCCAATCGTTGAAAACAAGAAAAAAAGCCTCGGCATCTACGTCCATATCCCGTTCTGCCGGAGCAAATGCGAATACTGCGACTTTTATTCCATCCCCGGCGCGCGCAGCCGGGATCTGATGGACCGGTATCTCGATGCCGTCATCCTCCACATCCGTGAGGCGGCGCAGGGCGCGGCCGGCTATGAGGTCGATACCGTCTATTTTGGCGGCGGCACGCCCTCGTTCTTCGGCGCCGGCGGACTTGCGAAGATCTTCGCCGAGATCGACCGCCGCTTCGACGTCAGCCGCGACGCGGAGGTCTCGCTTGAGGCCAACCCCGACTCCGTGACGCTGCCCATGCTCATGCGGCTGCGCCGCGCGGGCTTCAACCGCATCTCCATCGGCGTGCAGTCGGACGACGACGCCCAGCTCAAGGCCCTCGGCCGCCCGCACAACTACCGGCAGGCGCAGCAGGCCGTCTCGCTCTCGCGCCGCGCGGGCTTTGACAATATCTCGGTCGACCTCATGTACGGGCTGCCGAACCAGTCGCGCGAGCAGTGGATGCAGACGCTTCGCAACGTCATCGACCTTAAGGCCGACCACATCAGCTGCTACGGCCTCAAGGTCGAGCCCGGCACGAAGCTCTGGACCTACAAGGACTGCGCGAACCTCCCCGACGACGACGCGCAGGCCGACATGTACTTCTACGCCGTCGAGACGCTCGAGCAGTTCGGCTATCACCAGTATGAGATCTCCAACTTCGCGCACGACGGCTTCATCTGCCGCCACAATATGAAATACTGGGTCGGCGACGAGTATCTGGGCTTCGGCCCGTGCGCGGCGTCCGATTTTGCCGGCCGCCGATTCACCATCGAGCCGAATCTGGAAAAATACATCAAGGGCGTCATGGAAAAGGGCGTCATTCTGTCGGAGTCGGAGATGGTGCCGCTGCGCGAGCGCGCGGGGGAGTACCTGATGCTCCGCCTGCGGACCGTCGACGGCATCGAGAAGGGCGAATATACCCGCTCGTTCCTCCTGCCGTTCGAGCCCATCGAGGAGATCCTCATCCGCCTGCAGGCGCAGGAGTATGCGGCCTTCTCCGCCGGACGCTGGCATCTGACGCCGAAGGGCTTCATGCTGTCCAACTCCATTCTGGTCGAGCTGCTGGAGGCGCAGCAGAAGTCGCGGCCGCTGACACAGAAGAAGTAACGGGGAGCTATGTTGTGCTTTTTCCGGTTTCCGGGCACAAGATTCGGGAAATGCGGGGAATGTGCAAAAAACGATTGACAAAAGGCAGACGTATCGGCTATAATACCATTCGTATGCTCCATAGGAGCAGCTAAATTTTGACTCGCTGCGGCGGAGGCAGACCTGCGTCCGCTGTTGAGCATATTTTTACAGGAGGTGTAGATTCCATGGCAACTGTTCGTACCTATCAGCCCAGAAAGCGTCACAGATCCAAGGTGCATGGCTTCAGAAAGAGAATGGCTACCGCTGACGGAAGAAAGGTTCTCAAGAGAAGACGTCAGAAGGGCAGAGCAAGACTCACCCACTGAGCGCAAGTTTAATATGACCGGCCTCCGGATTTGCTTACCTTACAGTATGCTTTTCGGAGGTTTATCACTAAAGCGGCATTTTTTCGTATCGGAGGTTTTCGGTGAAGCAGAGTGCAATTTGTGAAAATCACCTTTTTCAGAAAGCTTATAAAAACGGAAAACGCGCGTCGTCGCGTTCCGTGACCGTTTACGTTCTCAAGGATCGCCGCGCCGCTCTGCTCAGAAAGCAGAATCCGGAAAAAAAGTTTTTAAACCGTGTCGGGATATCAGCCTCAAAAAAAATCGGAGGCGCCGTCGCACGAAACCGCGCAAAGCGCGTCGTGCGTGAAGCATACCGTCTTATCGATGCAGAGCACTGCGTGCGCAAAGGCTGGCTCTGTGTCATAGTCTGCCGGGAAAGCGCGACGGTTCTCAAAATGCAGGACGTAAAACGTGATTTGCAGTACTGCCTGTCAAAGACGGGTCTCATCCCCGACGCAAAGGAAAACTGAATATGGCACGCCTTTTTATATTTCTGATCTCCCTCTACCGAAAGTATATCTCTCCGCTGAAGAGCCGTCCGAGCTGCCGCTTTACACCGACCTGCTCGCAATACGCGATCGAGGCGCTCGGCGAATGGGGCTTTATCAGAGGCAGCGCGCTCGCCGTATGGCGCATACTGCGCTGCAATCCTTTCGGCAAGGGCGGATACGATCCCGTACCCGTGAGAAAGAAAAAGCGCCGCCGCACACAAAAGGAGAAAGGATCGCTTTGCCAAGCAAAGCACACTGAACTATGAGTGCAATTTACCGCTTCTTCGGAAGCATACTGCAGTTTCTCGATAAGATAACGGGCAACTACATGATCGCCCTTGCGCTGTTCGCGCTTATTATCCAGATACTGATGCTGCCCCTTGCAATCAAGCAGCAGAAAAACTCGATCAAGCAGGCGTCGCTCGCGCCGAAGGTCGCCGCACTGCGCAAGAAGTACGCAGGACGCACGGACAAAGCCACACAGCAGAAGCTTCAGCAGGAAACGATGGATCTCTATCAGAAGGAAGGCTTCAACCCCGCAGGCGGATGCCTCCCCCTCCTCATACAGCTTCCGATAATCATGCTTCTTTATCAGGTCATAATCAAGCCGCTCTCCTACGTTTCGGGATTTTCCGCCGATGTGATAAACGCAATCGGTGAAAAGCTCGTTTCTCTCAGAAAATATGCGGATACTGCCGCATACACTGCCGCAATGAAGTCGTCCGAAATAAGCGTCATCGGCAAGATCCACGAAAACGCCGCCGAGCTTTCGTCGATCGAGGGCTTCTCGATCGATGCCGTACCGAACTTCACGGTCGGTCCGTTCAATCTTTCGACTACCCCGAAATTCGCAATATCCGACGGCGGCTGGCATTGGGATTGGCTCATTCTCATTCCGATCGTAACGCTAGTCATAATGTATCTGACCCAGAAGATAACCCGCAAATTCATGTACCAGCCTCCGGAGGCTCAGGATCAGCAGAACGCGATGTCCATGAAGATCATGAACCTCACGATGCCGCTTTTCTCCGCGTACATTGCGTATATATGGCCGGCGGCTATCGGTATCTATTGGATAATCCGCAATATTTATCAGGTAATTCAGCAGATCGCAATCGCAAAGATCATGCCCCCGCCGAAGTTCACCGAAGAGGATTACAGGGCGGCGGAGCGTGAGTTTGCGGGAAAAGCCCCCAAGAAGGTCAAGAAGAGCGAAAGAGCGGGAACGGTGCGTTCGCTGCACCATATAGACGACGATGACGACGACAGCGCTGCCGTACAGGCTCCTGCGGCAAAGGAGAACAGCGGTTCTCCCGATTCTCACGTCGGAAAATCCCCGCTGAAGGACGAAAACGACAGAAAAAAAGCTACAGAGCAGGAAGATGAGTCCGAAGATGAGTAATGAAGAAATAATCATAACAGCAAAGACGGTCGACGAGGCTCTCTCGAAAGCCGAAGCGGAATACGGTTCGCAGGGCGATATATCGTACGAAATACTCGAAATGCCGAAGAAGGGCTTTTTCGGCATCGGAAGCGCGCCCGCAAAGATCAAGGTCACAATAAACCGTGAGCAGGAGAGCATTCTCAGCGAGATAAATTCGGATCGGAAAAATGCCCCGAAGCCGAAAAACACTCAGCCGCGCAGAGACGGCGCAGACCGTGCGAAGAATCAGCCGAAGCCGCAGGAGACGAAGAAGAATGCTCCCGCGCGCGACGCAAAGGACGCGCAGCCGAAATCTCAGGATAAGCCGCAAAACAAGCAGAAGGATCAGTCAAAGCAGGACGGCGGAATCGCCGCTCAGGACAGAAACGGCGCACAGGACAAGCAGAAGGCGCCGAAGAACCAAAACAGGGATTCGGGTGCGAAGAAGGCTCCGAAGGAGCCCGATACTCAGAAGCAAACTGCGTCGGAAAACACCGAAAAGAAGCCGCAGAAGGGCACGTTCGTTGAGAAGGAACGTCCGAACATCGTCATCACCGAAAAGGAGATGGAGCTTGCTCTCGGATTTATCAACACCCTTCTCCGCAACATGGAGTCCGAGGCGCATGCCGAAGCCGCAGTCGCTCCCGAGGGCGCGGTGTTCGAGGGAGTGTACCCCAAGATCGAGATCGTCGGAGACCGTTCGGGAATTCTCATCGGTCATCACGGTGAAACGCTCGACGCGATACAGTTCCTCGCAAATCTCTGCGTAAACCGCAAGACCGGAACCTCCGGCAAGGACTTTGTGAAGATAACGGTCGATATCGAAAACTACCGCGAAAAGCGCGAGGCAACGCTCCGCGCACTCGCGCGCCGCATGGCTCAGAAGGCGATAAAGTACAAGCGCAACATGGTGCTTGAGCCGATGAATCCTTACGAAAGACGCATAATCCACTCCGAGCTTCAGACCTTTGAGAATGTCGATACACATTCCGTGGGAAGCGACGAAAACCGCAAGGTCGTTATCACCTACGAGGGTGCGGATAAGGCGGAGCAGAAGCGCTCGCAGAAGAACCGCCGCAATTCCTCATCAAAGCAGGGCGGCGCGCAGAAGGAAAGCGCAAAATCCGCTCCCGTAAGAAGGATCTCCGAAGAGGAGTCCGCGAAGATTCAGGAAACCTATGCGGCTTACCAGGAGGAAAAGGCGGGACGCGAGCGTCCGCGCCGCGCTTCCTCGATCGACGAGATACTCGGCTCCTACGACGAGCCCGACGAGCCTGTCGGACTCTGATCCCACTCAAATTCCGGCGATGAGAGAAGAAGAAAAAATCGACGCGGGGCTTTTGTTCGACCCCTCCGATCCGGAGCTGCGGGCGATCAAAAGAAAAACGCACGATCTCAACACGGAGTACAACGCCACGCTTGAAGGCGAAACCGAACGGCGCGCGGAAATTCTCGGAGAAATTCTCGGAGAATTCGACGAGGGCGGTTTCATTCAGGGACCGATCTTCTTCCACTACGGCAAGCACACGAAGATCGGAAAGCGTTTCTTCGGAAACTTCAATCTGACGGTGCAGGACGACGCACGGGTGACGATCGGGGACTGCTGCAATTTCGGTCCGAACACGACGATCGTCACTCCGCTTCATCCGATGATCGCCGAGGAGCGGAATGCGTTCACTCTCCCGAACGGAGAGACGAAGCGTCTCTGTTATGCGAAGCCCGTCAAAATCGGAAACAACTGTTGGTTCGGTGCAGGCGTCACCGTCTGCCCCGGAGTGACGGTCGGGGACAACTGTGTGATCGGCGCGGGCAGCGTCGTAACGCACGACATTCCCGAAAACAGCTTTGCCGCGGGAGTTCCGTGCAGAGTTATACGCGAGATATCGGAAAGCGACAGTCTGAAGTACAAGCCCGAGCTTATGCCGTAAGGCGGTGCGCGGCAATACAGCGGTTCGTTTTCCCGATCGGCAGGCGAAACGACAGCTTAAGGAGTACGGATGCGCGCTGTTGGCTCGGTCTGTAAATTTCCGTCAGACCGATCTTCGCCGTGGTCGTGAGCCGCAGATTCGCGCGGGTAAGGCAGAGTTGTCGCAGTATCTTCATCACAACAAAAACAGCTCCTTCATATGATAAGATCATATGAAGGAGCCTTTTATTTTGTGCTTTTACCGTTACCGGAAGCCGACACGAAGAACGCTGCATCTGTCGAAGCCGTGGCGGTGATTTCGGTGCGCATTGAGCGGAACGGCAGCGTTAGCGGCACGGTAAACCTATTCGGATAAGATCGGTGCAGCCGTGATAGCACGCAGGCTCTGTGTCTCGCGCCCGCGCACTGCCCCTCTGCCGTTCCCAATCGGAAGCCTAAAATCCGGAGCGCAGTTACTCCCAGCCCTCAAGATACGCCTTCTGCTCGGGTGAGAGGCTGTCGATCTCGATTCCCGCAGATTCGAGCTTGATTCGCGCGACCCGCGTATCCGTTTCGGCGGACACGGGATATACGCCGGGAGCGAGGTCTTTACCGCTCTTTGTAAGGTACTCCATTCCGAGCGCCTGAAGCGCAAAGCTCATGTCCATGATCTCCGCGGGATGTCCGTTTCCCGCCGCAAGGTTGACGAGTCTTCCCTCGGCAAGGAGATTGAGGATTCTTCCGTCCTTCATACGGTATCCCGTGATATTGGGCTTGCGCTCCGTGATCTCTTCGCTCATATCCGAAAGTGCGGTCTTATCGATCTCGACATCAAAGTGTCCGCTGTTTGCAAGAAGCACTCCGTCCTTCATCACCTCGAAATGCTCGCGTCTGATAACGTCGCGGCAGCCTGTCAGCGTGATGAAAAGATCGCCGTACTTTGCGGCTTCATCCATCGTGGTAACGGTGAATCCGTCCATGACCGCCTCGATCGCCTTTACGGGGTCAATCTCGGTGACGGTGACGACCGCGCCCATTCCGCGCGCGCGCATCGCCGCTCCGCGTCCGCACCAGCCGTATCCCGCGATAACTACATTCTTGCCCGCGATTATGAGATTTGTCGTATTCATTATGCCGTCAAGTGTGGACTGTCCCGTACCGTAGCGGTTATCGAAAAGATGCTTGCAATCGGCATCGTTTATGTCGATCATCGGGAAATAGAGCTTTCCCGCCGCAGCGCGCGCAAGCAGGCGGTGTATTCCCGTGGTGGTCTCCTCGGCACCGCCGATCAGGTTCTCGCAGAGGTCGCGCCGCTCTCCGCAAAGCAGATTCGTAAAATCTCCGCCGTCGTCGATTATAAGGTGAGGCTTGTTCTCAAGCGCCATGAGAAGATGGCGGCGGTATCCCTCTTCATCAACTCCGTGACGGGCGAAAACCTCGACTCCGTCGGTCATGGAAAGCGCCGCCGCAACGTCGTCCTGCGTTGAAAGCGGGTTGCATCCCGTGGCGAACACCTGTGCTCCGCCCGCTGCCAGAGTTTCGGCAAGGTATGCGGTCTTTGCTTCCATGTGAATCGACATCGATATTCTCAGTCCCGCAAAGGGCTTGTTTTCCGAAAACTCACGGCGTATCCTTCCGAGCACGGGCATATACGACGCGACCCAATCTATCTTCTTTCTTCCCGACTTAGCAAGGGAAATATCCGCAATCTCACTCATTTCAAATTCTCCCGTTCTTCATTTCAGTCTATCTGCGCAATCCGAATATCGTGATCCGATATACCGTAGCTTCTTCCGTCCGCAGCATCGTATCTTCCTATGTAAACAGAGTTCTCGTCAAAACCGTCATTGATTCGTCTTTCGTAGCTTTCACCGAAATAAACGTAACTCATGCCGTTGTTAATGCTGAGCTCGAATGTGGGATCGGCGAAGTAATTCTCACCGTCGGCGGTAAATACAACCCACGCATGAGGTCCTGTGGTATACTCTCCGCCGACTATCGAACACTTTACCCCGACCTGTGTGAGAAGCACCGCATACGCCTTCGCAAATGTAGTGCAGATTCCGCGATTCAGTTTGAATGCATAATAGGGTTCCGAATGCACTCTCGTTTCCAGAACATCGAAATCGTATGTCATCTTCGGAGAGAAATTGTGGTACACCTTCTGTGCCTTTACGGCATCGCTGTCGGACGGCTTTACGTTGTTCATATATGATTCGGCAAGAGTTTTGAATTCTTCGACGGTCGAGTCGTGTTCCGCCTTTCCGACCTTATACTTCCATGTCAGCGTCTTTGTTTCAATGTCATAGTCCGAAAACTCGGCATCCGCGGCGAACACGGGGAATTCATAGTAGACAACGTTCTGAATAAAGTCTCCGTAGTGAATGTCCGTTCCGTAGCCGTCCGAAGCAGGCGTTGTCGGGCAGACGATTTCGGTTTCGTAATTGAGATATGCTTTCACAAAATCAACATACATATCGGCGAAAACATTTCCGTATTTGTTCAGAGCCTCTTCGGACAGCGCGAAGAAATTGTAGGAATACACTCCGTTTTCCGTATTCGGCGCCATCTCGGCGGGAAGCGCGTCCGCATCGTATCCGCCGTTTTCGGGCAGATATGCCGGCGGCTGAAGATCGGGTGCGGCGCAGCTGCCGTCTGCGGTTCTGCCGAATTCCACCTTATACGGAATCAGATAAAGGATTCCCGCGCTGCGCGGATTGGTTATCAGACCGGAAACGGTAACCGTCATTCCCTCATATTCCACCTTGCGGATGCCGTCTCCGTCGGTGCCGAGCATTCGGAATTTCGTTACGCCGTCAAAAACCTCCGCGTTATCTTCTCCGTAATATGTAAGCCGAAGATTAACCGTCTGCTCCGGAGTGAAGAACCATCCGTCGTCATCGCGTCCGATGATTCCGATAACGATCGCCGTTCCCGAAGTCTCGATATCAACGGGTCCCTCCGGAATTTCTTCACGGTTATCCGTGCTCTCCGTGCTCTCCGTTATCTTCTCGCTTTCGGCGGATGCGTCGGTTATAACCCGGGTATCGGTGACACCGGTCGTCTCCGAGGGTGTTCCGACTGCGGAGCATCCAGCAAAAATCATTGATGCGGCAAGAAGCGCCGCTGCCGTACAGATAAACTTTCTCATATTCTTTCCTTTCGCCCGCGCGCCGAAACGACGCGGTGTCCGGTCAGCGCGCAGCTCCGCCGAGTGCTTTTTCGAGCGCCGCCATTATTCCGAGCCGCGCGCTCTCGTATGTAAGTCCGCCCTGCATGAACGCCGTGTACGGCTCGCGCATCGGTC
>ENA-ORMR01002705-ORMR01002705.1-human-gut-metagenome-genome-assembly--contig:-NODE-2705-length-10492-cov-5.761617_pt1 | contig 10492 bp, 6 predicted proteins | sample MGYA00242107_ERZ509003 | MGnify/ENA primary metagenome ERZ509003 (study PRJEB26280, sample SAMEA2338699) | human gut metagenome | biome: human gut; feature: human-associated habitat; material: faeces... | reverse complement strand
AGCTCTTCCATCTTCTGGTCAACATGCTCGGGCGTGAAGAACAGTGCCTTGGGCAGCTGAGCGCGCACGCCATGACGCACCGGGCTCGTGAAGCAATTGCCCATGTAGGACGGACGGCGGCCGATGGCCTGCAGCATCAGCTTGGAGACGACGGCGCCCAGATCGTACTCGCATGCGGACGGGATGCCCTGCTCGTTGTTGAGCGAGTGGTTCAGGCACATCGTGAACTGCTTTTGGTTCAGGCGGCGCGTCGCGCACAAATCGGGGCACGGAGCAGTGAAGCAGTTGCACTCGTAGGCGTCGAGGAACTTCTGGATGCCGTAGTTGGCTTCGACGGACTTCTTGACCATCTCGCGCGTCATCTCGCACTCTTCGGCGCCTGCGATGAGCTCGTCGGTTTCCTTGTCGATGATCTTCTCGTTTACTACAAGCCCGCGGGTCACATTTTTGCAAAGGCGCAGAATCGCGTCGGCGCAGAGGAACCCTTCCGGCATGGAGATGCGGCGGTTGGCGGAGTCATCGAGTGTGCGCTCCAGCCATTGAACAGATGCCGTCATGGGGGCATTTGCAGCGTCCAAAATAAGATATCGCGCCAAAGAGCAGATTCGTTCGCTCCGCATGGGATTTCGTTTATATGCCATGGCGGAGGAACCGATCTGCTCTTTTTCAAAAGGCTCCTCCAGCTGCCGGTCGTGCTGCAGCAGGCGAATGTCATTTGCCATGCGATAGGCACTCTGGGCCATAGAAGACAGACAGTTTAAGATACGGCTGTCTACCTTCCGGGGATACGTCTGCCCACAGACGTCAAAGCAGTGCGCAAATCCAAATTCTGCACTGATCTGGCGGTTCATCTGGTCGATCTTGTCGGTATCACCGTCAAAGAGGTCCAGAAAGCTCGCCTCGGTTCCGGTGGTCCCGCGGCAGCCAAGAAATTTCATATGCGCCAACACATGGTCCAGTTCCTCCAGATCGGAGAGAAAATCCTGCATCCAGAGGGTTGCCCGTTTCCCCACAGTGACAAGTTGAGCAGGCTGATAGTGGGTATATCCGAGGGTGGGCAGCGACTTGTATTTTTCTGCGAAGGCGGCAAGATTTTTCAGCACACCCAGCAGTTCTCCGCGGAGATAACGCAAACCGTCCCGATAAAGGATCAGATCCCCGTTGTCGGTCACATAGCAGCTCGTGGCCCCCAAGTGGATCACACCCGCAGCGCCGGGCGCCGCTTTTCCGTAGGCATAGACATGTGCCATCACGTCATGCCGCACTTCCTTTTCCCGCTGCGCGGCACATTCAAAATCAATATCATCGATGTGCGCTTCCAGCTCCGCCACCTGCTCTGCCGTAATGGGCAGGCCAAGGTCATGCTCCGCCCGGGCCAGCGCAGTCCAGAGCTTTCGCCAGACCCGAATACGCTTTTCCTGGGAGAACAGATGCAGCATCTCTTCGGAAGCATAACGGGACGAGAGGGGCGATTCATATTTTTCGTACATCATGGACACTTTTCTCCATTTGGTTTTCTCAGCGGCAAACGCTGTCGTATTTTTTCTTTGTCGATCCTGTGCCATGCGCCCATTCACCGCTTGATGTACGCATCTCGCTCCGCTCCGACGGATACGTATCCGATGTGGCAGCCGATGGCCTTTTCGATATACTCCACATAAGCCTGCGCCTGCTTGGGAAGTTCTTCCCACGTGCGAGCGCCGGAGATGTCGCAGCCCCAGCCGTCCAGATATTCCGTAACGGGCTTCGCCGTTTCCAGCGCCGCGGGGAAGGGAAACGCATCCGTTTCCGCCCCGTTGACTACATATTTGGTGCAGACAGGGATCTTGTCCATATAGCTGAGAACGTCCAGCTTGGTCAGTGCGATGGTCGTGGCGCCTTGGGTCTGTACGCCGTAGCGGGTGGCGACGATATCCAGCGGGCCGACGCGGCGGGGCCGCCCCGTTTTTGCGCCGTACTCAAAGCCGGCCTCCCGCAGCCGGTCGGCCTCAGGGCCGAACCACTCACAGACGAACGGCCCCTCGCCCACGCAGGTAGAGTAGGCTTTCACCACGCCAACCACTTCATCCAGTTTGGCAGAGGGAAGGCCGGACCCGACCGGCGCGTAAGCCGCCACCGCGTTGGACGAGGTGGTGTAAGGGTAGATGCCGTAATCCAGATCCCGCAGAGCCCCCAGCTGTGCCTCAAAGAGAATGCTCTTCCCGTCCTGCTGCGCCTTGCGCAGCAAGCTGCCGGTATCGCAGATGAAGGGCTTTAGCTTCTGCCCATAGGTATGCAGATAATCACACAGCTGCGCCATGGTACAGGGCTTTGCGCCGTAGACCCTGGTCAGGGTCAGGTTCTTCCATTCCAGCAGGTCCTCCAGGTGGCGGACCAGGTATTCCGGATAGAAGAGCTCGCCGGCCTGAATCGTCTTTTTCTGATATTTGTCAGAGTAGAAGGGGGCGATTCCCTGCTTGGTAGAGCCGTATTTTTTATCCTTCAGGCGCTCTTCTTCCAGTTCATCCAGCAGAATGTGCCACGGCAGCACCAGTGAGGCCCGGTCGCTGATCTTCAGGTTATCCGGCGTCACGCTCACGCCCTTTGCAGCAACGCTTTCCATCTCGCCGCAGAGACTCTTCATATCCAGCGCAACGCCATTTCCTAAAATATTGACCACATTCGGCCGGAAAATCCCAGATGGAAGCAGATGCAGCGCAAATTTCCCATATTCGTTGATGACGGTGTGCCCCGCGTTCCCGCCGCCCTGATAGCGCACCACAATATCATAGTCCCGCGTGAGCAGATCGACCATGCGACCTTTCCCCTCATCGCCCCAGTTGATGCCAACAATGGCACAAGTTTTCATAAATTGACCTCCTGCATCATATCATTTCATCATTCGCAAGGCAAGCGCCGCTTTCGCGGCGCCGCCTTTTTTCATCTTGTTCACCTGACGCTGAACAGCAGCTCTCCGTAAGTGGGGAACGGCCACGCGCTTTCCGCGGTCAGCGTCTCTGCTTCGTCTGCGGCAGAGCGCAGCACTGTCATTCGGGAGAGCATCTCGTCCCGAATAAAGTTTGCACCCTCGGTCACATCACAAATGGTTTTGAATCTGGCAATCGCGCTGTCCAGTGCGTCGACCCTTGCGTCGATGCTCTCGGTCACCGCCGTCAGCTTTTTGACGAGCTTTGTTTCATAGCCGCAGCTGATTTCGCCATCTAAGGTTTTTTTGTCGGCGGCAGCCCGGGCCACGTCTGCGGCATAGCGAGCAACAGCCGGAAGGATCTGCTTTCGCGCCATGTCGCTCATGGTCTGAGCCTCGATGCACACGGTTTTGCAGTAGTTTTCCAGCATGATCTCGTACCGGGAGCGCAGCTCCGCTTCGGTGTACACCCCGTGGGCCGTCAGCATCTCGACGTTTTTCGCTTTCAAGAGCTCCGGGATCGCGTCCGGCGTGGTACGCAGATTGAGCAGTCCCCGCTCCTCTGTGGCCTCCCGAATCCATGCATCATCGTAACCATTTCCGTTAAAGATAATTCTCTTATGCTCCTTGATGGTACGCTTGATTCGCTCATGCAGAGCGGTATTGAAGTCCTCTGCCTGCTCCAGTTCGTCCGCATAGCATTTCAGGGACTGTGCCACCGCAGCATTGAGCATGATATTGGCGCAGGCAATGGAATCGGAAGAACCCACCATTCGGAATTCGAATTTGTTGCCAGTGAAGGCAAAGGGAGAGGTACGATTGCGGTCCGTGGTGTCCCGGACAAAACGGGGCAGCACATCGACCCCCAGCTTCATCTTCTTTCTTTCTACATCGACGTAGGCGGAATCGGTCTCAATGGCATTCAGCACAGCGGTCAGCTCATCGCCCAGAAAGATCGAGATCACGGCGGGAGGCGCTTCATTGGCTCCCAATCGGTGGTCGTTTCCGGCCGTTGCGACAGAAGCTCTCAGCAGCCCCTGATAGTCGTCCACCGCCTGAATGACAGCCGCCAGAAACAGCAGGAACTGGGCATTTTCGTGGGGGGTCTCGCCGGGAGAGAGCAGGTTGACGCCGGTATCGGTGGAAAGGGACCAGTTGTTATGTTTGCCGCTGCCGTTGACCCCGGCAAAGGGCTTTTCGTGGAGCAGGCACACCATGCCGTGCTTAGCCGCCACACGCTGCATGATCTCCATGGTCAGCTGATTCTGATCGGTCGCCAGGTTGACGGTGGTATAGATGGGAGCAAGCTCATGCTGGGCAGGTGCCACCTCATTGTGCTCCGTTTTGGCAAGGACTCCCAACTTCCACAGCTCGGTATTCAGCTCCTCCATGAACGCGGCCACGCGCGGCTTGATGGAGCCAAAGTAATGGTCGTCCAGTTCCTGACCCTTGGGGGGCTTGGCGCCGAATAGCGTCCTGCCGGTGTAGAGCAAGTCCATGCGCCGCTCGTACAACGCCCTGTCGATCAGGAAATATTCCTGCTCCGCACCGACGGCGGGCACCACGCGTCTGACCTCATCATGGCCGAACAGCTTCAACACCCGAAGGGCCTGACGGTTCAGCGCCTCCATGCTGCGCAGAAGGGGTGTTTTCTTATCCAGCGCCTCCCCGCCATAGGAGCAAAATGCGGTAGGGATACAAAGCGTTTTTCCCTTGATGAAGGCATAGCTGGTGGGATCCCAGGCGGTGTAACCGCGTGCCTCAAAGGTAGCGCGCAGGCCACCGGATGGAAAAGACGAAGCATCTGGCTCCCCTCGGATCAGTTCCTTTCCGGAGAATTCCATAATCACTCTGCCATCTGGCGCCGGGGTGATAAAGCTGTCATGCTTTTCCGCCGTGATCCCGGTCAGGGGCTGGAACCAGTGGGTGAAGTGGGTCGCGCCGTTTTCGACTGCCCAGTCCTTCATTGCGTCGGCCACCGCATTGGCTACCGACAGGTCCAGCTTGGCCCCTTTTTGAATGGTGTGCTTCAGAGAGTGATATACCTCCCCGGACAGACGGGCTTTCATCACACGGCTGTCAAAGACCATGCTTCCAAATATTTCTGGTACAGTCGTCATAGTAGTGTCTTCCTTTCAAAGAAATAAAAAGAGACACTGACGCTGCGGAAGGCTTTGCCTCCGAGACGCCAATGTCTCTTAACATTGCAAAATATACAGCCATCAGTTCGGAAAGTCAATTGTCGATTTGTTGAAAATCGTTTTTGCCGAAATATCATTTTTAGCAATTTTGATCTTACAAATCCGTGTTTTTCCCCGTTTTATCCGCGAAGCAGGAACGCTTTGTCGCATCGGTTCAACGGTCAGATCGCTTGGAGCTCCTAAAAATTTCACGTCAAAAGAATAATTCGGGATAGAAAATTGACAGAAGGTGTGGTATCATATTTCATGTTTTGTGAAAGATCGCGGTTGTTTCATGGTAATTTCCTTGCCGCGATCGCCCCAGATATGAAAAAGTTTGATCGGCAAACGTATGGTCTGAATGAAAGGAAGCAGGTGAAAACATGAAGTACACGCCAGAAGAAGTGATCCAGTTCGTTCAGGAGGAGAATGTCAGGTTTATCCGTCTGGCCTTCTGCAATGTCTATGGAAAGCAGCACAATGTGTCTATCATGCCCAGTGAGCTCAAGCGCGCTTTTGCGTATGGGATCGCCTTTGATGCCTCGGCGGTAGATGGCTTTGGTGGCGAGATTCGCTCCGACCTTCTGCTTCACCCGGATCCTTCCACCCTGATCCAGCTTCCCTGGCGGCCGGAGCAGGGCAAGGTCATGCAGATGTTCTGCGATATTTCCTACCCGGACGGCAGGGCTTTTGAACGGGATACCCGAAGCCTTCTGAAGCGAGCGGTGGCAGACGCCAGCGCCCGGGGCTTCCAGTTTGCGTTCGGTGCGGAAATGGAGTTCTATCTATTTCGCCTTGATGAATGCGGTGAGCCTACCAGAATCCCCTACGACCATGCCGGCTACATGGACATCGTACCAGATGACAAGGGAGAGACGATCCGCCGGGAGATCTGCCTGATGCTGGAGCAGATGGGGATTCAGCCAGAGAGCTCTCACCACGAGAGCGGTCCGGGGCAGAACGAAATCGACTTTCGCTACTCAGCTCCCCTCACAGCCGCCGACAACGCCGTCACCTTTCACGCGGTGGTCCGCACTGCGGCAGCTCAGAACGGGCTCTGTGCCAGTTTCTCTCCTAAGCCGCTGGCGGATCGGGACGGAAACGGAATGCACATCAACGTCTCTGTCAAATGCGATGAGGTCGCCCAGCCGCTGCCCGGTATCATCGCAGGGATTCTGGCACATATCCGGGACATGACCCTGTTTATGAACCCCTGTGAGGAATCCTACCGCCGCCTCGGCCATAACAAAGCGCCGCTCTACGTGACGTGGTCTGCGGAAAACCGTTCCCAGCTGATCCGCATTCCGGCGGCAGTGGGCGAATACCGCCGGGCTGAGCTGCGCTCTGCCGATCCAATGGCAAATCCGTACATTGCCTATGCGCTCCTGATCTACGCCGGAATGCACGGGGTCGAGCATGACCTGCAGCTCTGTCCCGCCTCGGATTTCAATGTCTATACCGCACCCGCCGAGGTGCTCAATGGTCTAAAGAAGCTGCCCGGTTCATTGTATGAGGCTGCCGCATTGGCCGAAGCAAGTGCATTTATCCGCAAGCATCTCCCGGAAGCCGTGATCTCCGCCTACTGTCATCGATAAAGAGCCCTGATTGGATCAGGTGAAAGGAGGGGAGAACATGATCTTTCAGGAACGGACATACAGCGTACTGATTGTCACCGCCACGGACAGTTTTACCGAGAAGATCATGCCTCTGCTCCCTGTGACGGATTACTGGCCGGTAACGGTGGTACGCAGCATCGGAGAGGCGCGCCGAAAAATCTCGGAAACGGCATTTGATATTGTGCTGATCAACGCTCCTTTGCCGGACGACTTTGGAATGCGTCTGGCCGTAGATATCTGTACCGGAAGTGGTGCAGGGGTTTTGCTGTTGGTTCGGAACGATCAGTTTGATGATATCTATGCCAGAGTCGTCAGTTACGGCGTGCTCACACTGTCCAAGCCCACCAGCATGCAAATGGTGGCGCAAAATCTGCGGATCCTTTGCGCCACCCGAGAGCGCATGCGTCAGATGGAAGCCAAACAGGCTACCGTAGAAGAAAAGATCGAGGAGATCCGGCTGGTCAACCGGGCCAAGTGGCTGCTGATTGAGTGTCTTGGCATGACGGAACCGGAAGCCCACCACTATATTGAAAAGCAGTCCATGGACCGGCGCATATCCAAACGGGAAGTGGCGGAAACTGTGATAAAAACATATCAATAGCACAAAGATCCCGCGGATCGCAATGTGCAGAATTGTGAAAACTCTGGTTGACAAATTGCCGTCAGCCGCAGTAGAATATGAATCGTTGAACGAAGGCGTTCGTCAGAGGACTTTTGTCCCCTGATGGACGCCTTCTCTTTTTTGAGTTTTCCACGGGAGGTCAACACATGACAAAGTATATTTTTGTGACAGGCGGCGTTGTTTCCGGGTTGGGAAAGGGTATCACCGCAGCCTCTTTGGGGCGACTGCTGAAGGCCCGGGGACTGAAGGTAGCAGCGCAAAAACTGGATCCCTATATCAATGTGGACCCCGGTACCATGAGCCCCTACCAGCACGGTGAGGTCTATGTTACCGAGGACGGCGCTGAGACAGATCTGGATCTGGGGCACTATGAGCGGTTCATTGACGAGGATCTGAACCAATATTCCAATCTGACCACCGGAAAGGTCTACTCCAACGTTATCTCCAAGGAGCGCCGGGGCGCGTATCTGGGGGCCACCGTGCAAACCATTCCCCACATCACAGATGAGATCAAGCGGTTTATCTATAATGTGGGCAGCAAGACGGAGGCTGATGTCGTAATCACCGAGGTTGGCGGAACCATCGGTGATATTGAGAGCCAGCCCTTTATCGAGGCCATTCGGCAGGTGGGGCATGAGGTGGGACCCGGAAACGCCCTGTATATTCATGTCACGCTGGTCCCCTATCTGAAGGCATCTGGAGAGCATAAGTCCAAGCCAACCCAGCACTCCGTAAAGGAGCTGCAGGGATTGGGCATCACGCCGGACATCATCGTCCTGCGCTGTGATGAACCCATCACCGATCCCAGTATTTTCCGCAAGATTGCAGGTTTCTGCAATGTGAAGCCCGACTGCGTCATTGAAAATCTGACGCTTCCCATTCTTTATGAGGCTCCTCTCTATTTGGAGCGGGCGAATCTGTCTGCGGTGGTCTGCCGAGAACTGCGGCTATCCACACCTGAGCCGGATTTGAGCCAGTGGCAGGCGATGGTCGCTGCCATCAAGAGCCGCAGCAAGTCGGTAAGCATCGGCCTTGTGGGAAAATACGTGCAGCTTCACGATGCCTATCTGTCTGTTGCGGAGGCCTTGCGGCACGCCGGGTTTGCCCTTGGTGCAAAGGTGGGAATTCAATGGATCGACTCGGAGACGGTCACGGCAGACACGCAGGACGAGCTGCTCTCCCAGCTTGATGGGATTCTTGTCCCGGGCGGCTTCGGAAGCCGCGGCATCGAAGGCATGATCCTGGCGGCTCAATATGCCCGGGAGCATCGCATTCCCTATCTGGGTATTTGCCTCGGTATGCAGATTGCCGTCATCGAATTTGCCCGCCATGTACTCGGTCTTACAGGCGCCGATTCGGGTGAATTTGCCCCGGAGTGCCGCCATAAGGTCATCGACTTTATGCCTGGTCAAGGCGAGGACATCGACAAGGGCGGTACCCTCCGTCTGGGCAGTTATCCCTGTGTGATCGCCGAGGGAACGACCATGGCGCGATGCTATGGAGGCGCGCAGATTTGGGAGCGTCACCGCCACCGCTATGAGTTCAATAACGACTATCGAGATGCTTTGCGGGCGGCGGGAATGACCATAAGCGGGCTCTCCCCTGACGGGAGATTGGTGGAGGCAGTGGAGCTGAGCAGCCAGCCCTTCTATGTTGGTGTGCAGTATCACCCCGAATTCAAAAGCCGCCCCACCCGGCCTCACCCGCTGTTTCAGGGTTTCCTCGCTGCCGCATTGGAAAGTGGGAAATGAGCGATTTGTGGTTCAGCAGCGACACAACGGTCAATGCTGCCAACAGAGCTGGGCACTGCCGGCAGCAGGGAGATCGTCCTTTCTGCTGAAGCAAAAAGGACACAATAAAATGAAAAATGCGCAAAGAGCATCGGGGAGGAGGCACTGCAATACCTTAGCGTACAAAGCAGCCCTGCCGCTAAACGGTCTTCGCATTGCAAGAATATAATACGGGTGGTAGAACAAAACGCCGGAGAAGGAGGCATTTCTCCTTCTCCAACGATCTTTAGTTTAGAGTCTGCACCTCATGCAGCATAGCGCCTTAGAGCGGGCGGTCAAGGATCGCCTGATTCCGCGCAATCCGACCGAGGACTGCATCGCGCCGAAGGTACAAAAAATTGAAATGCAGATTCTTCCACCGGAGCATATTAAGGATTATCTGGATACCGCCGACAAAAGAGGACTCCTCCCCATGTTCTATCTGGAGCTGGTCACGGGCTTACGGAAGGGTGAGATCACGGCGCATCTCTGGAGCGACCTCGACGCAAGGAATAACACCATCTCTGTCAGCAAGCAGTCTGTAAAGAATCCCAATGGAGAACTGACGCTCTCCCGCCCCAAAACGGAGACTTCGGTCAGAAAAATCAGCATTCCACAGGAGGCTGTCGACCTACTGATAGCGGAACATGGCAAGCATCCTGAGAATCCCTACATGTTCCCCTCGCCGGCAACCGGCGAGATGTACTACCCAGACTCCGTCGTAAATCTGCACAAGAAGATCCTGAAGGATGCTGGGCTGCCGCACATCAGATTTCATGATCTCCGACATACCTTCGCAACGCTGGCACTACAAAATGGCGTGGACGTCAAAACCGTCAGCAGTATGCTCGGCCACTATGACGCCGGATTCACTCTCCGCACCTACACCCACGCTACGAGGCAGAAGCAGGACGAAGCCGCACAAACGATGGGCAGCTTCATGGCGCAGGTCATGTAAGCAGAAAAAAAGCGCAAAAATACCGGAGAGAAGGCAAAGCCTCCTCTCCGGTACTCTTTAAACCTATCCGCACATTTCGCGTGTGGGTCACGGTGTGGGTCAGGCGGCTTCAATTCGGATATTTTCGTCTTGGAAGCCTTGCACCGCAACGGTTTTGAGTTTTCCATAGAATTCAGAATGCGATTATTTCAAATTTTCTCTGACGCAATTCGAACCCCCGTCCGAATTCAACACGAGTATTACTCGTCCAGCTTTTGAAACTCATCCAGCCGCAGTTCTCGCTTCAATTCTTCCTCTGTCGGCAGATAGGTAAAATACTTGGATGCGAAGATCTGATGATTATCCTCCGGCAAAGTGTACTTCACAACAGCATCACTTTTATCGGCGCAGAGGACAATGCCAATCGGCGGTGTGTCCCCTTCGTTCATCAACTCACGAGTGT
>ENA-ORMR01002701-ORMR01002701.1-human-gut-metagenome-genome-assembly--contig:-NODE-2701-length-10504-cov-2.647239_pt1 | contig 10504 bp, 10 predicted proteins | sample MGYA00242107_ERZ509003 | MGnify/ENA primary metagenome ERZ509003 (study PRJEB26280, sample SAMEA2338699) | human gut metagenome | biome: human gut; feature: human-associated habitat; material: faeces... | reverse complement strand
CTGCACTTACCTATGTGCTGACATTTTCTACTTACCTATGTGCTGAAACTGGACAGCTCTGCCGACGGATTAAGTCGCGAAGCGACTTCAAAAGAATCCGTCGGCGTAAGCCGACTCCTCATCGCGCCGTAAGGCGTGCATCACAGGTGTTTCGCCGTAAGGTGAAACGCCGACATCACCCATCACAAGCGAAGCGACATCACTTTATACCTTAACACAGTCCCTCATTCTCCAAGCTCCAAAGAAGAACAACATCTGCCCAACCGTATTAACTCCCTCTGCAATCCAGTTCATAGAAGCTTGTGAGAAGTCCCTGCTTGAAAGGTATCCCATTCCGAGGGTGAACACAAACGAGACTATAAACAGCACTGCGGACAGCGTTTTCTTGTGTCTCTTGGCAACCACGCAAAGGCAGATGTCCATCGCGGCAACTCCGAAGACCATCAGAAAAACAAACGGCATAGAGCTTGCAAACACAGGCGGCACGGCGGCGTACACGGTGTTTTTCCCCTGACTGTGGCATAGCAGAGCTATCATGCCCAGCCCCGCAAGCACAAAGCCGGTTGTCTGCATAGGGAAAAAGCACTTGTTCAGCGCCACAAAGTCGCATATGTTTGCGGCATACAAAAGCTTCCAGCTTGCCTTAAACAGTCCAGCCACAAACACGGTGATAGTGCCGGCAGAAAACAGCGCAAAAGCACCCTTGCTCATGGCAGGGTACAGCGTTCGCTGAAGTATTACAGCGCCGGCTAAGAACAGCGCAACGGGAATGTAGTCTGCCAAAGCCATTGCAATGCTCATTTCTAACGTCCCCTTTTAACTGTCAATCCTTGTATTTTCCTATGTGATAAAGCGGTATCAGCGGGATGATTATGGGAGTGCTGTCCGCATATGCGCGGTACTCAGCCATCTTGCCGTAGTGCTTTTCCTGACGCTTGTCAAGCCTTTGCGCGCCGTTGAACATGATAAACACAATCAGGATGTAGCCAAGCACCGCGGTTATCCACTGTCCAACACCGCGCAGAGCGTTAAGCGAGCCTACGAACACGCCCGTCCAGAATATGATTTCGCCGAGGTAGTTGGGACAGCGCACCATCTTGAAAAGACCCTTTGTTGCCACCATGTTGGGGTTTACAGCCTTTTGCGCCGACTTCTGGCTGTCCGAAGCAGCTTCGAGTATAACTCCCAGCGCGCTTATGATAACGCCGATAAGCGGCAGAGTAATTTCTCCGCCCAAGCCGTTGTAGCCGCGGAAGAAGACAGGGCAAGTCTGGGCGATGTAAAGCACTGCCACGCACACCCATATTGCAAACTTTACAAAGAAGGGCATAGGCTTTTCGCCCTCCTTGGTGGCTTCTTTCAGCACCTTGCGATAGCTCAGGTTTTTCACCTCGCGGGCGATGAGGAACCCCGAAAGCCGCGCGCCGTAAATCACAAAAAGTATGCACTGCAAAAATGTTACAAAGTTCCAGTCGTAGCCGTTGACAGCTAAAACCACAAAGTAGGCGACTCCCAAGCCCGCAACCGAAAGACCGTAGCCCACCGACAGAAAGTAAACATATTTATAAAATCCGATAGTGCACAAAGCCGCGCTGACTATCGCAAAAATCCACATAAATTCCCATGCCATAATGCAAAACCGCCCTTTCCGTTACTTTTTAAAGCTGTCAAAGATGTATTTTTTAAAGCTGGAATCTCCTACCTTGGTGTCGCCCACCATCTCTTCGGTCAGCGTCCACTTGGAGAATTTTAGGATAGCCTGCTTGCCGTTTTTCTTGTTTTTGGGCAGACTTCCCAGCACGTCAAACAGCCATGCGGGAGCGCGCTTGATAACCGGAGTTTTGCCCGCAGCCTCAAAGCACATGTTTGCAATCTCCTCATACGACCATGTTTCCTTACCGCCCACGTCGTAGGTCTTGTTTTCGTCGCAGATGTGTTCAACAATGAAGTCGGCAAAGTCGGGGGTGTCAACAACGTTTGCATGAACAGGCTTTTTGCCCAAAAGGGTCACCTTGCCGTTTTCAATCATCGGGCGGAAGACCTTAACAATGTCGTAGAAGTAGCCTGTGGGGCGGTGGATGACGTAGGTTAAGCCGCTCTTTTTCAGCTCTTCCTCAAACAGATATTTGGCGTGGAGCATGGGCACGTCGGGCGCTTTGTCCGCCTTGATCACCGATATGTATACAAAGTTTTTAACTCCTGCCGCCTTGGCTTCGTTTAAAAGATTAAGGTTGCCGTTGTGGTCGATGTCATAATTTGTAAGAGTGGCGCTTGTCTTGGTTAAACCAACTGTGGTGATAACAGCGTCCGCGCCGTTGCATATTCCCTTAAGGGCGTTTTTGTCGGTTACATCAAGCTTTTTAAACGCAAACGAAGCCTTGTCGACTCCCTCGATGTTTCCCTCAATCATGTCCGCCGCAACAACGTTGTGTCCGGCTATAAGCAAGGACTTTAGTATTTCCGAACCGAGCTTTCCGTAAGCTCCTGCAAGTACAACTTTCATAAATATTTCCTTTCGTAATTCATAATCTTACCGGCATAATAGCCGATTAAAACATTCTCTCCGCACCCTCTTCGCCCAAAAGCCTTTTAAGAGTCGCGCTGGAAGGGTTGCCCTTTTTAAGCATCTCATGCTGAAAGTCCGCAAGATTTAAATAGTGCTTTTCGGGATTATCGCATGGCTTTTCCGAGGCAAGATACCGCCCGACACAGGCTAAAACCATCTCTTCCAAAGCCTGCCCGTCAACGCCCTTGCCGCCCTTGATAAGCGAATAGGGTGTGCGGCGGGAGATATACCAAGCCTCGCGCTCGTGGTAGTCGGGGATATCCGCAAATTCAGCCCGCTGTGTCTGGCTTCCGGCAATATCGCAGTCGTCCGGCGTTAGGTCGTAGTATTCAACGTAGCAAAGATTCTTTTTGCCCATGCTCATTCCGTCGATAAGCAAAAAGGGAAGGGCGGTTTTGGCAAGCGGCGTGAAGACAACGGTTGAAAGTTTCATCAGCCCCATCATGACATTGGTTTCCATTATGAAAAGATTTCCCATGCCTGCCACCCTGAATTGGCTTGTGTTAAACCGCATTATCGGAATGGCAGAGGGATACTTCATGCTTTTGTATTCCGGAATGTCGGCAGGGATAAGCATGCATTTCTGAGCTGTCAGGGCTTTAACAGCTTCGCCAAGCGCCATCATTTCTGCTTCTCCTTAGACCGCTTGTCGTTTATGATGTCCATGTGCTCGGCGGTGATGGTGGTAACGCCGTTTTCCTTAGCCCATGCAACGCAGCCCTTAAGCGCAGTGGGAAGAAAGATTCGCGGCACCTTAACAAGCTTTGCGCAGGCTTCGTCGGTGAACTTGATGTCGGGGTCGATTCTGTCGGCAGCGTATCTCACCGAGGCAACGTTGGTTTCGCGCACGGGCAGAAGCTCGGGGATGGGCTTGCGGTGCTTGGTATACCAGAAGTTTTTGGAATCGCGATAGCCGTAGTCCACAGGAACCGGCGGGAAGTCTTTGGCACGCACGCCGTTTACTATAGCGTTGTAATATTTTTCCTTCATGAGAATCTTGTCGACCCTCAGGATAAAGTGCGCGCCGAACTTTGAGGTTATGCCGTTAAAGTCGTGGTAGGGCGGCTCGTAGCCGTCGAGCTGACCGGGCTTATCATTCTGGGCGTTGTCAAGCGTGTCAACCCATGTGCACTCAAACGCCTGGAAGCAGTCTGATATAACCTTGGGATATTCGCCCTTAGGGTCGGCAGCTTTGCGCAGACCCTCCTCGATGTTGAAAATGCAGTCCTTCATCTTCTCTTCGGGGGTGTCGCCGGGAAAGCCCATTCTAACCGCCTCTTTAAAGAGTCTGCGGTCGTCGTTGATAAAGTTGAGGGTGCATTTTTTGCGCTTTAAAATGTTCTGCGCCGTGTTGGAAGAGTTGCGGCAGCACAGAAGCATAGCGTAGTAGTCCTTGCCGGCGATATAGTAGGGCTGGACAAGGGAGTAGGGACCGAAGGTGGTCTTACCGTCGTCGGTCAGGGTGCCTATCATAACCGTCGGCATGGGGAAGAAAGCCGAGGTCTGATAGAAGTTGTCTACGATTCTCAGGTCTTTAAAGCTGCTCATAGTAGTTTCTCCTTTATTTATAATAATTCCGCAAACCTGCGGATTGTCAACTCGTTCATGTCCGGCTGCATGGTGGCTGCTATTATCGCTTCGGCAATTATCGGCGAGGACGCGCGCAGCCGCAAGCTTGCGGTATTTTTGGCAAGAACCTCTAAAAGACTGCTAACCTGCGACCTCAACAGCATATGGTGTTCCGAAACAACCACGTGCGAGCCACCCGTTTCGGAGTACTGCTTCCACACATTTTTATATATGCATTCAAATTTGCGTATCGCCTGATATATTCCCACCGCGCCGTCGGCATAGCTTTTGCAAGTCTTAACAAGCTCGGTCATCTCGTCAACCACATCAAGCCAGTCTTTTAGGATAACGTTGGCAACCAGATCGTCCTTGCCGTTAAAGTAGTTGTAGATAGTCCCGACTGCGGTTTTGCACTCGTGCGCAATCCGTCTGACAGACATAGCGTTGTAGCCGTCGGTTTTAAGAATTATCTCCGCGCAGCGCATGATGTCGCCGCGTATATTTTCTATAATCTTAGGAATAGTAATCACTCCTTTTATGAACATCATGCTTTTGTGTTCATTTAAAGTATAGCAACCGGCGGCGTGCTTGTCGACCATTTGGACAAACTCGTTTCGGATTTCAGCGGAATTTTATGCATATTCTACAATTATGGCGGCTAAAACTATAGAAACTAATGAGGACTGAGAGCTATCCGCGCTTTCTGCCGTTCTCCGTCATAAATCAGCCGTGTTACCCATATAAATTAGTATAATTCAAATAGGAGTGAGCTTATGACGGAAATATCAAGGACCCAAGAGCGCCCTGTCATCTTAGGAGAGTACATTATCGAGCATAAGGCAACCGTTAGGCAGACTGCGCGCGAGTTCGGAATAAGCAAATCAACGGTACATATGGGAGTAACAAATTGGAATGGTTTGGGGCGAATAAGTTCGGGTGGACGGTGGGGAAGAGCTGTTGGGTTGTTGGGTAATATTCTGCTTTGCGGTGTTAAGTTATTTTCTATATTATATAATGAGAAAAGCGACTCGGGGAGCCGCTTTTTTGTTTGGGTGTGTTTTCAGACTGTTCGCGATAGATTATATGCCAAGCGAAAGTTTGTGCATTCAAGTGCATAAGCTTGTCGATTAAAAAAGTTTATGCTGTGATAGATTATATACAACACAAAAAATTCACATATCCCATAGAATCAGTTCTTCAAGCAACCAATCGGCACGACATACACACCATCGCGTCTGCGATAAGCATAATCTCCGGTTCCGGTCAGAACCATAAGAAAAGATGGCACGTTCATCTTGTCAGTATCGATTTTTGCTTCCATTGCGTTGAGACTCCTTGCGCCTTCTTCAATGAGCTTATCCCCGCCGAGCTTAATTTCAATCAAACCGTATTTGCCGTTTCTCAGATGGATAACAGCATCGCATTCCTGCCCGTCTTTGTCGCGGTAATGGTAGACCTTGCCGTATAAAGCGTCTGCAAAAACACGAAGATCCCTTATGCAGAGTGTCTCAAATAGAAAACCAAAAGTCTTAAGGTCATTCATCAAATCATTTGGACCGATACCCAAAGCTGCTACGGCTATTGATGGGTCGATATAGTAACGTGTGTCGGAGGAGCGAATAGCGGTTTTAGACCGAAGATTGGGATTCCACGCGGGCATATCCTCAACAACGAAGATTTTGCGCAGTGCACTGATGTAGGATGAAACGGTTTCTTCGCTGATGGGTGTTTCATCATTAGCTGAAACGTCTTGAGCAAGAACAGTATTGGGTACCTGTCCTCCTTGATTTCTTGCATAAGAACGCATGAGTCTGCGAACTCTTTCGGGGTTCTTTTGCACGTTGTCAGCCCGGTTGATATCGGAGTGAACAACAGCGTCGTAGTAATCCATAGCTTGGTCTAACGCAATTTCATCCCGCATATCCACCGCTTGCGGCCATCCACCGCGGCAGACTAGGAAAGCCAAACGCTCAATGCTGAGCTTTGAAGCACCGTCAATCTCAGCTGTGCCATCAAACAGAGCTTTAAGACTGACTTCGCCGGTGGAATCGCCGGATTCGTATAAGCTCATAGGTCTCATCGTCAACCAAGTAAAACGTCCTGTGCCTGAATGGGTGATTTCCTTGGTATTAGCCGGAACGGCAGAGCCTGTCAGCAGAAACTGCCCAAGCTCACCGCGATGGTCAACTTCAAAGCGAATTGCGTCCCACAGCTTTGGGGCAAGCTGCCACTCATCAATCAGCCTTGGCGTAGCCCCCATTAACAGCCGCTTGGGGCTAAGCTCTGACATTGTGATGTTCTGTTCCTTCTTTTCGGGATCATCCATATACAAAACACTGGCGGCGAGCTGTTCGGCGGTTGTAGTTTTGCCGCACCACTTAGGACCTTCAATCAGGACTGCGCCTTTGCCTTCCAACTTCCGTTTCAGGATATCATCAGCAATTCTTTTTCTGTAGTTTTTCATTTGAAGCACCTCGCATCCGATCATGTTATTCATATTATATACCATAATCACAAGCATTGCAAGTGTTTTCCGACGATTGGCAAGAAATTTTTCCGACGTTTGGCGACATATTAATCCGACGATTGGCGCGGCAGAGCGTACCAACAATCCCCCCAAAAAACCTCCCCCTAAGTCTACCATTCCCCCCCAATCCATGCTATAATAATCAAAAAACCAAAATCCCATGCAATAAACACCCCGCCAAAAAGATTATTATAGTGAAGGGAGGATTCAGGCTATGATAGATTACTTGCCGGCAGTAAATAAATCAAAAAGGCTTGATGCGGACAAACTCGAAGACGAATTAATAAGTATGGCTTCGGGCGACAAAACCGCTCTTGCCCGGTTCTATGGGGATACCTACAACCCCATCTACAGCTACGTCCTCTCGTTCTTGAAGAACTCCTACGACACCGAGGATGTCCTGCACGACCTTTATGTCAGCGTATACGTCAACGCCCGCAGCTATAAACGGGGCGGAAAGCCCATGGCTTGGGTGTTTGCAATCGCGCGGAATATGTCCCTCAAAAAGCTTAGCGAAAGAAAGCGAAATGCCGATTTTGAGGACGACGACTGGGAAAAGCTCCTGCCGCAGGACACGCTTTCCTTAGAAGAAGGCTGCGCCGTGAGAGCCTGCTTAACCCAGCTATCGCGCGAGGAGCGGGAAATCGTGGTAATGCACGCCGTTGCGGGCTTTATGCATAAGGAGATCGCGGCGATAATGTCTTTGCCGCTGGGAACAGTTCTTTCAAAATACAATCGTGCAATAAAGAAACTTAGATTAATCTATGAAGGGAGAATTGAAGATGAAAACAGTTGAAGAAAGCTTGGCTTCGGGCTTTGAAAAGATGGAAAAGATAGATGTTTTGGATTCGGTTCTCGCTGATTGTGAAAGCGGAGGTGCTTTTATTATGGCAGAAAAAACCAAGCGCAGACCGTCCTTGCGATATCTTGTCGGGATAGCTGCGGCGCTGGCAATAGTGGCTTGCGCGGCTGCAATAGGAATATCCAACAGGGGACTTACAGCAAAGCCCACCTCGTCCGACGGCGATATAAACGCAACAATTTGCTTGGACGTTAACCCAAGCGTCGAGATTTTAGTAGATAAATCCGAAACCGTTGTAAACGTAACCGCCGACAACAAGGACGGCGAAAGCATTTTAAACGGTCAGGATTTCAAGGGCGACAGCCTTTCCGATACCGTGGAGACACTTGTAAACCGCATGGTGGACGAAGACTACATTTCAAACCTTAAAAACTCGGTGCTTGTAAGCGTGGCTTCCGAAAACGGCGAGTTCGGCAAGCAGCTTGAAAAGAAAATGTCGGACAGCATTTACGAGCTGTTGGGCAGCAAAAATATCGAGGGTGCAGTCCTCAGCCAGACTATCACCCAAGCGGATGACGAGCTTGTAAGCCTTGCAAAGATGTATAACATCTCCATCGGCAAGGCTCTGATGATAAAGGATATCATCGACGCCGTGCCCGTCTACACCTTTGAAAGCCTTGCCAAGCTATCCATAAACGATTTGAGCCTGACCCGTGAGAATGCCGGGGTGCTGTCCGGCAGGATATCTGTAACCGGCAGGAGCAAGTCCGACTATATCCCGGTGGAAAAGGCAGTCGAAGCCGCGCTTGAAGGCACTGCAAGGAAGGATGTCTCGGACATCAAAGTAATGCTCGAGGACTGGCAGGGCGGGGAAGCGCCTGTGCGGTATCATGTAACCTATACCGCGGCTGACGGCAAGCTGAAATCATACTATATTAACCCTGTCAACGGCGAGATTATCTCGCGGGATGGCGGCGCTATCGCTGGCGCGGGCGGATATCCCACGGTATCGGCCGAGGAAGCCAAGGAATTGGCAGTAAAATACATCTGCGACTTAGACGGCGTTTCGGCGAAGGATATCGCGGTCTCCGACTGCATAATCACATATGATGAAAACGGCTATCCCAGACAGTATGTGACCATGACCAGCCTTAAGGACGCCGAAACCGCATACTTCGCCTACGTTTATGACGAGAGCGTACCGTCGGGCGCTTCAGGAAATATCTACGGCGGAAAGCAGAGCGTTTCGGGACTGAGCAAAAACGAGGCTATAAATATCCTCCTCGAAAAAACAGGGCGTGATTATGCCGACCTCACCAGCACCTATGATTATCGCTTCGGAAGCGCCGAATATTACACATTCTATCTCGTATCGGATGATAGTAACCTTTTGTGGTTCGTCAACAAAAAGACCGGCGAGGTTATCGGCGGTCAGGTGTTTGGGCTTACAAAGTACGGCGGCGACAGCACTCCCGAGGAAATCAAGCAGTATGCATTAGATGCGCTTTCAAAAGATCCTGACGACGTATACGACTTCGACATAAGCAAAACGGAGGTTATCTCCTTTGAAAAGAAGACGCATAGCAGAGAAATCATCTACTACCTGACAATCCGCGACAACACCCCCGGCAAGGAGGCAAACACCGTCTTAGTACAGATGAATGTCTCCAGAGATAAGCTTTCGGAGCAGTTCAGACCGGATGATGAGCTCCTTTCGGCGGCTTCCAAGGATTTGGAAATAGACAAGTCCGAATTTGAAAACGTTAAGATTGAAGACGAGAAGAGTTTGAAATATACCCATGTTCGCTTCACCGTCGGCGATACCGATTATTGGTATGCTATGGAAAGAAGCTACCATGTGGGCGAGAATTTTATCGCGGGCAAGACCAAAAAGCCCCACGGTGAAAAGGATTATCCCATCATCCCAGAGGAGAAGGCAATAAAAAACGCGCTTGCTCATGTTTGCGCGCAGAGCGTTGACGATGTTGAAAGCTGCGAGGTCAGCTATGATGATGAGAAGAAGCAGTACACCGTTTCGGTAATCGTTTACAGCTCTAAGGTGCACATGAATGTCTTCTGGGAGTTCTATATCGACGGTTACACTGGCATTGGCAGGGGCCATAAATATGACGACAAGGGCGACTACGGCCCTGTAACCGTCAAGCTTCTGACCGAGCAGGAGGCCGCCGACATAGTCCTTGGCTACATAGAGGAACGCGGCTATCCAAAGAGCGAGATAAAGGTGACGGTCGAAGCGGAGGAGGTCAAGGAGGGCAGAGCCACGGTTATCCTCTACCATGTAAAAGCAGTTCACGGCGTTACCGAGTTTGAATCGGAAATCTACGCGGATGAGAGGATTCCCTCGGTCATAATGCCGGGTATAAACTTCGAGCTGGTTAAAGCTGCCAAGACGGGCAAATACATTTCCGAGGATATAGCCAAGGAAATAGCGCTCAACGGAGGAAAGGCTTACTATACCGTTTTATACTGCACCCTCGACGAATCGGGCGAGCTGCCGGTATACAAGGTGGTTACATATAGTCTCACCGGAGCAAATTTGACCACTAAGGTGATTTCAGCCGAATCGGGTATGGTTCTTGAAATCAAGTGATTGATGAGCGCCGCTTCCAAACAGAGCCAATCAATAAAAATATCTCCCTCTGCCAAAAGGTGGAGGGAGATAGTTGCGGCTGTCGCCGCAGATAAGAGAGAAGAGAGAAAAGTGAAAAGATTCGGTATCGCTTCGCCTTGTGGTGAAACGGCTGCGCCGATTATTTAAGATTCGGATTGCGCCGGTGATACGGGATGTTTCTCCGCCGCACATCCGCTCTCACCGCAAAAAACCTCTCTCTGCCAAAAGGTGGAGGGAGATTTCTTGTCACCACGCTATTTATAAATGTATATGTTCGCGATATCATGTTTCCTACAACGCTCTGTCAGCCGCGGAATACAGCAGGTCTCCATGCTCGTCAACATCCCACGGCAGATAGTTCAAAAGCCGCAGACAGCAGTTGGCAGGCCGCTTTTTTATGTACTGCGC
>ENA-ORMR01002700-ORMR01002700.1-human-gut-metagenome-genome-assembly--contig:-NODE-2700-length-10506-cov-3.478040_pt1 | contig 10506 bp, 13 predicted proteins | sample MGYA00242107_ERZ509003 | MGnify/ENA primary metagenome ERZ509003 (study PRJEB26280, sample SAMEA2338699) | human gut metagenome | biome: human gut; feature: human-associated habitat; material: faeces... | reverse complement strand
TTGACGGTGCAAAGATATGGAAAAGGTTCGATTCCTCCAAATAGTATTGGGATAAAATTACAGAAAACTTTATAATGTATTCATTTATACTGGAATTTCTATACTGTCGGCTTTTAAAAAAACTTTCAGTCTGTTTTCATCCAGTAGTTTTATAATATCCTTCTTTTTATATAGTATCTTGCCGTAACCTGTCATGTCCGTTTTACTAAAAGGAAAAATGTCATGATGTAATAATTGGTAAGATATGATTTATCGCATCGAAATCGGAAGAGTCATAAGCAATTGTTAATATTATTAAGAGATAGAGCTTTGTTTCTCATATTTTTTATCTTTGTCTCTATCTTCTTGAGATAATCTTATATAGATTCCTACATCAAAATTTATATCAGTCAAGTAATTATTATACATTTTAACCTCCAATCTTAATTACTCGATTAAAATTAAGACAAATGTATAATAACACTATATACAAAATAAAACAAAACTGCGATTTAAGTAGCATTATAGTTTTGTTTTTCCTTCATTATTTCATCTATTAGATATCTCAAAATAAGATCTTCAAAAGTTATTTTTTTGTTAATACTTTCATTCATATCAACACCCATTAAAATAATATGTCTGCATCAGCAAAACATTCACCTGTTATATTAAAAGATTTAATGATACCAATATCTAGTTTTCTTATTTCTTCTTTTGTTAATGTGTCAACATAAGATATTAATCTTGATTTATCTAATACTCTTATTTGTTCTAAAAGTACTATTGAATTATATTTTATACGCTCAGATTTAACTAGTACATGAGTTGGTAAATGATGTTTAGACTTAACCTTACTTGTTAAAGGTGCCACTAATACTGTTGGACTATATTTATTTCCAATATCATTTTGAATAATAACAACTGGTCTAGTTCCATTTTGTTCACTTCCAACAATAGGATCTAAAGAAGCGTAATAAATATCTCCCTTATTTATCGTATTCATCTTTAATCTCAACCCTATATATAGTTTTTGGTTTTGTATTATTAAATAAAGACCTTAAATTCAAATTATTATTTTTATCTAAATAATTATCAATTAATTTTTGTACATCAGCCTTAGCTTTTTTCATACTCGTTTGAGTATGATCCATAGTTATTTCATATTCAACTTTTACAGTTACTCTATATCTTTTTTTCATCTTAAAAATCCTCCTATGTAAAAAACACAGAATTTCTCCTGTGTCTAATATTTCTTTATTTTTATAACTGACATTTTTCTAAGTACCTTCAGCTGAGGATTTCATCAAACGATTGAATAGCTATTTCAATCTCACAGGAATTTCACCTTTCCGAGGTTCTCTCCGAACTGTCCCCATTGCTTTAGACTGTGGCTAGACAGGAGTATCTTTAATTCTATTATTAGTCATCGCAAATTAAATGCTATTTAATTTTATAACCAAATATTAATCGACATGCGTATTTGTTAAAGTGCTCTTAATAATAGGAAAGTATTTGATGAATGAGTATTTAATTTTCAAAGAACCTCTGTTTCAATCAAAAAAAGAAACAGTGAAAGGTTTTACTCCCTCTCAACTGTTTCCTCACTAAATTTGAAAAATATACCCACTTAAACTAATTTTTTTAAAATTTCTTTTAAATTATTTTTAGCAACAGTTAAACTTTTTGAAATATTCTTTTGTGATATACTTTCTAACTTTGCTATTTCTTTTTCAGTTAATTCATCAAAGTAATATAATTTAATTCTTCTTCGTTGCACTTCTGGTAACATGTTAATTGCTTTTCTTAAATCTTCTAATGATGTTTTTCTTATGATTAAGTCTTCTATAGATTCTTGTTTAAATAACATTCTATTATTCAAAGTATGTTCAGTAAGTTCAGAATGTTCTATATGTCTATCAAATTCATTTAATTCTTTCAAATCATCAAGTTCAAATCTATTCATCAAATCAAATACTTCTTTAGTTACCTCTACTTCGTTATATTTATTGTTACTTTTAAATATTATGTAATAGTTATTATTAATTATTTTTAAGTTATATGGATTATCCATCTTTTTTCTTCTTTTTGGTCTATCAACCATTTTTATATCCTCCAATCAATTCGTTTTTTTTGAATTGATTAGAGGTGGGCCTCTACAACTTAGAATTGTATTTGTACAAACAAAAAAGACGTCAGACAAGGTAATCCATTTAAGGACTCCTAATCTGACGTCAACAAAACTAGGGCTAGTAAAACTAGAAAAAACTTTTTTACTAGCAATATATATTATTAATTTTTTCCTTTTGTTCTTTCTAAAAACTATCCAATAATATTTTCGATTTATCTTTTTCATAGGCAAAAAACTCCCCTGAGCAAATGCCTTATATGAGAGTTTTGTCTTATTACATAATTAAAACGAAAAATACATATAATATGTATAAGTTATAGCATTATTCTTTTAACCTACTAATTATATTCAACCAAAACAAACCCCTATTACAATATCACAGATGTTATATGTGGCATTGCAAACATTAAATTCCCCTCAAAATTTAATTGGTTGCTATAATAACACAAACATAGTGCGAAATATGTCGAATTATGTCTAAAAGGTAATTTTTAAGGTATGAAATGTCATTTTAGACGCAAAAATTGACTTTTTAAGCACAAAAAAGCAGTAAACCTAACATTTACTGCTATAATTTAACGTTCATACAAACATACTTTGCATAAGTCCTTTTTTTAATTTAATTAATTTATTTAACAATTTATCTTCTAGTAAAATTTTAGTTTCTACTGATGATAAATATTTGTCTATTCTACTTTGATCATTATAGTTATGAACTTTTACTTTTATTCTTTCAAATGTTTCCTTATTAACAATAGCCGTAGCTGATGTTCCAGCTATAGATTGTAAATATGGTGAAATATATTCCATTAAGTAATATATATAATTTGAATTAAATTTATTATTTGGAATTATTGCATTAATTTGCTGATTGCAAGATCCATCTACTTTTATAACTGCATTTTTACCTATACTTGCTATACATGTTACTAATATAGAATTTTTAGGAACAAATCTTCCTTTTTTTAATCCTTCTTTTGTTAAAGATGTAATTGAATTTGAAATATCTCTTTCATAATTTATATCAGTTGGAGTAATCCATGCAATAGTTCCATCATTCCAATAATTTTTATTTTCTTTAGATGGGGTTGTACCTGTAATAATAGTTCCCAAATCTTTAATTTTAACTTCACTTAAATTATTAGAAGAAAATATCTTTTGAATAAGTCCTTTTTTAAATAAAGAAGATACTAAAAAAGACTATACAAACATGTTTTGCATAAGTCCTTTTTTTAGTTCTTGTAATTTATCTAATTTATTTTGTTCTAATCCTAATTTTTTATCAAGAGAGCTAAATAGATTTATCATTTTTATTTGTTCCTTTTCTTGGGGAACTTTTATAATCATGTCTGATATCATTTCCATTCTTACTGAATCGACAGTATTTTTAGCACTCATTGACATAGCCCTTTTATAAAAAAAAGCTGAAAAATAATAATAAACATATTTACCTAAAACATTTTTAAAATTATTTAATACATAAACTCTTTGATGACAATCAAATTTTCCATTTTCATAAAAAAATACTTTACCGATATTTCCGTCACCAATAGTTAAAACAGCTTCGCAATCAAATATATAATTATTGCTTCTTTCTATATTTTCAGAGCGAATATAGAATGGATATATTCCATCATCACATTTATCTTGTGTATTACTTTTACCAGTTTGTATATTGCATATATCTTTAAATTTAAATATATTATAGTTTTGTAAATTATTTAATTCATTTGAAATTATATTTTTGGTAAATAACTTAAGGTCTTCAATTTTTCTTGATTGTAGTTCTATTTTTTTATCTAGTAAGGAAAGAAAATTGGATACCTTAGTTTGTTCTTCTTCACTAGGAATACCTAATTTGACATTTTTTAATTGCCCACCAGTTACAAGCGGTTGTCCAGATCCAAATATCAATTTTTTAGGATTATAGTGCGATAATGAATAATATAAATAATCATTTAGAATATTTTTGGGTTCAAGTACTAAGGTATTATCAGAAATACAACAATTTTCGTTGATTTTATTAATACTTCCAGCATTTGCTCCAACTCTTGCAACTAATACTTTTTCTCCAGTATAATCATAGAAATTTGATTTGCCAATTATACCCATAGAACCATATACATTATACTCTCCATATTCTAATTGCTTAGATATTCTCCCAGAAGAAATATTCGAAGTTATTTCTGATACTTCTTTTATTATATAGTCATCTGAAAAATTAGGAAATCTTAATTTAGGAACATTCATTTAATCACCACTTTTCTAAGTCCTTAAGTTTAATAAAAAGATACTAAACTAACTACATATAATTATATCATATTTTTTAAAAATTAAATCATCAAAAAGAAAAAGCTATTTATTTGCTTTTTCCTGAAATACTTTGCTTACTAGATCTATACATTTTTTCTTTTGAGAATATCTTGGATGAACATATAAATTTAAAGTGATATTAACATTAGCATGTCCTAATAGTTCACTAACTGTTTTGTAATCACATCCTAAGGAAATACAATTTGTTGCAAATGTATGTCTTAAACAATGCGTATTCATTTGCCTATTAATACCTATCTTTTCACAAATTCTTTTAAATGAAGAATTAATAGCACTTGTAGTTAGTAACCCACCATTGCCCTGTGAAAACAATAAATGCTTTTTATTATTTTTATTTTCTTTCGATTTTTGGACCGCATCTTCCAATGACTCATTATAAAATTCATTTATTTCAACAGTCCTGGTACCATTTTTTGTAGTAGATGTACTAGACTCATGTATTATTATTTTTCCATTTTTCTCTTTAGTTAATATTTTATAAATTCTAATTTGCTTACTTTCAAAATCTATATCATTAATATCTAAAGCAAGAGCCTCTCCAACTCTTATTCCAGAGTGTAATAATAAAAGAAATATATCTTTATACTTAACTTCATTCTCGTCATTATTTATATATTCTTCAAACCTCTTTTGTTCATTATAAGTTAGTGCATTAATTTTTTTATCAGCCTTTCTACTTTTAGGCTTTTCTATTGCATTTACTCCAGTAAAAAAATTATTAGTAATGTACATATTGTCGCAAGCATATTCAAAAATTCTACGGAGCATTGAAAAATCCTTTTTTATAAGTGAATTTGATTTTGCTCTTTCATCTTCTAAAAACTTTTCAATTTGCTCCTTTTTTACCTTTTCAACGGGAATATTAGCAAAATCATAGGCTTTTATTCTATTCAAAGTACACATATTAGTATTATAGGCATTCCCACCTACTTTTCCTTTTCTATACTTTGAATCTTCAAGCTCTTGTCCTATCCCTGCAATTGTAATTTGTGTATTATTTGCATTTATTGGCATACCATTTTCCTTAGCATATAGCTTATACTTGTATAACTCCTCTAAAGCTAACTCCTCCGTATCTGCTGTAAAAGTCTTTTTTATAGGTCTTTTCGTTTTAGGATCTTTACCTATTGTTAATGTTGCCTTCGACTGCTTTGTCATATAAAATTTATCACAATGTTCACAATCTTCACATTTCTTGCACTTTTTACATTTACTAAAATCTGTACGATTATTGCAAACTGACCTATCTTTGCATTTTTTACAAGTTGGACAGATAGGCAGATTTGCATTACTTTTTTTGCTTTTATTTACATATGTTCCAACTGTAATTCCTTTTTGTTGCTTCATTTAGCATTCCTCCATTTATTAAAATTTTGAGGAAATACCTTGTTATTTCATTACTTTTTGTGTATAATGTATTTATGAATATTTTGAACAGGGTATTTCCTGTTTAGTTAGAAGATTTAATTGTTCCAGAATTAAGTCTTCTTTTTCTTACTCTGCCATTATTCTTTTATGGCTTAAAAATTCATTTAAACAATCAGCTTTTATCCAAAATTTTCTTCCAATTTTTATACTTGGAAATTCCTCAGAATGAAATAATTTCAAACACTTCTGTTTACCTATATGCAATAATTTACATACATCATCTGTTGAATAAAGCTTTATATCTTGGCTTTCTGCATTCTGCATATTTTTACCTCCTTCCTTGACAAATTTTTACCAATGTTGTATAACTATGTTGTGAGAGATTTGTCAAAACTTTTAAGAATTGTAAATTTATTATACAATCACATTTATAGTTTGTCAACATATTTTAAAAAGTTTTTTGAAATATTTCACATATATTTTTAAGGGGGATTTAAAATGCGAAAACTACCTCAAAATAATTTTAGTAATGGTTTTTATATATGGTTCAATCCAGAAAATAAAGAAGAATACTACTCAACACCTATGTATATGTATAAGACATATCCTCATAATGATATAGAAATACATCGCAGAAGGATAGTTCAAGAAAAAGATTTTTATAACCATAAACCTAGTAAAAAAGAGCCCACTCCAAAACATCCTACATCAATATTTTTTTCGTATGTAGAGCAATTTGGTATGTTTTTAATAAGTTTATTAAATGCAGATTTTTCAAATTTTGATGGTGCATATAATACTTTTTTTTACTTATATGGGTTTGAATTATTAAAAGAGTATGTTCCTTACAAAGAATTAGAAACAACCTATTCTTCCGAAGAAGCACTTGTAAATGTAATGAAACGTGTTTATGAAGATAGTTTTGCTGATTTAAAGGAAATACAACGTAATTTTAGAGAATGTGTAGATTTTATATATAATTTAAATGGTAATGACAAATTAAAAGATTCGAAATACAACTCAAAATTTATATCATTTTTAATTACACGACAAAATGATATATATACATATTCAAGCGATATTGAAGTTATATTAGATACATATTCAAATAAAATTGAGGAGCATCGAAAATACACCTTAGGAACATTAACAAAACAACTTGATAAAGATGAGTCTTTAATAAAAATGATAAATGTTTATACAAGTGAAAAATTAAGCAATATTGCCTTTGTTGTATTAGACCAAATGGTAAAAAATTATAACCTACCAATAAAGAAATGTCAGTATTGTGATAGATATTTTATTCCATCTATAAGACAAGATGAATTATATTGTGATTTACCCAATGAAGATGGTAAAAGTTGCAGGGAAAAAGGAGCAAAGCAAACCTATAAGCAGAATCTAGAAAAAATTCCTGCTTTATTAGAGTACAGAAAAGCATATCAAAAGAAGTTTATGGAAGTTTCTAGAAGTCATGGCAATAAAAAATTAAAGAAAGATTTTGATAATTGGAAACAAGTTGCACAAGGTAAAATAAAAGACTTTAAACAGGGAAATTTAACAGAAGACGAATTATATAACTGGATGATAGAAAATAGATAAAAGCAGGTGGTTAAAATAAAACGAAGACTTAATATATTTATTGATGAAAGTGGAGATTTTGGTTTTGTAAATGGAAGTTCAGAATTATATGCTGTTTCATTTACTGTACACGAAAGTGATAATCCTATTAACAATGAACTACAATATTTGAATGATAGCTTAAATAAACAAAATTATCATGGTATGTTACATTTAGCATACTTAATAGCAAAACGAGATGATTATTCATCTTTTAATTTGGAGCAACGACAGAAAATATTTTGGACAATCTTTAACTTTGCGAGAAAAGTACCTATAAAATTAAAAACAATAATATTAGATAAAAGATATATGAATAGTAAGAGTCAATTAAATAAAGCTATTTTTATTGAAATAAATAAATTTATAAAAGAAAATGAAAAGTATTTTGACTCATTTGAAAAGATTGTTATTTATTATGATAATGGTCAAGAAACTTTAGCAACAATACTTGATACCATATTTGCTACAAATGAAAGAGTAGAAAGAATAATTGATTTTGACCATACTAAAAAAAGACTTTTTCAGGTATCTGATATGCTAACAGTTATTGATAAATTAGACTATAAATTTCATAATAATATGCCTTTTACAAAAGCTGAAAAATATTTTTTTAAAAACAATGAAATTGAATACATAAAAAGAAAATTAAAAAATAAAAGATTTTAAAAAAAGCCATTCTTAGGAATGGCTTTTTGCGACGACTACCGTCAGCACGGGTCAGGTCCTAATTGAGTAAAACTCTTTCAGACCCAGTAAATAATATATTACTTATATGATATATTATTCATTTAACTAATAAAATTATACACTAAATTAAAAAAAAAGTATATAGTTTTCTAAAAAAATTTTTTAAAGCTATTTTTGTGGATGGCTTTTTGCGACGTTCTGCGTCTACATGGTTTTTGTTCTTGTGAGACCAACATAGAATAACAGCTACAATAAATATCATTCTTAATTTATGCAATTATATAATAAAATTACTATTTTCTAAATAATTTCTTAAATAATTTTAATATTTTTTTATACCACTTTTCAGTCTTAACTTCGACTAAAGCAACTTCCTCTTCTGTAGTTCTCTCTATTTTATTTTTCTTAAATATATTATCTGGATTATATTTTTTTCTTAATTCTTCCTCTCTCATAGTATCAACTTGTTTTAATTCCTTGAGAAATTCATTCTTTTCTTGTTCTGTTTTACACCAATAGTTATATTGAATATTTGATAATATGGCTAGCGAGTCTTTATGAATTCCTTGTTTTTCAAGTGGAATGTCAACGTTATATTTAGGTGTATAATTTTTATCTCTCTTATTCTCAATAGTCTGTATTACTTTATTTGGAAGCAAATCTCTATATTCTTTACTTACTAATTCTATCAATCCATATACTTCTGAATAAATTTTATCATCTGTATTTTCCATTCAAAAACCTCCTAATCATCCATTGTTTTTTCACTATCTTGTTGCTGTATATTTTCCTTACTACGATATTTATTGATTATTTCTTTTACTTTTTCATAACCAATTCCCAGAGCATTGCGTCCAGCTCTAAATAATTCACTTACTCTTGCATTATGAAACATATTATTTAATCCATAATCATTAGACTCCACTTTAGTTTTATCACTATTATCTTGTTGTAGTGTATCCTGTGCTAAATTCATTGAACCATTACCAAATTCATGGTACATAAAATATCGTTTTCCGTTGTTGTCAATAAATTGATTTTCTACTTTTTGCATTGGTGTAGGAGTTCCTTGCATTCTTTCTCCTGCTATTACTATGTTTTTTTGTTCCACTTGTACTTGTTGCATGCCAGATATTTTTGTATAATCATTAGCATTATTATGTGAAACAAATTCATAATGAATTTTTCCATCTTCATCCTGTCTTGAAATCATATAAACCTTAGGCATGTTTGATACACTTGAATATTGTTGTAAGTTATTTTGTTTGTTAAAATATTCTAACATTTCTTTATCTTTTATCTCTAATATTTCGGTTACTTGACCATATTTTATAGATTTTTCTATATTATTTTTTACTACTTGCATTTCCATTTGTTCATAAGTTATGCTTTCATAAACCCCACTCTTATGCATTTTTGATATTTCTTGCGAGTTAATAGTTTTTCCATCTCCACCTATAACTTCTAATTTTCCGCTCTTTGTATCTCTTGTACATGGAATACCAACTTTTTCTCCTTTATCATTTGCATATACTACAATATACTTCCCATCATCTTTTTTTATAATTTCTTCTGGAAAACTAACTTCTTCTCCTAGCATATTTTCAACCAATTGAGTAGAATCTTCAAAAACATGATTTCCATACATGGCATTATGAGAAAATACTTCTCCATAAATTTCTGCTAATTCTTTTTGACTTCCATCTAATCCATTTGAAAATATAGATATTACATTATCTTGAATAGCTTTTACATCGCTTCCATCTGCCACTTGCATACCTGTATCTTGATGTAATTGCATTATATCATATGTATATTTTACGGGTTCGTAATCATTTGATCTGTTATATTCTGCTAAAATATCTGAATATGGTACACTGAAATCAATATTATGCCCTTGAAGCCCTCCCTGCTTATCATATAACTGTATGGATTTTTTTAAATTTTTCTCAGCTATTGATATTGCTACCTCAGTGCCTTTTATTTGCTCCTGCAATTCCTGAAATTCTCTCGTTCCTTGTTGTTTTTTTGCAATCATAATTCGAGCTTTTAAATCAAGATTATTTTTAGTTTCCTGCAATCTTTGTAATTCGTTATTATTTGCATAACACTCACTCAAATATTTATGTTCCAAAAATTGTTTACCATCTTTCTTTTCTTGCAAATCTTTCAATATTGCTGATTTTGATAATCTATCATTTAAACCTTGCAACTCAATAATTTCTACTTCTAATTCTCCAATTTCTAATTTTTTTTCTAATACTTCTATGTATGCTGATTGTCCTACTTGTTTTAATTGCTTAACTTCTTTTTCTAATTGTTCTATTTTTTCTTCATATTCTGAAATTCCAACTTTATTATCTTTAATTTTATCATATACACTCATT
>ENA-ORMR01002698-ORMR01002698.1-human-gut-metagenome-genome-assembly--contig:-NODE-2698-length-10513-cov-2.571429_pt1 | contig 10513 bp, 10 predicted proteins | sample MGYA00242107_ERZ509003 | MGnify/ENA primary metagenome ERZ509003 (study PRJEB26280, sample SAMEA2338699) | human gut metagenome | biome: human gut; feature: human-associated habitat; material: faeces... | reverse complement strand
TATCCGGCGTTAAGGGTTACAGCGCTCGATAGTATACGAAAGAAACTGACTGCAATTGACAATATTGCACGTGATACGGGCGTTTCAAACATTGAAACACTTTGTGAACGGGCAGAAATTTTGAACGAAAAATATGATTTTATAACCTCACGCGCGGTTGCGACACTGGATAAAATAAGTGCTTATGCCCTGCCGTTATTGAAAAAAGGCGGATATTTCATGGCATATAAGTCCAAAAAGGTTCAGGAAGAAATTGACGCTGCGAAACCTGTCATTAAGCGTCTTGGCGGCGAAATCGCAGACATAATTGAATATAGACTACCGTTAGAAGAAATATATGAAAGAAACTTAGTAATAATAACGAAAAAATAATCGGGCTTGCATTTTTAAGTTTTTGATGATATATTGAGGAACGTACAAAGAGCTTGGGACTATAGCTCAGCGGTAGAGCAGGGGACTCATAATCCCTTGGTCGTGGGTTCGAATCCCTCTGGTCCCATAAAAAAAGAAGTACTCTTAACCGAGTACTTCTTTTTTTATTAGTTATAATTTTGAAACAAAATTATCTACTTCTTGTTGGGCATTTGCGCCGCCATTTTCATAAATTACAAGAGGCGCAACAACCTTTGCTCCTTTGGCAAGTTTCGCCATATCTTCTGCAATTGTGTATTTACCGCCGCCACCATGCGTGATGAACGGAACAATAGTCTTACCCTCAAAATTGTTTTCTGATAAGAAAGTTTTAACAGCAGGTGCCATTTCATACCACCAAGCAGGTGTTCCCACAAAAACTACATCATAGGCTGAAACATCTCCATTATCTTTTAATTCCGGTTTTGTTCCCTCTTCATGCTGTTTTTTAGCAACGCCATACGCTGCCTCGTGGTAATCGGTTGGGTACGGTACGGAAGTTTCAATCCTGAACATATCGCCACCTACAGTATTATGAATCTTTTCGGCAATTGATTTTGTATTCCCGCCCCAAGAAAAATAGGCTATTAATATTTTTTTATCCATAAGTATACCCTCCTTATTCATTGTTTCAGGTTTATTCTGCATCGCAAAAACAATTCCTGTACCTGCAATAACTAATGCTAACATTACTAACAATATGTTTTTCATAACCTTATCCTCTTTATATAAAACCCCGTGTCTTTATCTTACACAAACCAATCCGCAAGTCAATGTTTCGTAGTTTATTATTTGTGCTATAGTATAATTATTCTAGTGTTGTTTATAATGGTATAGGTGTAACAATGAAAAGACGTGAGTTTATTATTAATAGCGCTTTAGCCGTTGGCGGAGCAGCATTATTGACCGGATGCGGAAAAAGAGAAGTTATTACCCGTGACGGACAAATTTGTAAAAGAAAATTTCAGGATTTAGAAATCCCGTTGTTAGGTTTTGGCTGTATGCGACTTCCGATGAAAAGCGAAACTGAAATTGATATGCAAGAACTTGACAGAATGGTTGATTACTGTATGGATCACGGGGCTAATTACTTTGATACGGCATACATGTATGTTAACAGTGAATCAGAAAATGCAATCGGGAAATCGCTTAAAAGATACAAACGGGAGGATTTTATTCTTGCCGATAAAAGCCCAATATACAAAATGAAAACCCAAAGCGATGTTCGTAGAATTTTTGAAGAACAATTAAAAAAATGTCAGGTTGAATATTTTGATTTCTATATGTGCCACAACATAAACAAGAATACAGTTGACACTTATCGTAACGTTAATATGTATGATGAACTTATAAAGCTAAAAAATGAGGGTAAAATCAAATACTTAGGATTTTCATTCCACGGCACACCTGAAATTTTAAGAGAAGTTGTGAAAGAACATAAATGGGATTTTTGCCAACTTCAGATAAATTATCTTGACTGGGATGTTGTAAAAGCACACGAGCAATATGAAATTGTACAGGCAGAGAATATACCTGTTACGGTTATGGAGCCACTAAGAGGCGGCGGGCTTGTTAACCTTAGCGATAAAGCTATGGAAAAATTGAAATCAACATATCCGGACACAACTGCTGCGGCTTTCGGGTTAAGGTGGGCTGCATCCAGAAAGAATGTTGTAACAGTGCTTTCCGGAATGAGCAATCTTACCCAGGTTAAAGAGAATATTGCGACTTTTATGAACTATAAAGATATGACAGAGGAAGAAGAAAAAGTTGCAGATGAAATTGCAAAAATTATCCAATCTCAAGGCGAAATAAATTGTACTGCCTGCAAATATTGTATGGAAGTATGCCCTAGAAGTATAAATATTCCGGCAATTTTTGCGCTGTATAACCAGTATAAAGTTACAAACAATAAAATGTTGTTTAAAATTTATTATGAATCGCTTGCTGATAGTGAAAAAGCTGATAAATGTATCAAATGTAATTTATGCAACAAAAATTGTCCTCAAGCGTTAGACATTCCGGGCTTATTGGCAAAAATCAATGATGAATATCAAAAAGTTAGTACATTAGAAAGAAAATAATATGAAAAAAGGTTATTTAATCAGAAAATCTATTGCAATAATTGTCGGTATATTATCACTTTTGGCTGTATGCGGTGTATTTTATCCTGTTAAATTTATGGATATTCAATTTACGCCATTATTACAGCGGTTAATTTTTGATTTTTCTATTATAGCTGCGGTATTGTTTGGGCTTGTTATTCTTGCAACGCTGCTGTTTGGCAGATTTTATTGTTCCACTATCTGCCCATTCGGAATTTTACAAGAATTTGCGGGGATTATTCGCGGCAAAAAGAAAAATTCTTTACACAAAAATTACTGTCCGAAAAATTCTCGCGATAAGGAACGTGAGCGAGAATTTGGAGTGGCGTATGAGACAGCGCAGCCGCGGGTTGACCTGCGAGAGCAGGGCAAGCAGGCGGCGGAGAACTGCTTTACTGTTTATTCAACAGTTACTTTGATGCAGCTGCTGTTGAAAATTCTGTTCGCAACATCAATGATATCGGATTCTGTCACAGAATTTAAAAGTCTTTCGTATTCGCTTTTGAAATTGAAACCTCGGTCTGTTGCCTCATACCAGCCCAGTGTCGTCGCTTTTTCAAGGTTTGTTTCCTGCGCAAGGATATATTGACCTAAGATTTTATCTTTTGCCTCCTGAAGCTCTGTTTGGCTTACAAACTCGGTTTTCATACGGTTTATTTCTGCAAGCATTTTGTCGGTTGCTGTTTTGATATTTTCAGGATTTGTGCCGATGTATGTAAGGAAATGCCCTTTCAGAACATTTGGAGAGTAGCCTGAACCGATTTGATATGCAAGTCCGTCTTCGCCGCGAAGGTTCTTGAAAAGACGTGAATCCATGCCGGTTCCCAAAATCGCGTTGATAACCTGAAGCGTTGCAACTTCTTTTAAGTTTTGCAAGCCTGAAGTCTGCCAGCCCAATATAATCCAGGCGGTGTTCGTTTTTGGAACCTTTTTGGTTATTGTTTCGCCCGATGTAATCGTTGGGATTTTATAATTTTTAAACTCAAACGGTTGCTCATTACGCAGCTTGAACATTTGGGAAAACTTATCAATAGTTAAATCCTTATCAACATTTCCATTGATTGAAATTACGATGTTTTCTGGGTTGAACAGATTGTCGTAATAATTGAAAATGTCTTGCTGTGTGATTGCCGGCAGAGCGTCTTTCAAAGAATAAATCGAATTGTTATAGGTTGAATTGCCGTAGATTTTGCCTTTGAATGTTTCGATTGCGATAGAAAGCGGTTTATCTTCTGATTGTTTAATGCTTTGGAGCATATTATTTCTGCTTTTTTCTATCTCTAAATCGTCAAATTTAGCCCTGTTAACGATTTCACTCAAAAGCTCTAACGTTAGAGGATATTCATTCTTGGTGGTCAAAATATCAATTGTAAAAGCATCACGTCCGACAGAGGAACTTATATTAATTCCGTGGCTTTCAAGTATTTGGGCAAGCTCTTGCGCTGTGTATTTTTTAGTTCCTTTTTGCATAGTCGCAGAGGTTAATTTTGCAACGCCGCGTTTGCCCTCATCCAAAAGACCGCCTTTTACGGTAATATTAATACCTATAATGTCATTTGCCGTATTTGGTGTTAGCAAAAGAGTTGAGTAATTCGGAAGAAGATATTTTTGAGTGTCGTCGATTTCTGTTATAAGTTTTGTCGTTGCAGTCGCTGGAATTACGTTTGAAATTTGACGTTCGCAATTGTCTGCGTCTTTCGGCAGAACAACAGAAACCGCAGATTTGTTTTCCTGCAGATATTTTACCGCAGCGTCTTTAACTTCCTGCGCGGTAACTTTTGCTATATTTTTAAGGTAATTGTCGTAATACGCTGTATCCCCGGAGGTTACAAAAGTGTAGCCGATTTGATTTGCTATATTTGAAACAGATTCACGGCTGTAATACGTGTCACGCTCAATTATATTTTTTGCAAGCTGCAATTGCTCTTCTGTTACGCCGTTGCGCTGAATTTCTTTGACAATTTTAAAGATTTCGGTTTCAAGTGCCTGATATTTTTCAGGGGTGAAATCCGCGCTGATGTAGAAAATTCCGTCGTCTTTAAAGCCGGAATTATATGCCGAAATGCTGAATGCAAGCTGTTTTTCATCCTTTATTTTTCGGTAGAATACAGAAGACCTGCCGTCGCCAAGAATTGTTGCTAAAACATCCAGCGCATAAGAATCTTTCGCACTAATCGGTGTTCCGCGGTAGCCGATTAGAAGGTAGCCGGATTGAACATCCTCAAATTTAATCTTTTTAGCCTGTTCTTTTAACGCCCCGTCTTTTGGGTATCTATAGCTTGGAGCAGGGGAATTTTTGCTGTTAAACGCTGTTTTTATCTTGTTAAGAGCTTCGGTTGTGTTAACATCGCCCACAACAATCGTTACCATATTCGCCGGTGAGTAAAATTCGTTATAGTAATTCATAATTTCATCACGTGAAATATTCTCTATGATTTCACGTTCACCGATGACTTTCCTTTTGTATGGGTGCTTCGAATAAAGCATTTTAACTAAGTTTTCATAGCAAATTGTATTTGGCAGATGTTCGTCCTTAGAAATTTCTTCTAAAACGACTTTGCGCTCTTTCTCAAGCTCTTTTGGCGGGATAAGCGGGGTTAGAAGCATATCCGCATGCATTTCAAGTGCTAAATCAAAGAATTTTGAGGGAATTGTTACGTAATAATGTGTAAAATCTTTACTGGTTGCAGCGTTTGTGATAGCGCCTTTGCTTTCAAGCATTTTGTCAAATTCGCCTGTCGGATGTTTGCTGGTTCCTTTGAAAAAAAGGTGTTCAAGGAAATGTGAAACCCCGTTGTTTTGGTCATTTTCGTTGATTGATCCTGTTTTTATCCAAGTGTCAATGGTAACAATCGGGTTGTTTTTAACCTCCTGAATAATAACATTTTGTCCGTTATCAAGTTTAAATACTGAAAAATCTGCGCAGAATACAGCGCTTGCCGTAAATATTAACGTAGCCGTTAACAGTAAGAATTTTTTCATTATACATATCCCCCTAATGCCATCATTTTACACTAAATATAAAAAAAAATAAAATAGCCACCCGCGGAGGATGACTATTAAACAGAAAGGATAAATTATCTTTTAACGCAACGGACGTAGTGCGTATCAGTCTTGTAACTTGAAATCCGGACCCCGTAACCGGTATTGACATTCCAGGCTTTGTTTACACTGTAGACGGAGCCAGACCAAAACCAAACGGATGGCGTCAGGTTGACAATATCTTTGTTGATGTGCATTGCAGAAAGTTCATCTATATTTGGTATACGGGTTTCTCTATCAGCATTTGTACAGGTCTTAGCAGCTTCATACCAGGTAGCCTGTCCGGCATTATTCGCAGATGATGGCATTGGTGCAACTATATTAGAGTCAGTTGCGTTAAATACTGTCATGATCCCTATATCTTTACCTACTGTGTTTGGGCCTTTAGATCCATTCAGGTCATAAATGAAATTTACACACATATTTGACTGTGGAAAGCCAAATGCATCGCCATATATGGCCAATGATTCCTGATTTAAATATTCCGTGCGGCAGGATTGGTTATAGAAAGCAATAATACTTTCACCGTTTTGTGTTTCAAAAGCAGCCGCCTTAGTATCTATTGTTGAATATGAGCTACCCGAATGCGCTACATTCCTGAACCAATTGTTTAATTCATAAAGTGTGGTAGGCATAGTGGTTTGCGAGCCAGCCATATTGGTAAACGATGTGACGACACCGCAATCTTCAAGGTGAGTGTTGTCGCAAATGTTATTAATTTTTAAAACTTTAGCAAGACCGTCAGTTAAAAATGTTTCAGTTGCTGTGTCTTGGGCAGAAGTTGAATCATTACCCTCAACGAGTGTTCCGTAGCCATTAAGTGCAGGCATAAGAGAGATAGCCTGTGACATACGAGCATAAAGTGCTTTTCTTTGAGTGTTCCAAGTTCGTTCGTTAATGTTACCTGTTAAACTTGGCAAAGTTATCGCGGCTACTACGCCAATAATTGTTAATGACAGCAATATCTCCGCCATGGTGAACGCTCTTTTCATATTCTATCCTTTCTTGACTTATATTGTCGAAATTATGATTTATAAATCAATATACATGAATTATAAATCATGTTTTAAGTCTTGTCAACTGATATAAACTAAAGATATGGTTATGGAAAGACAAGAGATTATTAGAATTTTTGCGGCAAATCTGAGGGCAGAGAGGGCCAAAAAACGCTATACGTTAGAGAAGTTATCAGAAATGGCGGACATTACGCCGGAATATTTGGCACGCCTTGAGTCAGAAAAATATAGTCCGTCTTTAGTTGTTATTGTTAATTTGGCTCTTGCTCTTGAGGTTTCTGTTGAAAAACTTGTTTCATTAAGCTGATTTAGCCGTTGTAGGTATTGGCATTTGTTCGCGAACATGCGCGACTAGAGCTTTGAATACAAACGGATGCATTTTTTCCTCTTTTACATCTTTGTACATTATTGCTAGGGCTTTCTCTACAGGAAGCGGTTCCTTGTAAGGGCGTTTTTCTGTCAATGCAGAGAATTTGTCCGCTGCTGATAAAATTTGTAGGTTTATATCTGCGTTGAAATCGGGTTTCGCCTGCGGATAGCCGCTGCCCAAAGGGTTTTGGTGGTGATACTTGATTAAGTCAAGCGTTCTGGTGTCGATGTCGGTGTGTTTCAGAAGTTCATAACTCAACTCTGAATGTGTGTGCATTATTTTTTCTTCTTCCGGAGTCAGGCGGGCAGGTTTGTTTAAAATTTCGTCCGGAATTAGCACTTTGCCAAGGTCGTGAAGATAGCACGCATCGGAAAGCGATTTTTCGTTAACACCGTATTTTAAAGCTACCGGGAGATGTTCGGTTATTCCTTTTGCAATTTTTTGTGTATCTTTTGCGTGACCGGCAAGAAGGGCGCGTAAATTTTCCATATTCAAATCGCTTTGCATTCCGTTTTCGCGTAGAATTTGCCGAATCCGAGGGTTAGATTTAATCATTTGAATAAGGTTTGCCTCGTTAGTGTGGCGTCCAAGAGAATCGGATTTGTATTCAAAAGTATCCCGATCAAGTCCTGCCTGACCGAAGTTCATATACGGATTTTGATTAATCCGCTGCGTTGAATATAAACCGTTTGCGCCGAAATGCTTAACAGCATTTAAGCCAAAGAAATTTGCACACATAAACTACACTAATTTTTACTACACACATAGATATAAAGTCTTTTTTGACGTTGAAATTGACTGTTTTTTGAAATTTGTAACATTTTTTTAAAACTTTGTGCTGTATGTTATAATTGGGGAATGATAAAGAATGTTTTAATATGCGGGCTTGGCGCGGTCGGAATGACGTTTGCCTGTAAAATTCAAAAAGCGTTGCCTGAATGTTTGAAAGTTTTGGTAGACATTGAACGGCTGAAAAGGTATTCGCAGAACCCGCCGAAGATGAACGGTGAGGAGAAATTTTTTGACTATGTTCTTCCTTACGAAACGGATTACAAGGCGGATTTGGTTATAATCGCCACAAAAATGGACGGTTTGGGCGCGGCTTTGGCGAACTTGCGCAATTTTGTGGGTGAAAACACTATAATTTTACCGATTTTGAACGGAATTGAGGCGGAGGAGAAAGTCGCAGAAGTTTATGGTTGGGATAAAGTTTTGTATGGCTATTTTATTGGTCACAGCGCAATGCGCGTTGGAAACGAAGTTGTGCAGGACGGTGTGGGAAAAATAGTTTTCGGGGGCGCGGTGCCTGAGGCACATCCACAATTGGATATTGGTGGGAAGTTAACGGCTGATTTAAGGGGGAACAGCGCTGCTGTTGCCGAGTTTTTCAGCCGTGTCGGAATAGATTTTGATAATCCTGAAAATATTAAATACGCAAAGTGGCTGAAATTCTCGCTGAATGTTGTTTCTAACCAGTCATCGTGTATTTTGAAGATGACGTTTGGCGATATGCAAAAAAGCGAAAGATTTCAGGAATTTGCGCGCAATATTGTACGTGAGGTTATGGAACTTGCCCGCCTTGAGGGCGTTGAGGGCTGGGAAAACCTTGAGGAGGACTTTATAAAAGCACTTTTCATGATGTCTGAAGACGGTAAAACTTCAATGTGGCAGGATGTTGAGGCAGGCAAAAAAACGGAGCTTGAAATCTTTGCGGGAACCGTTCTGAAACTCGGTGCAAAACACGGGGTTCCAACGCCTTACAATCAGGTTATGTATGAGATGATTAGAATTATTGAGGAAAAATTTTGAAAAGGCTAATTTTATTATTTATAATGTTTTGTTATAGTTTGACGCCTGTCTTGGCGCAAGATTCTGAGAAGTTTTTGCCTTCTGCAACCGGAATTGTGCGTAATGTAGTTTCGCAAAATGTTGAAGAAAACGGCGTTGAGGCGGTTAAGCAGACCGTAGAACTTGAAATTTTGTCAGGTCAGTTTAAGGGCGAAGTCCGCGAGGTGGAAAATGTTATAAGCGGAAACCCTTATTATGATATAAATTTGAAAAAAGGAGCCAAGGTCGTTGTTCACGTTGAGCCGCAAGATGAATTTGTTGTGAGTGCTGATGATGTTGACTTTTTTATTACTGATGTCAAGCGTGAGGGAACATTGTGGCTTTTGGCGGGAATTTTTTCACTATTTATTATACTAATCGGTCGTTTAAAAGGCGTGCGGGCACTTGTGTCAATAGTTTTGACCGTAATGCTGATTTTTGCGCTTATGATGCCGCTGGTTCTGCACGGTGTTTCGCCGATTTTCTCCGCGCTTTTGGTAGGAATTTTGTCTACGGTTCTAACGATTTATCTTGTCGCAGGTATTAATTATAAAAGTACCTCCGCCGTTCTCGGAACGGTTTCAAGCCTTTTGATAGCAGGTATTTTGGCAATGGCGGCGATAAAAATGGCGCATTTGACCGGTTTTGTCAGTGAAGACAATATGTTTCTTCACTCTGTCCGCCCGGATTTGAATATGCAAGGAATTCTTGCCGCTGCGATAATTCTTTCGGCTCTGGGCGCGCTTATGGATGTCGGGGTTTCAATTGCAAGTACAATTAATGAGGTTTATCTAACCGACCCTAAACTTACTGTTCGTCAGCTTTTCGCCTCCGGCATGAACGTTGGACGCGATATTATCGGAACTATGTCTAATACCCTGATTTTAGTATACCTTGGCGCGTCATTACCGTTGGTATTACTGTCTTCCAGCATAGATATCCAGAAATTCTTTAACTTAAACCAGGTGGCAACAGAAATTTCTTCTGCGCTAATCGGAAGTATTGCAATCCTGGCATGTGTACCAGTTACGGCATTTATTTCGGCAAATCTGGTCGCGAGAAAACGAAATATTTACAATTCTTAACCTCTCTCCAAAAGGGTTGAAAACCATGCACAGCATGCGTTTCCATGATTTTTTCCATGGAAACCATGATGAGAGTAAGCGTTCAGCATGATGAAAACCTGGAAACCATTGTTATAATTGACTTTTTGTATCTCGTTACAATTATTCACAATCACATGTTTGACGCTTGAAAAAACATGAGGATTTTTTATAATGTAAGTATAAGCCGCTTTTGGCGGCGGGGGAGAAGATTTAAGCATCGCTTGAGTCTGATGTGTAAAGATAATCGATTGGAGATAATAAGTTGTTTAGAAGTAGGGATATGGGAAGAGCTGTAGCAGTCAGAAGATGGACTCAAACAGCTTTAGAGTGTTATAAAAGAGGATGCAATTGCGAGGGGTGTTTCTATAAAGATTTTTTCAGCAGTTCTTCACAAAAATGCCAAATGAAGGCTTCAGTTTTGGAATTAGTTAGAGTTATCGGCACTCCTAACGTAGAATTGCAACAGTTTTTAATCGAAGAATAAATTCATCTCTGCCTCTTTAAATTTTTCGCTGTGTATGCTATAATTAGAAAGGTAGTATATGATAGGAGGCAGACATGCACATTTACGTAAACGGAAGAAACATCGAGATTACAGACGCTATTAAGGCTTATGTAAAAGAAAAATTTGGCAAA
>ENA-ORMR01002695-ORMR01002695.1-human-gut-metagenome-genome-assembly--contig:-NODE-2695-length-10517-cov-3.294972_pt1 | contig 10517 bp, 16 predicted proteins | sample MGYA00242107_ERZ509003 | MGnify/ENA primary metagenome ERZ509003 (study PRJEB26280, sample SAMEA2338699) | human gut metagenome | biome: human gut; feature: human-associated habitat; material: faeces... | reverse complement strand
CAGCCGAGCGTTTGGCTTTTTTTATTTGCAGAAAGGATGATAACAGATGAATGCAATTATTTCAAACGGCGACTACACCGCCTCCGTTCAGCTCCCAGTAGAACGAAAACAGTTAGCCGGAGCTCTCTCGTATTTGGGTAAGAATCACGCAAGTGCTTACGACATCAAATACAACGAGGAATCCGACCAAGGTCTCTCGTTCACGCTCGACTGCAGAGATGTTGTAGAAAACGTCATCGCCAAAGCAATCCCCACAGGATTCCGCTTTCACACGTTCAATGACACGATCGCTCTGATGCACAGCCTCCCCTATCAGAGCAGACGAGAGTTTGAGAACACCGTCAAGGTTGAAGGTCTTGCCTCCTATGAGCAACTCGACAGAATGCTGACAGAAGCCTCTCCTCAATCGGTTACAACCAAATACTATTGTCCCCTTACCATTCAGGTATACGGAACAAATAGTTGGGGCGAAGTTGATGAGGACGGCTACGAGGAAGATTCCGCCTTCGCTGCTCGACATGAGGACGTAATTCGTCAGTGTTTTGCGGAGTATAACAGCATCGATGAAAACAACATGGCTGAATACTTCGACGGAAACAATGGCGTGTCCGAAAAGCTACGTTCTGCTGAATGGGGCTTCGAGCGTAGAAACGGCGAGCTCTACGGATGCATCACCGTTCAGACCGCAGGTCCACTTACAGAGGAAGAAGAACAGGATCTCAAGGAGTGGATCTCCGGACAGAACTCGGACGGACTTGGCGAAGGATTCGAGCAGAGAGAAATCTACTTCGAGGGTGGACATCGAGGTGCTTTCATGTATGTGAGTCTTTGGAGTCCCGATGATGATTATTTCATCGATAACCAAGACGAGTTCGAGGATCGCCTCATGTCAGACGGTATGACGATGGATGGTATGTGATGGCTCTTCTGTTCTCGCATGTTCGGGTATCCTCTCCCGACGGCAATGAAGCTGAATTCCTTGTCAGCGGGATTCCGAGAGAATTTGATGATTTTGAACACTACACCACCTTCGAAGATTTTCTTGATGGCATTGAGGAAGACACCGAGATCACCGTACACGCAGATGCGTACCTTTACGGCGAGGGCGAAACCTATCAAGCCTCCATTGAGGAAGTGGCATACTTCCTTCTCCGAATGCAGAAGGACGAAAACTTCCTCTCCGGTCATTGCGATAACATTGAATCTGTTGACTTCACCTGCAGTTATTCTCCCGATGAACTTTTCGGGATGGATTGGGGGTGAGCGTGACAGAAATGTATTACGACATGCTCCTCGGTCATATCGGACTCTATGACGGGGGCGAAAAGCTCCACAGCGTGAAAGAAGTGGCTGACTTCATTCATACACAACACTGCGGTTATATCGCAGAAGCAGACGGCACTACGCTTTTAGAATTCGAAAACGGTGAAATCGATGAATGCACAGATATGCGATTCAGAGATGAGCTCATGGCAGAACTCCGCAAAGGCGAAGGCTTTGAAGACCGTTATATTTACTAAAAGGAAGGAGATTGACTTATTGACCTTTTACGAAAAGGAATTGCACAGGCTCTTTGATGACTCGGAACGCATCTCTGACGATACCGTATTCGCAGGTAAAACCATGATTACCAAGATTGGCGAAGACCTCCGAGCCAAGGTACAATTCGTAAACACCAAAATCTCCGGTCAGTACGATGCTTTGCGACTGACCATCATTAACCGTCACGAAGGTACGGTTGACAGCGAAACCTTCAAGTTTAGGGATATCCTCGGAATGAAGGGCGACTGTGAACCCCATATATGGGAAGACGGCCAAAGGGTTGACTGGTATATCTATCATCCGACTGCTTATGACTACAATCTTATCTCCGATACGGTTGAGGACTATATCTCCATGTACGCTGACCAAGGCTATCGCTTTGATAGTGGCATGGAAATGGGAGGTATGTGATGGAATATTCCTTCAGCCAATTGAGCAACATCGCAAAGAGCTTGCGAGAACGATATCCCATAGGCACGCGCATCAAGCTCATCAGTATGGGAGATGATCCCCGACCGATTCCGCCCGGAACCAAAGGCACGGTAGAAGGTATCGATGACATCGCTACCGTCTTCTGCAGGTTCGATAACGGCAGAAGCCTCGGCTTGGCATACGGAGAGGATCATTACAGAGCCTTGACTCAAAGAGAACTTCTTGAAGAAAAATGCGCTCGGAATTACGACAAGTTTTACAATGCCGTTCACCGAGATATCTTCGCGGATGTAGACCTCGATCGTTTTGCCGAGGAAATCGAGAATGCGAATGACAACTACACCACCGAGATTTTGGGGCAGCTTCACGATAAGTTCGTAGAGATTTATGATACCGACAGTGTCGATGGTCTCGTTGGCTTCATCCAAGTACCTGCCATCGTAGAATCTCTGCAGACAGGCGACTACTATCCTGCGCTTGTAACCCTTGACTTGGACTCCTCCGGAGAACATTGGGGTACGTGCATTATGACACCGACAGGCGTAATCGATCACGGTGTAACGGAAGAAACCGAAGCTGAAAAAGCCTTCATGCAGAATCTGGTGCCGTACCGATACTGGTACACAGTAAATTACGAGAGCGACATCCACGTGGATATGGCAGAGTGTCCCGAAGACATTTGGGATATCATCTCCGCAGCCACAGGACAGACGTTTGAGCAGAACGGAGGTATGAGCCTCTGACACAAATCAAATATTTAGACATGTTCGCCGGAATCGGGGGCTTCAGATCAGGGCTCTCCAAGTTCGGCGATTTTTTTATGCCCGTAGGTTTTTGCGAAATCGATCCCTATGCACGAAAAGCCTACGAAGCAATCTATGACACGAAAGGAGAACTATTTTTTGAAGACGCAAGAAAGATCGTCCCCGAAGAATTGCCGGATATCGACCTTATTTGCGGCGGATTCCCTTGCCAAAGCTTTTCAATCGCTGGAAAGCGAGGGGGCTTTGAAGATGCCCGAGGAACGCTTTTCTTTGAAATCGCTCGGATTGCCAGAGTTAAAAGACCTAAGTATCTGCTCCTTGAAAACGTTCCCGGACTGCTATCTCACGACGGCGGCAGGACGTTTGCGACCATCCTCGGTACGCTGGATGAACTGGGGTACGATGTCGCATGGCAGGTTCTTAACAGCGCAGATTTCGGCGTTCCCCAATCCCGAAAAAGAGTGTTTCTTGTCTGCTGTCTTGGAGAAGAATGCCCCGGAGAGATACTATCTTTCACCGATTCAAATCCAAAAACTATTATTCAAAAGCTCGGCGGCAGACAAGGCGACAGAATCTACGGACAGGAAGGACTGAGCTGTACGCTGACAAGCAGTGCCGGAGGTTTTGCCGGGAATACCGGATTGTATTCGGTTGGACAACTCCCAATAAAGTCCTTTACCCAATCCGGTTATCAAATCGCCGAACCCGGAGACAGCATTGACCTGGCATATCCCAATCTCAATTCACGGCGCGGCCGTGTCGGCAAACCAATCGCCCACACGCTGACTACGAGCAGTACACAGGGAGTCTATTGTATCGATATGAATCCCGAACCCAAGATCACAGAGCTTGCCCGTTGCATTACGGCAAGACAGGATTCGGGGATCGGCAACCGCCGGGGTGAGCATTCCGGTGTGTTGGAAAAGGCTGAAGAAGGACCAAGAGCAGTCCTCACTCCCGACCGTGAAAGCATCCGTCAGCAAGGCAGACGAATGAAGGATCCCGAAGAACCCATGTTTACGCTCACTACGCAAGACTTGCATGGTATTGCGGATAACGATAGAATCCGCAAGCTCATGCCCATTGAATGCTGGCGTTTGCAGGGATTTACCGACGAGCAGTTTTTGAAAGCCCAATCAGCAGGAATATCCGATGCAAGGCTCTATAAGATGGCAGGTAATGCGGTCAGCGTTCCGGTCATTACGGCTCTCGGGGCGGTGATCAAACGAATTCACGAAAGGAAAGCGACGGAGGAAGAAAATCATGCCGAACCATGTAACCAATGAATTGCACTTTCATCATTGTACGGAAGACCGTTTTCATGAGATTCTGAAGGATATTCAGAGCGACGAAGCCGGACTCGGTTCAATCGACTTCCGGAAACTGATTCCCGAACCCGAAGGTCTATATATGGGAGACCTCGGGCTCGAAGAAATGAAACGCTACAAGGACAACAACTGGTACGACTGGCGCATGAAAAACTGGAACACCAAATGGAACGCCTATGGCTTTGAAACCCCCACCTATTCCGGTGACACCGGTACGATAACATTCCTCACGGCAAACGGTTCTCCGTTTCGTGTCCTTTTCAAGCTGTCCGAAAAATACCCCGATGTAGAATTTGAGCTTCGTTATGCCGATGAAGACCTCGGTTACAATGTGGGTGAGATCTCCTTTATCGCCGGAGAGTTAATTGATGACAATTCCCCACAGGAAGGAACTGCCGTAGCGCAGGAGCTTGCCGCGGATATTATTGGGATTGAACTGTCATTTGACATCAACTCCGCTTCAGGTTATGTGCTATCCCTTCTCGGCAACTACTACGAATACTGTGAGGGGGTTCATGTATCGCCGTCCTTTCAGTGCGATGCTTCTCTCGGTCATCCGGCTGTCCTTTGTTATGACGAGGATAACGGCAAGGTGTGGCTGGAACTCGACAGACTTCACGGCGAGGATACGAGCTCACTTGAAGAAGCAAAAGCCGGCATTCGTGCTTGGGGTATCCATCGCTGTAATTCCTGGGATGACTACAACGGTTATGTGCAAAGCCTTGGCGATGATGCCATGGAGTCAGCCTACCACAACGAGGAAGGTATGACGCTATGCTGACCTTCTTCATCGGTCTGTTTGTCGGCGGCATCGTGGGCGTATTCACGATGTGCCTCTTTCAGATCAACAGAAAATAAAAATCATTTATGAGGTCGTTTTGCAGAAGGAAAGGCAAAACGGTCTTTTCTTTTGCACTCGGCTTCAGAAAGGAAACAATGAACAGTTTTATGTCGTGGGTAGGCGGCAAAAAAGCCTTGCGGGATGCGATCGTGACAAGGCTTTGCCACTCCTGTGACAGATACGTTGAGGTGTTCGGCGGTGGCGGGTGGGTGCTCTTTCATAAGACACCCGGAAAATTTGAGGTGTATAACGACTTCAATCCGAACCTTGCAAACCTGTACAGGTGCGTAAGAGATCACCCCGAGGAACTCTGCGAGGAACTCCGGTATTCGCTCAATTCACGAACAGATTTCGAGCATATCCGAGAGGTACTGAAAAGCAAGACCGCCATCCCCGACATCAAACGTGCCGCCTACTTTTATCAGATCATCCGGCAAAGCTACGCATCAGGGCTTGACTCCTTTGGAGCGCAACCGCACAATATGTGGCGTAACTTTCCCTTGATAACCGAAGCGTCCCGACGCTTGCAAAACGTGGTGATCGAAAACAAGGACTTTGAAAAGCTCATTGCACAGTACGACCGCCCGAATACCATCTTCTATCTCGATCCTCCGTACTATGAAACCGAGGACTATTACGAGGATGTAGGCTTCGGGCGAGCCGACCATGAACGGCTCTGCAATGCGTTGATGAAGATCAAAGGCAAATTCCTTCTCTCATACAATGACTGCCCGGAGATCCGGGAGCTGTATTCAAGAGAAGGGCTCATGATCGAATCCACCACAAGACTTTCGAATATTGCCCAACGGTATGATGCCGGGAAGCAGTATCCGGAATTACTCATTTCAAATTATGACACCTACGAGGAAGGAGTCCTCGCAAGGCAACTGACTCTCTTTGACGATCTCGAAGAGAGCGAAAAAATACTGAAGGAGCACAGAATTATATGGAAATCAAATGTAAAGTAAGTTTCACCCTCCCCGAAGAGCTTGTGGACGCTCTCGAACTCACGGATGACACCCCCATCATTGCATCCGTGTCCGGCAACCGCATCACGCTCGAATTTGCAGATGATGAATATGAGGATGCCGAAGACGACCTCTGCGATGAAGACGAAGAGGATTACGATGAGCATGATCTCGATGACGAGGACGATTGCGATGAGGATGATTACCTTTCCGGTGGATCTCGTTGGAATTGTGATGATGATTGTGACAACTGGTGGGAAGAAGACATTCCCAGCCATGAAGAAGATGATTGCGGTTTCGATCATTCCTGTGATGAGTGCGAATACTTCTGCCCTAATTGCGGTTCCTGCGTTTTGAACTGACGGAGGTGACTCACATGGAAAAGATCTATAAGCTCATCGGCAAAAGAGGAAGAACCACCGTTCCTTTCGAGATCCGCATGAAAATGCGCATCGGATACAACAGCCTTGTCTCCTACGAAATGAAGGATGAAAACACGGTCATTCTCCGCAAAGAAAAGATATGCGACAGCTGTAAACATCCCGATGAAAACGAAGGCTCGATCCTGGATGTTGTCAACAGCCTCACAGAAACCGAGCAGAAGGCTCTGCACCGTTATCTCACCATCAAGCTCAGTGCCAAGGAGCGTGCGTAATGCCCGTACACTTATACAGATACTCACTCCGTGAAGCCAAGGAGCACGATGAGGTTCAGGACTGGAAACAGTCACATGCGGAAAACATCCGTTGCCGTGATGCGATAGACAGGATGGTATCTGAGCGATACCGCAACAGTATCCTTCCAACCGATATCATCAAGGATGCCTGTGCAGAGTTTGGTATTGACCGTGTGGGCTGGGTTTTGGCTACAACTGTAACCGAGAATGATTACGACGGCAGATACGGTGAAGAGAATAAACAATGGGCGAGAACGGCCTTCTACCTTCCCAATGAGGACCGAAACTGCGAATACGAGCTTCAGTCTCATCCTGTGCTTGTAGATGGCTTGACCGGATACTATCGCAACTATCTGCACAATGAGCTTGGCATCCTTACCAAGGAAGCATGTCTTCCCAAAGGCAACGAGGAAGATTACACAGATAAACTCCTTGTTCTGCACTCTGACGCTCTTGTCGAAGAATACAAGAGGGGTGAATTCCAGTATTTCTATGCAAACGGTGGAAACGGTTGTCGACCGACTTCACTTGGTCGTAAGATTTTTGGCTTCTTCGTTTCGGACGGAGAAAAAACGCAATTCGTCCGTGGCGACTTCATCGGCATCGCAGATCCCGAACAAGTTCCCGATTGGGTAAACAGAAACCTCGATAAGTTCCTTCACGGACAGGAAAATACAGAAGACGGAGGTTTGAAGCTCGAATGAGAATCAATATCTATCAGATCGATAGCGACAAGGATAACAACCGAGTCAAATTCGACAGCTACAGACGAACCCTTGAAAACGGCGGTATCAACCCAGCCATATATAAGTGCGTATTTCACGGAGATGTAGACGGCGATCTTGAAGATGTTTATACGCTCTTCAACGGTTGCGATCACCCCGGAACCTATCAGGGACATTCTCTGTCGGTGTCGGATGTTGTTGAGGTAATCGGAGACAGCGACGAGGTCGAACCCGGAAGTTATTTTGTTGACAGTATCGGTTTTGAGAAGCTACCGGATTTCGATTCCGCACAGTGTGCCGAGATGGACGGTCTGCGGATGCTGATGATTCAGCCCCATAGAACGCCCATTGTCACCTATGTAAAGGATGACCTTGCCTCCCTTCAGAGAGCCGTCAGCGACCACTGTGAAGAATCGTATATCGAATACACCTATCCCTTTGAGGATGACTGTATGATACTCGGTAACGAGGAAGCCAAGCTCAATGGCATGGAAGGAAACCGCAGACTCGGAAACGGAATCTATGCCGGCCCCATCTTCGTCACGAGAGATGACGGCGTTGGCGGGCTGTGCAGTCTGACCAAAGAACAGGCACAGAAATACAGCGAGATGTTCGCCAAGCCTCAAGATATCAGCCCCGAAGAAGTGCAAAGCGATTGCGGCTTTACCTTCTACGATTGGTGATATCCCATCCGACAGGTGCGCAACTGTCGGATTTCAGATAGATATTCACGAGGAAAGGAGGTAATCGAATGGCATCCAAGAAAGGCTCCGGCAATGCTTCTCCCGTCCAGGAAAAGCAGAAGTCAACCGAACAGGCAGAAAAGGCGTCCGAGAATGTGCAGAACGAATCTGCAAACAGCCCCGTACCCGAGATCAGCGTCAGGATTGACAAGCTCTTTGACGATGACAGCAAAAAGCTCAAGGCGTTCGCAAGCGCAAACATCGGCCCCTTTGCCGTACACGGTATCCGCATCTTTGAAAATGAGAAAGGCATGTTTGTCAATATGCCTTCCAATTCCTACAAGGATGCACAAGGAAACACGCAGTATGAAGACGTGTTCCACCCTGTGACCAAAGAAGCGCGTGAATCACTCGTCAAGCACGTGATCGACGGGTATACTCATGCGCTTGAACAGGCACAGACAAGAAGTCAGGCTCCCGTACAGTCAAGCGGCAGTCAGACCATGCAGCAGATGTGATCTGCAACCCACACACGGGGAGTGAAAGAAAATCACTCCTCGTTTTTCATTTTCACAATCAAAAATCAAAAAAGAAAGAACGAGGTAATCAAACATGAAGAAACTCATCAATTCCATCAAGAACAAACTCAACTCCATCGCAATTTCCACCAAGACCGCCATTGCTTCCACCTCCGGTGAGGGCTATATCGACACAGGCGTCAAGATCATCATCGGTGTTGTCATCGGCGGTGTAATCCTTGCCGGTCTCTATGCGCTCTTCAACACCACCATTATCCCCACTCTTACTACCAAGATTCAGGGTATGTTCTCCTACTCCGGAACCTGAGTCGAACCACCACATTCGGGGGAGTTTTTGCTCCCCCGAATCCCAAAATTGAAAGGAGTGCATGATGACACATTATAAAAACTCATTATTGAACAATTCAGGTGAAGGTCATATCGATACCGGTATCAAAATCATCATCGGAATCGTTATCGGTGCTTTGATCCTCGGCGGGCTGTATGCATTGTTTGACACCTTGGTCTTGCCGAAACTCAACACAAAGGTACAGGGTATGATGCAATATGGAGAAAACTCCCCCTCATACAGGTACGGTGCAACTCTTTCTTCTCTGCAATACTCCTATGATGGATCGACTTGGATGAACGCAGATATTCCCGATATTGGGAAAAACGCTATCGTGACACAAGTTTTGAACACATCCGAAAAGGATTTCAGTCTTGCAATTATTAATGATGCTAATACCATCTACGTCATTAAAACAGAAGACAACGGTGTTCACTGGTCAGTCGCTTATAACGCGGGAAACTATATGATGGGTGGAAAACCAGTAGAATACCAATTATATCAGAATTCGGACGGGACTTATAAAATGATGATAAAAATATACTTCTCGTCCACTGAAACAACAGCAACTGGATATCTGTTCAAGAGTGCAGACGGTCGCACTTGGCAGAGAGATGGGAATCCCCTGTTTTTCGAATAAGAAGGAGGATCAAATATGCAGAACCTTCTTAATCCTATCATCTATCCGATTACTCCTATCATGCCTATTTATGCTTATAACATCACGGGATCAACGTTCAACATTGCTCTTATCGTATTATCTGCATTGGCTGTCATTGGAACTTCCGTGCTGATCGGCTGGGTGCTATCCAAAGTGATGGCAAGCAAAGGCATGGTATCAAAACCGATCTTCAATCTGATCGCGTCAGGAGCAATAGGGCTTTGCCTCTTTCTGCGGTTCGGGCTATCCATCGAACTCATTCAGGGACTGTTTTTGTTCTTCGTTCTCCTGTATGCCTCCATGTCAGACCTGACAACCCATACGGTGGACGATTTCGTTTGGATCACGGTGTTCGCACTCGCCATTTCAAGTATACCCACTATTGGGCTGACCTCCATGCTTGTAGGGGGTCTGTTCGTATTCATCCCGCAGATGGCTTTGGCATTGATCCCTCCTCACAAGACGCTTGGAGGTGCTGACATCAAGCTCTCAACAGCCCTTGCATTCCTTCTCGGAACATGGAGAGGAATCGTGGCATATATGGTGGGGCTGATTCTGGCAGTCGTAATCATCAGCATCTATCATCGAAAAAAGAATAGCAATACGAAGCAACCGTTTGCGCTGGTGCCGTTCCTCAGTATCGGTGCGATGATACTGTTCTTTGTATAAGCGGAAAGGAAACAAATGAAGAAACAGAAAACCAAAAACACCGGGGCGAAGGCTATCGGCAACCGCACGGTCATCGGAATCGTCTGTATCGTGGCGGCTCTCGCCATCTGCTTCGGCATCGCTCCGCTGGTCAACAGACTCAATGACGGAAAAACAGAGATCGTGCGGATCTGTCAGACCGTGATCAAAGGCAGTCAGATCGGCGAGGGAGATGTGGAAACCGTAAAAGTCGGTGCTTATAATCTCCCTGCGGGTGTGCTGACAAAAAAGGAAGACGTGGTGGGCAAATATGCCACCGGCGACCTCTATCCCGGAGAGTATATTCTCCCCGCCAGGATCACCTCGGATGTGAATACGGCAT
>ENA-ORMR01002694-ORMR01002694.1-human-gut-metagenome-genome-assembly--contig:-NODE-2694-length-10519-cov-2.476300_pt1 | contig 10519 bp, 4 predicted proteins | sample MGYA00242107_ERZ509003 | MGnify/ENA primary metagenome ERZ509003 (study PRJEB26280, sample SAMEA2338699) | human gut metagenome | biome: human gut; feature: human-associated habitat; material: faeces... | reverse complement strand
TCACGATGGAACACGCGAGCCTTGAACGAGAAGGACGCATTGTAGCTCTTGCCGATGGTGAAACTGTTAAACAGATACGAGCCTGTGGCTTTGATGTCTACACCTTCGCCTACGCCGGCATCGGTTTCACCGGAAATCGTCCAGGCATCGGCGTCCTTGTCCAAAATGGCATTTTTGTTATTCCATTGGGTAACGTTTTCTTCGTTGCCGCTGAACTTGATAACCTGAACTACTGCGTGAGTACCTTGTGTGATACCGATTTGGATTGTTACGGTTTTGCCGATATATGCCGACAAATCGTAACTGCAATATTGCGTTGCGTCGGTATCTACGTAGAACCAATCTTCGGTTTGACCGATTCCGCGAATAAGCGTTTCGGCTTCGCCTTCGATTACCTTAACCACGAATTTGGGGTACGTTTCTCCGTCACGATGGAATACTCGTGCGCCGAACGTAAGAATGAAGGAGCTGGACTTAATCTTGCGACCGTCCAATTGAATAGCGGCATACGTTACTCCGTTACGGATGGACAAATCCGCGCCTTCGCCTACACCGAGATCGCAACCATCGTTAATGAACGACCATTTTACGTCGGATACGCCTTCGAGAATGGCACTCTTTCCGTTCCATTCGTTAACTTCGATTTCGTCCACGGTGATCGTGAGAACGAATACTGCAGTCTTGGAAGGATCGGCAACGGAACTTGCAACGATACGATATTCGCCCACTGCTTCGGCGGAAACGGTTACAACGCCGTTAGCGTCTACCGTTACACCAGCATTGCTGCCTTCAGCCATAGCATAAGTAACTTTGTCGTTGGTGGCGTTGTCCGGCTTAACCTTTGCGGTTATCTTGAAGGAACGTTCGCCTTGCTTGTACGTTGCGGAAGCATTTTCAAATTCCACTTTGGAAACGTCAACTTGACCTTCAAACTTCATCACCTTCACTTGCAATTCGGCGTTGACGTCGGCAGTGTTCATGCGATGTTCGATTACCATTGCGCCCTTTGCGCCCTTGATGGAATCGGGAATAGCAAACTTTTGAGTGGATTCGCTTGTAGGAGAGGTAAACTTAACCCAATCGTTGGAAAGTATGGTTATGGAGCCGTCTTCTTTGACGAAGAGTACGCGATATTCGCCAAACGTTTTGTCATTGTTGCCAATTTTTACGTTAAACGTAAGCGCACCGTGGGGGATTGTGAGTTTTGCCCACATCATGGAAGCAGACAATTCCAAACTTCCGCCGGAGCTGGCCTTGACGTTGTTTTCCAAGCAAATTCCGTAAGGACGATCGGATTGTCCCATGTAGAATATCTTTTGGTTGCCGTCCGTTCCGGTACTTCCGCGACGTTCGTTGCTGTGTATCATAACCAAATGCCAATCGTCATAGCGAGAGAATTGTTGGTCTTTGCCGTGATCGGTGTCCAAATCCCATCCGCCGTCGGTGTTAGCGGCGTCGGCTGCGTTGTTGTATGCTTCCTTTGTGATTCCTCTGTACAAAGAGTCCACAACGGTAACTTTTATTTTGATTGCTACGTCCGTTTCGGAAACGGAAGAAATTGTGATCATCGTTTCGCCTGCGCCAACAACTTTGATATTACCGAGAGCGTCGATGGTTACTACGTTTTCTGCCGAGTAAGCAACGTTTACGTCGCTATTGGATGCGTTTTCGGGAGCAACGGACAAGCCGATGTTGTTGATGTTTGCATAGTACGTAAGGTTTCTGGGCTTTTGCATGCCGCCGAAAACTTTGCCGTCCAACAAGTCCTGACCTCTTGACAAGATGCCGTCGGTCATATCCCATTGAGTGTACAATGCGGTCAACAATTCGTAGTCGTATTCCTTGTCGGAAACGGCTTTAAGATTGTTTGCCGTGATTGCCGTTACGGGGTGATATTCCTGTACGTTTATAGTTACGTACACTACCGCTTCGCCGCCGTCGGTTGCTTTGCCTTCCAATGTCATTCCCATTGCGTCGCTTGCCGCAGTGATTACCACTTTGCTTCCGTTATCGACTACGGTAAGTTTTGCGCCTTCCGCAGCGGCAACGAACCTGCCGTCGACGATGTTACCGGGCGTCCAAACAAGCGTTTTCTTTTCGGCGTCACGGGGTTGAACGGTGTACGTGAACTCCGCGCTGTTGCCTTGTACGACGGTCAACGAACGAGGACTTGCAATTGTGCCATCGTTTTCGTCGTCGGTGTTGACGAGAATTTTGCTAACTTTGACGTGTCCCTTGCACTTGTCGGCACATACGGGATCGGTGCAAGTTGCATCCGTGCATTTGTTGCATTCCGGGCAAACGTGCTTGCACACGTGCTTTTCCGGTTTGGGTTCTTCGTGTCCCTTGCATTTGTTTGCGCAAACAGGATCGGTGCAATCCGACGTGCATCCTCCGCATTTGTCGCATACGTGTTGACATTTGTGTTCTTCGTGCGGTTTCTCGGGCGTGCATGCGCACAAAACCAGCATGAAACAACAAACGATTGCCAACAAAACGACTAAACTTTGTTTTCTCATTACAGCCTCCTTGTATTTTTATTTTGTTTTTTATATTTTACGGATTTTTCCGCAATCTTACGGCGAATATCGCCATAGTATTCAGTATACCAACGGCTACGCGCACCGCTTGCCGTCCGAAACGGTTTGTTTGCAAAGTGAATAAAACAAACAAAACCGAATAAACGCACGCAAACCGAGCGAACGGTTCGACTTGATTAAAATCGAATCTTCGCACGGCGGAATTATCCAGAAAAACGATTTTCTGACAATGTTAAAAACTACGATTATTTGACTACCCCGTTTGGTCAACCCATCTTTTGTTTAACAAAGTATTCGCGATTTTCCTTTTGGCTCGCCAAAAAACCGTTTTTCTACATTTTATCATCCCGATTTGGCATTGTCAATACCCATTTTGAAATTTTTGTATGTTTTTTTTACAAATGTTTACAAGCGAGCCATCTACCTTTACAAAAACGTTACGCTGTCGCCTTGATTGGCAACGCTCATAATACTCCCAGGACTTGCCATTTTGCAAAGAATACTTTGCTATTTTGTATTCTTAACGATAATTAAAACTACTCTACGATAATAATTGCGTGCGCCGTGCGGTCAAATTTTGCGGCAAACAAAAAGCATTTGCTCAAACAAGGCGTTTCCTCAAAGAACAAATGCTTAAATTTTGCAATATGTACCGATGTTGAATAGACTATTGTTTGCTTGTCGAATTGCGGAAAACGACGTCACTATCCACAAGCGTGTGAGATTTGTTTCCGTTTTTGATTTCTTTGATTAGGGACTCCACCGCTATTCGTCCTATTTCGGCGTAGTTTTGCTTTGCGTAGCTCAACTTCGGATCGAAGTGTCCGTGTTCAATACTGCGTCCGAGCGCAAACACGCCCACGTCCTTGCCGACCTGCAATCCCGCCTGTTCCACCGCGGCATAAACGCCTTTTGCCAATCCTTCGTTTGCCGTGATAAACACACTGTTCGCCTTTACCAATTTTTTGGCTAAGGCAAGTCCGTATTCTTCGCTGCTGCTTTCGCTAAAAAACACTCTTTGACTTCCGTCGATGCCGCATTCGGAGCATATTTCGTAAAATCCCGAAGCGCGGTCTTGCGAAATGGTAAGGCTGCTGCCGCTGTTGAGCAAATATATGTCCTTGCCGTATTCGGCAATCAACTTTCGACACACGTCTATAATCAACTTTTTGTTGTCTATGTCCACGTAGCCCAACGAAGAATCGGTGGGACGCCCTATAACCACACAATGAGTGCGATTGTTTTCCATTTCCGACAAACGTTCGTCGTCCACGTCGGGCGTGAGCAAAATTGCTCCGTCTATCGGCGCTCGCCCGTGCCTGAGCGTTTGCATAAGTTTGGTTTTGTCGCTATCGTAGTACACAAGCAACGAATATCCCAAAGTCGAAGCCGTGCGCATGCAACTTAAAAGCAAATCTTTGTAAAACGGATATACGTCGATATCCGGCGTGGCTTCCATTACCAATGCAACAATGTGAGTGCTTCCGCCGGACAAGCCGGATGCGCAAAAGTTGGGCTGAAAGTCCAATTCCTTGCACGCTTGAAGCACCTTTTCGCGGAGTTCTTCGCTTACGAATTTACGCCCGGTAAGAACGTTAGATACAGTAGATTTTGCGACGCCTGCTTTTGCCGCAACGTCCGTAATTTTTACCAAAACTTTATCTCCTCTCCTTTTCAACTTTGCGTTCACGCTCCGTATCGCTCGGTTTTGCCGCGATTTTCGGTTGCCTTTTTACGCAAACATAGTTGCATAACGCGCAAAACGCAAAGAAATAGTAACAATTTTAACAACAAACCGGCCGCGTTTGGTCACATGCATGCAGCCGCTAGCGACGAACGTTTTTCTTCATCAGTTCAATCAACTCGTCGGCATAGACAAGTTCCACCTTGGATTTGTCCAACTTGGAAACGAAGTAGTCCACGCTTTGTTGATTCATCGTCCAGGGGTGAACGTTCACCACGCTGTACCCGCACTCGCTACTAGGCGCAATCGGCATAGAATTGACCTTTGCGGCAATTTCGTCCAACCAATCGGTTGTTACGTCTGCCATGTTGCAGGTGGGATACCACAAAGTGAACCTGACCGAAACGAACGGTTTTCCGTCCGACCACCACACTTTGCCCTGTCCGCTGCCGTAGCGGTCGGGATCCAATTCCCAAATGCCTCCCTTTATGGTATCAAACTTTGTGAAACAATGCAACCTATCGACAACGCTTTTCTCGTCCGCCGTTTCGGCAACGTTATCCAACATGCACAATACAGATAAATCCGACTTTGCCATCGCGATTGCCGTTTGCATTGCAAACTCGTCAAGATACTTTCTCGGATAGGAAAGGCAGTTTGCATATCCGATGCCGGACACGCCGGAAATGAAGTAGTCCTCCTTGGCGCGATCGACGATATACTTTGCCCCGGCAGGACAAACCGAAACCAACGACGGAGAAAACGTCCAACTCATTTTATAACTGCAATCCGTTTCCAGTCGTTGCCCGTAACTGCTTGTTACGGCAAAATCTCGTTCCAGCCACTGAATGTTGTCGCCGTCCGAAACCACCAACGCCACATAGTGCTTGTTTGACGGCACGCGACTTGCGTTACCGTGCAGTTTTTGTTTAAGCGAAGTATCCGACTTGCCGAAAAAACTATGATTGAGCGACCAATCGGAAGGCAATGCGTAATCGCCGAATTGCGAAATATCCTTTATGAATGCAATTTCGTCGTCGTTCCAGCCGTAGACGGGAATGTTTTTGTTCAATTTTGACAGGACATACTGCCTAAACGCCCTATCTCCCTCACTTTCACCCGTGTATACGCACGCCCAACGATTGCATATGCCCAAATCGCGCAACCTTATATGAAAGTTGTTTCCGTTGACGACTTGATGAATCAACCCGTTTTTATTCAGCTTGTCGTAGCACAGGTCAAACACCTTGCGTTGGCGCTCGGCGTTGCTACCGTCGATTTCTCTCAAATCGACGTTCACTGACAAGCCCAAATCCGCAAATTTGGAAACAAGTACGTCCGGCACGCCCAGTGCATCGGTTGCCGCGGCGTACGTTGCAGCCATGTTTATGCCCACGTCGTGACAATCCAACTTATACACTGCCATTCCGTTTAGCAAACCGAGGAACTTTTGAGTTGCGGAATAAACGTCTATCGAGATTTTTTCGACGCCCGAAACGTAAGAAACATAGTTGTCCGCGTCAATTAGCAAACATTTACGAGAACGGTTAACAATGCCCTGCAAACACACCGCAACGGCGCGTTCCTCGTCCGTCATATCAGCAAAATTTAGAACGTACACCATAACCGGCCTCCAAAAAAAACGGTTTTCGAGACATTTTAACATAAGAATTGCCGATTGTAAATGCCTTTTCCAATAAAAATATCACAAAGAAAATCGGTTTTTCCTCTTTACAAGTGAAAATTCCTGTGGTATCATAGTGTCAGAAAAACGGTTTTTCCATTTTTTTGAGGTATTTATGAAGAAAATTCACCTAATCAACGGAACACACTGGGACAGAGAATGGAGACACACTGCCGAACAAAGCAAACTTCGCCTTGTGGACTTGATGGACAACATTATAAATTTGTTGGAAACCAAACCGACCTACAAATGTTTTTGCGTGGACGGAGGCACTATCGTAATAGAAGACTACCTGACAATTCGTCCCGAAAACAAACAACGCATAATCGACCTTGTGAAAGCCAAAAGAATGTTTATGGTTAACTGGTACACTCTGCCGGAAACAAACACGGTTGCTCCGGAAAGTTTGATACGCAACTTGCTTAAAGGTCACAAAATGGCGGAAGAATTGGGCGGAGGGATGAAATCCGGATACACGGCCACAAGCTACGGACAACCCAGCCAATTGCCACAACTCTATCGCGGATTCGGCATTACCGATGCAATTTTCTACCGCGGAACAAACAAGCACGTGCTTACCCCGCTGTTTGTGTGGCAAGGCGCGGACGGCTCGGAAATTGACACGTTGCGCACGTTCGACGAAGTTACGCGCACAAACTGGTTCTTCTATGTTCACGGTCCTGCGGTTTTGGGAAAGGGCGAAAAAGACCTGACTTACACCTACGACCGCTCGCAAATACCCGTACATATGGCGGACACGTACTCCTACGAAAAAGCGTTTACGCTTCTTCACGAGGATTTCGACTACATTCACGACTCAGCCGTGCAAAAGCGCGCGTTGGATAATTTGCTCCGCCAAGCCGAACCGTATGCCATTGGCGAACACGTGTTGGCTCTTAATATGGAAGACAACGACGAACCCTACAAATATTTGCCCGAACTGATAAACGATATGAACAAGATTTATCCGGACGTGCAAATACAGCAGTGTTCGTTGGACGAATACATGGCTGAAATTAAAGCCGAAAAGGACTACAAAAAAGCCGTTCATCACGGCGAATTGCGCTACACCACGATGGAGTACAACAACTTCAACGCACTTTTGGGCGCAACGCACAGCAGTCGCATAAAAATTAAACTGTTAAACGACGATTGCGAAAACAACATGATAAACATCGCCGAACCGCTTTGCAGTTACGCAATGGCTTTCGGCAAAGAATATCCTCGCACCAACATCGACCGCGCTTGGGAATACCTGTTGAAGTGCCACGCGCACGACAGCATTTGCGGAGCAGCCGTCGACCGCGCGCACGAAGACATGCTGTACAACTTCAGTTTGGCAAAAACCGTTGCGGAAGAATGCTCCAACCGCAGTTGCACCGCTCTTTACGGAAAAATCGACACGGCAGCGCACTTCCTTACCACCGACCACACTTTGACGATATTCAACACACTTCCCTTTGCAAGAAAGGAAGCTATCGAACTTGTAATCGATACGCCCAAAGGCGGCGGCAAAGCCGTTGATATCGGGCTAGGCGGCGCCGACAGCGTTGGAGATTTTTACGACATCGTGGACGAAAACGGAAACGTTGTGCCTTACGCCGAACTTAACCGCGACGACGTATCCATTGGCGTAGAGCGCGAAATGGACACAAAGGCAATAAAATTCAACGCCGACCGTAAACGTATTTTGGTGGAAGTTGAAGTGCCTCAAAACGGATACCGCACCTATGCTTTGCGTTTCCGCGAACCGAATTTGGAATACGATCCGCAAATAATCCCCTCGCGCAAACTTATAGCACGGGATAACGGCGTATTGGAAAACGAATTTATCAAAGTGGAAATCCACTCCAACGGTACGTTTGACCTGACCGACAAGGTTAGCGGAAGAACGATGTACAAGCAAATGTACTACACCGATAGCGGCGAAGTTGGTTCGGCGCACATTTCGGTACAACCCAAACGCAACGCCGTCTACACCAGCCTAGGCTGCTCGGCAATCGTCACCATGAAGGAATCCAACCTTCTTAGAGGCGTTTATCAAATAGACTTGACTATGAGCCTTCCCGCAGAAGCAACCGTAAACGGCGACGACAGAACGCGTCAATTTAAGGATTTGCACATAACTACGACTCTCACCCTTACCAAGGGAAGCAAGTACCTCGGCGTAAAAACCACTTTGAACAACGAAATACGCGACCACAAACTGGTAGTAAACTTCCCCAGCGGAGTTGCAAATGCCGATTGGGCGGACGTGGAAAGCGCATGGGACGTTGCCAGACGCACAATCAATCATCGCGACACGAAGGACAACTTCGACAAGTTTTTGCCATTCCAACCTATGCAAAACTTTGTGGACGTATCGGACGGAAAAGTCGGCTTGGCAGTGATGACCAAAGGACTTAGAGAATACGAAGTGGACGACGACGCCGATCGCACGATAAAGATCACTCTTATCCGCACGCAACGCGCCTATATGACGGCAAACGGCAAAATGAACGTGGAAGAACTGGACAAGTACACGGGACAACACAGTTTCGGCAAGATTACTTACGAATACAGTTTGTATCCTCACAGTGGCAACTACGTAGAAGCGGAAGTATGGAACGCGGCTTACGACGCAAAAGTTCCTCTTAAAGCCATTCAGGGCGTAGCAATGAAGGGAGAACTTCCTTCTACCGCAAGTTTTGTTTCCGTTTCGCCCGAAAAGAAAGTTATGATTTCGGCAGTGAAACAATCGGAAGACGGAAAAGGCATCACGATTCGTTTATACAACACCACCGACGAAGCACTTCCGCTTACCGTATCCACCATTTTGCCCGTAACTGCCGTAGAACGAGTAAAATTGGACGAATCGTTTATCGAACAAATGCCTCTTGACGGCAACACTTGGTCGATGACGATGGGCGCAAAGAAGATAGAAACGTTCGTTTTGCGATTGAAATAGCCTGTTTGCCCCAGTTTTAGGGCAAGCGCGGTGGCAAATTTGCAAAAATCGTACAACAATAACATATTATCTTTCCTCCTTAGTAGAAAATGCCACAGTGCGTTTTGCCGTGGCATTTTCGATTTTCACCGTCTTTACCGAGCATTTGAGCGGTATCGGCAAACAAAACACGTTTAACAGGAGAACTTCAATGAATATTCACATACCCGACCTTGGCGATTTTGACGAAAACTGCGGACTTGTTGCACTCTCGACGTGCAGCGACGGCTGTCACGAAGCGGGCAAAGACGGGGTTGTTTCCGTGTTTGCAACCGGCGACAAAAAAGTGGAATTTATTTGCTACAAGGACTACACTATTGCCTACGTACTTTCCGGAATCGGATATCCGGCATATTACAAAGTTAAGCCCGTATCCGTTGCCAAACCGATAAAAGCAGTTTTGATGGATTTGGACGGAACAAGCGTGCGCAGCGAAGAATTTTGGGTTTGGATAATACAACAAACGGTTGCATCCCTTTTGAACGATCCCAATTTCGCCCTCGAGAAAAGCGACATTCCGTACGTATCCGGGCATAGCGTTTCGGAACACTTGAGTTACTGCATAGAAAAGTACTGTCCGCAAAAGACCTTGGAAGAAGCGCGCGAATATTACTTTGAACATACTCACAGGGAAATGGACGCGATTATGCGCGGCGAAGGAAAGCAAGGCGCCTTTACACCGTCGCCCAAACTTAAAGAATTTTTGACCGAACTTAAACGCATGAACATAAAAATAGGATTGGTTACCAGCGGATTGTACGAAAAAGCCTATCCGGAAATCAAATCGGCATTCGACACGCTGAATATGGGCGATCCGAAAGACTTTTACGACAGCATAATTTCGGCAGGATTTCCGCTTAAAAAAGGCTGCGTAGGCACCCTTGGAGAACTTTCTCCCAAACCGCACCCGTGGCTGTACGCCGAAACTTGTTCGGTTGGACTGGGCATTGCGGAATCGGACAGAAACCACGTTTTGGGCATAGAGGATAGCGGCGCAGGCGTTTGCAGCGTTCGCTTGGCAGGATACGTCACCGTCGGTTTTGGTGGCGGAAACATCAACGCCAGTGGAACTCGGGCACTGTGCAATGAATATTTTGATACGTTTGACCAAATTTTGAACTACATAAAACAAATTAACGATTGACAAAGACACACAACGCATATTTGGCTACGCACGAGCAACGACGGAAAACGCGTCCTAGCGAGCGTAGCGATTGGAGCAAAAAACAAAACGGATTGGAAACATCGTTCCAATCCATTTTTGCTTGGTGGAGATAAGGGGATTCGGACCCCTGACCTATGCGTTGCGAACGCATCGCTCTACCAACTGAGCCATACCCCCGTTTGCCGTTACATTATAGCACTGCTTGCGGCAAAAATCAACGCTTTTTTGCATATTTGTGGCAACTATTGCGCTTGGTCGGTAGAGGCAACAGCCTCACATTCGGCTTTTTGGCGTTCCCGTTTTAGAAACGACTTGTAGAACGCAAAGCCGCAAAGCGTTGTTAGCGTTTCGGTCACGGGGAAAGTGAGCCAAAAGTTTTTAAGTCCGAAGCGGGAAAACAAATAGCCCAGCGGAACAAACAGCACAACCGTTCTTACAACCGTCAGCACGGAACTTTTTA
>ENA-ORMR01002692-ORMR01002692.1-human-gut-metagenome-genome-assembly--contig:-NODE-2692-length-10529-cov-3.491980_pt1 | contig 10529 bp, 12 predicted proteins | sample MGYA00242107_ERZ509003 | MGnify/ENA primary metagenome ERZ509003 (study PRJEB26280, sample SAMEA2338699) | human gut metagenome | biome: human gut; feature: human-associated habitat; material: faeces... | reverse complement strand
AATATAGCATAAAAGAAAATAAATTAATTTGTATTATAATTATAATAGTACAAAATTCGACTATATAAAAATATGTAAAAAATAAATTATTATAATATTATTGTTATAACTTATGTAATATGGTAAAATTATTGTGTAAAAATAATTTTTAGGAAGGTAATTAATATGGCAGAATATAAGACAATTTTATTTGATATAGATGATACTTTATTGGATTTTGAAAAAGACCAAAAAATTGCTTTTATGGAGGCAATGAATGTTATAGATTGCAAATGTACAGAGGAGATGTATCTTGATTATAATTTAATCAATTTAGAAATGTGGGAAATGTTAAATGAAGGTAAAGTTACATTACAAGAGTTATTTATAAAAAGATTTGAACTGTTTTTTGAAAAATACGGAATAAATCAGGATGAAAGAGAATTTAATGAAATATTAACAAAGGCATTTCAGAGAACAGGTACACCAATAAAAGGATCGAAGAGTGCTTTAGAACAACTTAAAGATGAGTGTGAACTTGTAATAACAAGTAATGGTCCTAAAGAACAACAATACTACAGGCTAGAGAATGCAGGATTTTCTAAATATTTTTCAAAAATATTTATTTCAGAGGAATTAGGTTGTAATAAGCCAAACAAAGAGTACTTTGATATTGTATTTCAAAACATAAATAATAAGGAGAAATCAAGTATTTTAATAGTAGGGGATTCTATTTCATCAGATATAATTGGAGGCAAGAACTTTGGAATTGATACATGTTGGTATAATGCAAGAAATAAACAAAATAAAACTAATATAGAACCAAACTACGAGATAAAGGATTTTATAGAGTTATTAAAAATAATAGGAGGTATAAAATGAATAAAGTAGAATTATCAGGAGCAATTATTTTAGACAAACAAAATAAGATTTTACTAATACATAGAAATACAAAAGAATTAAAACAATGGGAGTTACCAGGTGGAAAATTAGAACTAGGAGAATTACCAGAACAAGCAGTTAAAAGAGAATTAAAAGAAGAACTAAATATTGATGTGAAAATAATTAAATATTTGAATTTTAAAGAATTTGAAGATAATGGAATAATATTAAAGTATCATTGGTATCTTTGCAAAATAGAAAGTGGAATACAAGAACTTGTAGAGTTAAAATTTAATAATATGAAGTATTTTAGTAAGAAAGAGTTAGAATCTAACCAAGAGTTATCTTCTAATATGAAAGTTATGATTTCAAATATTGATATAGAGGCTCTTTAAAAGGAGTAAAAAAGAGGGGAGATACATGAAAATAAATGTTGTAATGGTAGAGCCAGAAATACCACAAAATACTGGAAATATTGCTAGAACTTGTGCTGCAATTGGTGCTAAACTTCATTTAGTTAAACCATTAGGATTTGAAATAACAGATAAATACTTAAAAAGAGCAGGTCTTGACTACTGGGATAAATTAGACATTGAAGAACATGAATCATTAAATAGCTTTTTGGATAAATATAAACCAGAAGAAAATAACATGTTCTTTGCAACAACAAAAGCAAGTAATTGTTATAGTGAAGTAGATTATTCTAATTTTGATGAAGTATTTATTTTATTTGGTAAAGAAACAAAGGGCTTACCAGAAGATTTGTTAGAAGAAAATCTAAGTAATACTATTAGAATTCCAATGAGAGAACACTTAAGGTCTTTAAATCTATCAAATTCAGTAGCAATAATAGTTTATGAAGTATTAAGACAACAGGGGTTTCAAAATTTAGAATCAGAAACTAATTATTTTAATAAATAATAAATTGCTTATTAGAAAAATGATTTAAAATCATAAAGTTTGTGTTATAATTAACCTAATTAAATTTTATAAATTGTTTGATATATAAGGAGGACAGAATGAAAATAAATGAATTTTTATAGCCTAAAAATTTATTTATTTGTTTTTTTATTTCTTTCATAAAAGAAATACATCCAGAATATATATATAATATATGTTTATAAAACATATAAATTGTATACAAAGGAGAGATATTTATGTGGCAAACATTAGGGATAACAGAAATTAAAAGAATGCTAAGGACAAGTACTAAAGGTCGGACTAACAAATGAAGAAGCGCGGTAATAGATTAAAGGAATTTGGAGAAAACAAATTAGAAGACAAGAAAAAGGAAAGTATAATTATTAGGTTTTTTAAACAATTTAATGACTTTATGATAATTATTTTAATATTAGCATCAATAATTTCAGCAATAGTTGCTAAATTAGAAGGAAATAATGATTACATAGACTCTGTAATAATAGTAGTAATAGTAGTATTTAATGCAATAATGGGGCTCATTCAAGAAGCTAAAGCAGAAAAATCTTTAGAAGCTCTTAAGAAAATGTCTGCACCAATAGCAAAAGTAAAAAGAGAAGAGAAAATTATACAAATTAAAGGAACAGAAGTTGTTCCAGGAGATATAGTGTTGCTAGAGGCAGGAAATTTTGTACCAGCAGATTGTAGATTAATAGATTCATATAATCTAAAAGTTGAAGAATCAAGTTTAACTGGTGAAACTATGCCAGTATTAAAAGATTCTAATATAATTTTAAAAGAAAACATAGCACTTGGAGATATGGTAAATATGGTATTTGCAACTACTGTAGTTGTTAATGGTCATGCAGAAGCAATTGTTACAGAAACAGGAATGAATACAAAAGTTGGAAAAATTGCTAAAATGATAATTACAGATGAAGCTCCACAAACTCCAATACAAAAAAAATTAGCTGGAGTAGGAAAAACTTTGGGGCTTGGATGTTTATTAATATGTGCCTTTATATTTATAATAGGTTTAATTAAGAAAATATCACCAGTAGAAATGTTTATGACATCAGTTGGACTTGCTGTTGCAGCAATTCCAGAAGGATTACCTGCAATTGTAACTATTATGTTATCAATAGGTGTTACAAAAATGGCTAAGAAAAATAGTATAATTAGAAAACTTCCAGCAGTAGAAACTTTGGGAAGTAGTACAGTAATTTGCTCTGATAAAACAGGTACTTTAACACAAAATAAAATGCAAGTGGTTAGTATAAGTAATATAAATGGAAAAGTTACAAATCAAAATGAAAAAGAATTTATATTAGAGCTTGGTACAATGTGTACAGATGTAGAAATAAATTATGATAAAGGAAAAGAGGAATTTATTGGTGAACCAACAGAAGTAGCAATTGTATCTGCAGGAAGTAGTATTGGTAAAAATAAAATAGAGTTATATAAACAATGTGTACGTATAAATGAAATACCATTTGATTCAGAAAGAAAAATGATGACTACAATACATAAAATAGGAAACAAATATAGAATTATTACTAAAGGAGCTCCAGATGTTTTGTTAAAAAGATGTACAAAATATGTAAATGGAGATAAAATTTATCCTTTAAATAGTACAAACATTTCTAAATTCGAAGAGGAAAATAATAATATGGCAAATAATGCACTAAGAGTGCTTGCTATAAGTTATGTAGATGTAGAAGAATTACCTAAAACAATAGATTCAAATACAATAGAAAATAATTTGATTTTAGTAGGATTAATAGGAATGATAGACCCTCCAAGGGAAGGAGTAAAAGAAGCAGTTGCTACTTGCAAAAAAGCAGGTATAAAAACAGTAATGATTACAGGAGACCATATTGTAACTGCAACAGCAATTGCTAAAGAAATTGGGATATTAAAAAAGAACGATTTGGCAATAACAGGAGAAGAATTAGATAAATTGCCAGAAGAGAAACTAGATAAGGATATTATGAGATATTCAGTATTTGCAAGAGTATCACCAGAACACAAGGTTAGAATTGTTAAATCATTTAGGAAATCTGGTGCTATTGTAGCAATGACAGGTGATGGTGTTAATGATGCACCAGCTTTAAAAAATGCAGATATAGGAATAGCAATGGGACTAGGTGGAACAGATGTTGCAAAAAATGCATCAGATATGATATTAACAGATGATAATTTCTGTACAATTGTTGAGGCAGTAAAACAAGGAAGGAATATATTTGATAATATAAAAAAGGCAATTCACTTTCTAATAGCTACAAATGTTGGAGAAATAGTAACTATTTTTGTAGGGCTATTATTAGGATTAAAATCTCCATTACTAGCAATACAATTATTATGGATTAACTTAGTTACAGATTCACTTCCTGCAATTGCACTAGGGTTAGAGCCAGCAGAAAAAGATATAATGAGTAAAAAGCCAAGAGATTCTAGAAAAAGTTTATTTGCAGATGGTTTATGGAGTAAAATATTTGTAGAAGGTATAATGCTTGGAATGTTAACATTATTTGCATTTAGTTTGGGAAATAGAATTTTTGGATTAGAAGTACGGAAGAACAATGGCTTTTGTTTGTTTAGGAATGCTAGAACTTGTTCACAGTTTTAATATAAAAAGTGAACAATCAATATTTAAATCTGATTTATTTAATAATAAATATCTGATAGGAGCTTTTATATTAGGAGCAGTATTGCAAATAGGAGTTGTATTAATTCCTGGTGTTGCTGGTATATTTAAATTAGTACCTCTAAATAGCAAACAATGGCTATATACTATTGGAATTTCTATTTTGCCTATTTTAATTATAGAAATACAAAAAAGATTCAATGAATTTAAGTTTGGTAAAATTATATATAACACAAAAGATACCCAAAAAGGAACAGAGAGTTTGGGACATAGTTAAAAAATCGCAAATGTAATTAGCAAAAATTCAATGCTCCTTTTGGGGCTATCTTTTTATTACTGGTTACTTTCTAAAAAAATGTCTTGTATAATAAGAAAAATTGTGATATAAATGGTAAAGAACAAAATAAAAAATCATTAAAAGATTACCGAAATGGGGGAAAAGCTTTGGAAAGTTCTGTAAAAAATAATAAGACAATTTTAATAGTTGATGATGAAAAACCTATTGTTGATATTTTAGTATATAATCTGCAAAAGGAAGGCTATGATACATTAGAAGCAAATGATGGGGAATTAGCTATTAAGTTAGCATTAGAAAAAAAACCAGATTTAATACTTTTAGATATAATGTTACCAAAGATGGATGGGCTTGCAGTATGTAAGAGAATAAGACATACACTTAATGTACCAATTCTAATGTTATCTGCTAAAGATGAAGAAATAGATAAAATATTAGGATTAGAATTAGGTGCAGATGATTATGTAACAAAACCTTTTAGTGTAAGAGAATTAATGGCTAGAGTAAAGGCAAACTTAAGAAAAGCAGAAGCTACAAGTAATACACTAGAAGAAATAAAAGAAGAGCAATCTGAAGTAAGAACTAACATAATAGAAGTTGGAGATTTAAGATTAGATTTAGATAAGTTCGAAGTTAGAGTAAGAGGGCAAGTAATAGACTTAACATTAAGGGAATTTGAGGTTTTAAAATATTTAGCAAAACAGCCAGGGCAGGTAATAACAAGAGAAGTATTACTAGAAAAAGTTTGGGGATATGAATATTATGGAGATATAAGAACTGTTGATGTTACTGTAAGAAGAATAAGAGAAAAGATAGAAAAAGATACATCAAGTCCTAAGATATTAATTACAAAAAGAGGTGTAGGATATTACATTGCATCTAAATAGTTTAATATATATCAAGTTCAAACCTACGATGGTATTTGTTTTACATCACATAGGTTTGAATTTTTTTCATTCAAAATAATCAAAATATTATAACAGTAAAAATAATAATTGCGATTTTTGAATGTATAAAAAATTTATATAATATCTAATTTAAAAGAAAGGAATAGTAATGATAAGGAATATACAAATAAAAATTGTAATTTTATTTCTACTATTGGGAGTTATACTTGTAGGAACGCTTGGAGGAATATGTGTTAATACTTTAGAAAAAATGAATAATAAGATAACACAAGAACAAATCGATAATGTTAAAAATATATCAAATATAATAGAAGAACAAATTAATAATACAAAGATAGTATCAATAATATTTATAGTTTTATTTATTATAATATCACTAATAATAGGAATATTTGCTATAAAAAAGATGATAACACCTATATCCGATTTTGTAAAAAATGCAAAAGATTTATCAAAAACAAATGATATTAAAATGAAGTATTTAACAGATGGAAAAGGAAAAAAAGATGTAAATGAATTTGTTAATGCTTTTAATAGTGTAACTACAGAGCTTAATCAAAATTTAAATGAAATAAAAAAACAAAAAAAGCAAATAGAAGCAATACTTTTGCATATGACAGATGGTATAATAGCTTTTGATTTAGAAGGAAAAATAACACATATAAATCCAGCATCAACAAAGTTTTTACAATTACAAAAAGAAGATGACAATTTTGAAAAGATATTTAAAAAACTAAATATTGATATAAATATGGAAAGACTTATATATTTAGAAGAATGGACATCATCTGAGCAAAATATACAAATTGGAGATAGATATATTAATATATTTTTTGCACCTTTTAAAGACTCTAATGAAAAAATAGCTGGTGTTATTGTATTAATACAAGATGTAACAGAACATGTAAAATTAGACAATATGAGAAAAGAATTTGTTGCAGATGTATCACATGAATTAAAAACACCAATTACATCTATTATGGGATATGCAGATACATTATTAGAAGGAGATTATGATGAAGATACTAGAAGTAGATTTTTAAATGTAATAGCTTCAGAAGCTAGAAGAATGGCAAAACTTGTTACAGATTTATTAACACTTTCTAGATATGATAATAATAATGTAAAATTAGAAAAATTGGAATTTGATTTAGGAGAACTTGTAAAAAGATGTGAAGAAAAATTAGAGCTTGAAATCTCAAAAAAACATCATAGTGTGGAATGTTTTGTTACAGCAAATGTGCCACCTGTTCATGCTGATAAATATGGAATAGAAAGAGTAATATTAAATATATTAACTAATAGTATAAAATACACACCTGAAAATGGAAATATCAAAATATATGTAGGATTTGTATATAATGATGCATACATAAAAGTTATTGATAATGGAATTGGTATTCCAGGAGAAGACCTTGCCAGAATATTTGATAGATTTTACAGAGTAGATAAAGCAAGAACGAGAGAAATGGGAGGAACAGGACTTCGGATTATCTATTGCAAAAGAAATCTTAGATCAAAATGGAGGAAGTATTGATATAAGAAGTGAAGAAGGAAAAGGTACAGAAGTTGTAATAAGAATACCTACAAAGAAGTGAGTTTATTATACTATTGAATATAGACATATTTAAGATTTATAGTACTTTAGTTGTTAAATTGTATCAATCATTTTAAATATATAATAAAAATGATAACTTAAAGAATTAAATAGTAATGAAATTGTCTTGAAAAAAGAAAAAAACTAAGGTATAATTTAGCTATTATGTTAGTTAAGGAAGGAAGAATGTAATAAAATGATATTATTAACTGATAAACAAAGGAAAATAATAAAAGAAGTTGTAGAATGGGTAATATGTATAATTATAGCTATTATCATAGCTATTGTAATTAGATATTTTATTGGAACACCTACAGTAGTAAAACAAACATCTATGTATCCAACATTAAAACAAGACCAAAGATTATGGCTTAATAGATTACCAAGAACATTAAAAGAAACACCAAAAAGAGGAGAAATTGTCACATTTGAAGCACCAAGTACATCATACATTTCTGTAGATGAGGCAGACTTAAGTAATCCTGTTGCAAAATATGAAAATGAACCAAAGGGACTTTTTAGTAAATTTACTTATTATGTATTAGAAACTAAGAATTATGAAACTGTTAAACCAACACAAAAAGTAAGTTTTATAAAAAGAGTAATAGGTTTACCAGGAGAACATGTACAAATTAAAGATGGAAAGATATATATTAATGATGTAGAACTAGAAGAACCATACTTAAATCAAAATGTGTATACAGATTCTCTAGGAGGTGTATTTACAGATTTAATTGTTCCAGAAAATACTATTTTTGCTATGGGAGATAACCGTTCTGAATCTATAGATTGTAGAAGATTTGGTTGTGTTCCTATAAATAAGATAGAAAGTAAAGTATTATTTAGATTTTGGCCATTAGATTTATTTGGAAAAGTAAAATAATGTCTAAAACTTTTGGAGGAAAGTCTTTTGAGTTTTAATAATATAATCGGAAATGATAAAAATAAAGTTTTTTTAAATAAAATAATAAGTTCTAATAATACAGTTCATAGTTATATGTTTGAAGGAATTGAAGGAATAGGAAAATCTATTTTTGCAAGAGATTTTGCAAAAATGTTACTTTGTACAGGAGAAAATAAAACAGATTGTAAAACCTGTAAGTCTTGTTTAGAATTTGATAATAACAATAATCCAGATTGTATTCAAATAAAACCAGAAGGAAAAGTAATTAAAATAGAACAAATTAGACATATGCAAGAAAAAATATTAGAAAAACCAATTGTGTCAGATAAAAAAGTATATATTATAGATGATGCAGATTTTATGACAAAGGAGGCACAAAACTGTTTATTAAAAACTTTAGAAGAGCCACCAAAATATGCAATAATTATTTTAGTATTATCTAATGAAAGCAAAATTTTAAATACTATTAAATCTCGATGTATGAGAATAATTTTCGAAAAGCTAAAAAAAGAAGAATTAAGAAAATATGCATTAGAGAATTTTAATAAAGACCAAATTAAAGAAAGCATGATAGAAAATGCTATTCGGAAGTATAAATAAACTTATAAAAATTAAAGATAATTATGATGAATACCAAAAATTAGAAGAACTTACAATAAGGCTTCAAAAAGATAATATATTAGATATTATTAATAATGCAGATGTTTTATATAAAAATAAAGATACAATTGATGATATATTAGATTATATGACAACAATTTTTTATAACCTCTTTATTAAAAATATGAGAAACAATAGTTATATTAATATAATAAAAATAATTGAAGAAGCTAAACAAAGGCTAAAAGCAAATAGTAATTTTGATATGAGTATAGACCATTTAATTTTCAGAATATGGGAGGAAATAAATGAAGACAGTAATAGGAGTCAAGTTTAGAAAACCAGGTAAAATATATTTTTTTGACCCAAAAAACTTAACAATAAAAAGAGATGATTATGTAATAGTAGAAACATCAATGGGAGAAGAGATAGGAAGAGTTGTAATAGATAATAAAAAACTAAATGAAGCAAAATTAGCAAATCCATTAAAAAGTGTTGTTAGAATAGCAAGTCAAAAAGATTTAAAACAGTATGAAGAAAACAAGAAAAAAGAGCCAGAAGCTTTAAAGATATGTGAACAAAAAATAAAAAAACACAAATTAAATATGAGACTAATTGATGTAGAATATAAATTTGATAATAGTAAAATTTTATTTTATTTTACAGCTGAAGGAAGAATCGATTTTAGAGATTTAGTTAAAGATTTAGCAAGTATATTTAAAACAAGAATAGAATTAAGACAAATAGGTGTAAGAGATGAAGTTCGTAGAATAGGTGGAAATGGAATTTGTGGAAGAGAATTATGTTGTTGTTCATTTTTAGGGAGTTTTGATACAGTATCTATAAAAATGGCAAAAGAACAGAATATATCTTTAAATCCAGCAAAGATATCAGGTAATTGTGGTAGACTAATGTGTTGTTTAAAATATGAGCAAGAGGTTTATGAAGAAAAAATAAAAAGATTACCTAAAATTGGAGCAATTGTAAAAACTGAAGATGGACAGGGAACTGTAGAAGAAGTAGAAACTTTAAAAGAAAAAATTAAAGTAAAAATTAGAGATGGAGAGGATTATTTTTACAAAAGATATGATTCTTCAGAAGTAAAAATAATTAAAAATATAGAAAAACAAAGAATAGACCCTGAAGAAAGAGAACATCTTAAAGAATTAGAAGAATTAGAGAAATTAGATAAGAATGAAAAAGTAGATGATGATATATAATATAAATTAGATAGTGGAAGGTGGTGAAAATAATGGCATATAAAATTACAGATAAATGTATATCTTGTGGAGCATGTGCAGCAGAATGTCCAGTTGGATGTATTTCACAAGGAGAAGAAAGATACATAATAGATAAAGATGCATGTATAGGATGTGGAACATGTGCAGGAGTTTGCCCAGTAGAAGCTCCAATTGAGGACAATGAATAAAATGTAAAATTAGTTTACAAATCATAACAATAAATGAAAAGGGTGTTCTTCAAATTAAAGTGTACCACTTGTAAATGACATTTATAAAAAGAGTGTATACTTTATAATTACACTTTAAGAAGATGAGTTCTGTATAATACAGTATTCATCTTTTTTTCGATTCCATTAATATCTATCATTATTATATATTTTTTATTATAACATAGCAAGAATTAACATAAGTATTAAAATATATGAAAATAAAGAAAAATATGAAAGATAAAAATATATAAACAATTAAAGAAATTAACTAAAAAAGTAATATTATCAAAATGCCAAATAATAATAAAGGTAATTTTGATAATATTATTTTTTTATATATAAATGTGTA
>ENA-ORMR01002691-ORMR01002691.1-human-gut-metagenome-genome-assembly--contig:-NODE-2691-length-10529-cov-4.158392_pt1 | contig 10529 bp, 6 predicted proteins | sample MGYA00242107_ERZ509003 | MGnify/ENA primary metagenome ERZ509003 (study PRJEB26280, sample SAMEA2338699) | human gut metagenome | biome: human gut; feature: human-associated habitat; material: faeces... | reverse complement strand
CCGATGAGTTTTCTAGAGATAAATAATGCGTGACACAGTTTATTTTACACTACCGGAGAAGTCATATTTAACATCTCCCTTCTTTTTATCTATCATAGCAATAATCAATTTCTCTTTGAAACGATTTATTTCTTTTGTCCTTCTTGGAAATCCGGTATACGTTTTACATCCGCACCTTTCATTACACCTTTTTTAATTGCTTCATTGGTTTCTGAAATTTCTTTCTTAACACGCTTATAATATTCTTTAGTCAGTCCTTTCTCCACAGCTTCAGACTCTGTAGCCGCCCAGAAATACTGGTAATCCATCAGCATCAAGTCAGGAGCAACCACCTTAAAGAAAATACTATCTCCTTCAAATTTTTCACGTAAATCACCTAAATAAATAGTGTCTGCCGGATTTACTTCTTGTGTACTTGCATTTTTTTGTGAACTACTGCTACCACAAGAGGCTAACAATAAGCCTCCAAATAACGAAATAAAAATTAATAATTTCATATATCTATCATTTATAATATAAAACATGCTCAACGGTTCAATTATCAGGATCAGAATATCATCCTGTAACAGAGTGCACAAAAATAGTAATTTATAATATCATAATGATCATTTTTCTGTTCTTTTTCTATATTTTCCTACAAATTACTTGAGTAATACGTTAATTACTCCCTAAAAATGCTTCACACATACTTATATCATATCACCACTTTATCTATCCCTTTCTACTTTTTCCAATCGGAAAGCACTGAGACATAACTTTTGTCCGGCCTTGTCAACACGTAAACGCAATACACAGGCACCAGCCGAAAGTGAAAGTTCGCCAAGTTTTGTTTCTTTCCACTTTTTAGAAGAAGGGATCGAAGACGAGATTTCTAATCCCTGATCAGAGGCCATTGCTACATGTGAAGAGGAATTTGCCGAATAAGTAAGATAAACAGCGTAAGCTCCACTTTTAGGGATATTAACAGTATAATTCATCCACTCGCCGTCTTCTACCTGAACCACTACGTATTTATTATCTATTTTCTGTAATTCAACTGCTCCATCCGGACGATACTCATTTCCACGTACTGTCCCTATATTATGATAGGTATGCCCTTCAGGATTTTCTGATATACAATAATAATCATAATCAGCAGCCAAAATTGTACTGGGCAATTGATGCAAACCGGAAACTCGCTTACCTGTAGAAAAAGTAACCGGATCACCTGCCATCCAAGGGGTCAGTCGCTTAGTTAAAGTCCCCCAACCAGTCCACTCATAAAACCAATTCGGGGCTACTCCCCAATTCTCACATCCATAACGTTCTATCATATAATCACGATAACGCTGTAACCAGGTATATTTTTCAGCCGGTAATCCACTACGCACCGCATAATGTGCCAATGCCATTTCTCTGGTTCCTCCTGTCCCGGCAACATCTCCCCGTCCATGAGAGGAGATATTCACAGACTCCCAACGTCCGCTACGACTTTTTATCTGGAGATATTTCCCGTTATCAAATGTGACTTCATTCATATCCTTTGTTAATCCTGTTGGCTCCCAAGGTGTTTCCTGTTTTTTGTAAGATTGAATACTTGACAGGTTATAACGATAACTCCATTCTAGCCCGAGCAATAAACGATTGTCCAAACTACTATATAAAGAATCCCCCTGATTCCATGCCATTTCTGCAATAGCAACATAATTGTGCAACCCGGCTAATACATGTCCCTGATCACGACTGGATTCCTGACACTGACCATTAGGATAAATATAATATTGAAGCTGTTCGTCATAACCATAATCCTGAATATCATTCTTCCGTTGTAACAATTTATAATCAATCATAGTAGGAGAAACATGAATGGGTTGATCGCTGGAAATAGCCGGTCCTGAAGGATATGGCAAATCATCTTTACGATGTTTCATTCCCAGTAAATAGCGATAAGCACGGTCATACATTATCTCATTATCAAGATAGATAGCCATTGCCATCATACTGCGTGCTGCAAACAATCCTTGATTACCGAAACGCGCTGCATCAAAATTATAGATATTCCAATAAAAAGTTACTCCATTTTTTGTATCATCCAGATAATTAGCATATTTAGCAGAATAATTTTCCGTATTACTATACCCCGGATAAACCAGCATATCTTTGAAACGTTGCTGATCTTGCCGTGTCCATCCAGAATAATCTCTCATCATTTCAGCCGCATCAATCAACAAATAAATTTTCCCATTATCCAACGGTCCTGTACCACGGCTACTAGTATTAGTATAATAAGAATTTGCATTCAAATATTCTACAGCCTTACGTGCATAGGCTTCTTCTCCTGTCAAGTGCCAAAGAAGAGCTAAATCATGAGCACGACGCCCATCCACCCCGATTGTAGCATTAAATCGCCCTTCCTTTATTTGCTCTCCACGATTCACCACAGGTGCATCAAGTGATGAATAAGAAGACTCCTTCAATTTCAAAAAGGTAGAATAATAAGGTTCTTGTCTGGCTTCTACCATTGCTTTCATACGATCGAGGTCACCTTGCGTATAAGTAATACCCGGATGAACAAAACGACGTTGTGACTGAGCTACATCACTTGTAAAAACAATATTTTCCACATGAGGTCCTACATATATGCGTGCCATATCTGAAGTCTTATACCACCGAGGTTTGTCCGGCATATTATCATCAATCAATTTTCCATTTATTTTCAAATTTTCAAAACGTATGTTCTTTACCTTACGTTTTTCATCATATCCTTCAATAATAGAAAGTTCCGCATTCTCTCCGGTATAGGATATATTCTTAAACAATACGTTCTCAATTCCTCTTCCGGGAGCAGTACAGTATTTTTCATTATAAAAGATACGTAAATTGACAAGTTGCCCCTGACGGAAATTCTCAACACGGATGTCCTCAAAATGAACATTGCGTATTAAATTGTTATCACCTGCATTAATAGCCATACATCCTTGATAATCGACTTGTTTCTCTCTATGATCCAATATATCAATATTAATATAATTCAGATCTTCCAAAACTTCGGGAGCTTTAGAATTACCATGAATTCCAATAAAAATAGGATGGGCTACATCTGCCCAAAGAGTGGAATTCTGCATTGTTATATTCCGACAACCTCCTTCAAATCCCAAACGAGTGCCATAAACAGTTGTACAATCATCTGAGTTACGGCAGAAGACACCATCAAATAATACGTTATTGCTCGCAAAAACATTCATGCCATCTCCCCACCCATAATAACTAATACTTTTGACATTACGGATAGTAACATTTTCCGACCCTCCTGTCGCACATTGAGTAGCAACAATTCCTTCTACATAGACATCTCGGGAATTCGCAATACGAATACCTCCTTTTATAGAATGATCGATAATTCCTCTTCCTAGCAATTTTACATCATGTACGTTTTCGATTAGGACACGCCCCATTAAAACAGCTCCTCCTGCCAGATACACAGTCTTACCGGATGGCACTCTCAATTCCCCATTTTTAACTGTATGTATTCCAGGACCAAAGTAAATTACTTCCGGATTATCTTTGTCCGGAATCGTTCTTTCCGGAGATCCTGTAAATAAGTGAAAATTATGAAAAATATCCCCATTTACTTCTACTGACAAATTTCGAGGATGCTCTAATGTAAAAGTTACTGTATTACCATCGATCTGAAATGGGATATCATACGAGAGAGGACGGACTTTTGCCGTCTGTACTTCTCCCAAATTATAGGTTACGGCTACTTCCACTTTTCCTGTAAAATCAAAAATTGCCATCGAAGCATTTTCTACATAATGTCGTGTATCTCTTACCTCATCCACCTTAATCAGATAAGAAGATAAGGTATGCCAGACTCCATCTTGCAAACGGACCTTAACCGTAAAATCACTATTTAAAGCAACTCCTGCGGGAGCCTTCCAAGTTGCAAGTGTGTCTTTAGCAAAGATACAAGTTGCACCACCTAATAATGCAGCTAATAATAAGAACCAATATTTCTTCATGATATTATCGAATAAAATTCTTTTATAGTATTACGAACAATAAAGACGATTCACCTATTCTCTATCAAAGATATTTATGAAAACTCGCAAAACAACAATCGTTCAATTAAAACAATGATATGTTTATTCATCTAACAATGATTCTTATTGTACAGCCAATAACGTCAATTCGGTGGTTATTCCAGATTGCACCGCTTTTCCGTCAATCACCATCTTACAGGGGGCAGAAGAAAGAATATACCATTTTCCCTGCTTCTTTTCGAGCAGCACATTAGCAGCCTCCGAAGTCTGGATACTGATACCGGATGCAATCAGTTGCGTTCCGTTCCCTATAAACAGCGTCCGGTTTCCCGCATATTCGTTACTGATTACGGCATAGTCCGCTTTCACTTTCATTCCCTGATAGGTTGCGGTCTGCGACGAATCCGTCAAAGAGAAAATATGGTCAGTACGCCCGTTTTTACTTTCCACACAGATACCGGCAAAGTCTTTCAAGCCGGGCTCTTCCGCATCAAAGTAAGAGACTGACTGAATAGCCGAAGGCTCTTTCTGCGTACTTGGTTCATAAACAGCAACAAAAGGACGATTCCATGCTTCTCCATGCTGCCGGGCAACGAAGGTGAGCGTAGGCTGTTCCTTTATATTATAAGGCATATGGGGAGTCCGGCTCAATCCTTCGGTCATCGGTGACAGTGCGGTGAACACTTCCCGTTCCGGTTCTCCTTTCATCCAGAGATTCATGGAAATATCATCTCCGCCTTTATCCTTCATATCGATGGTAAAAGTCACTTTCACATCCTGACCGGTGGTAGCCACTTTCTTATCATATAAGTAGGAATAAGCATAAAGATGGGCACCTGCAAAAGCTAGCTCTTCGGTAGGCTGCAAATTCAAGTCCGTACCATCGGCAGCCGTAAGTGTCATTGTCTGACCTAGATTATGGTAGAAATAATCGTGCATTTTATCGCCTCCCCGTTCTTTCCGGCTGCGGAATACATCCACATAATACCCTGTCTCCGGACCGGTAGTAACAATGCCCATCAGTCGAGTCTGATCCGCCCTGCTCTCCGGCTCACGGAAAGCTACCTGACTATAGGTGACGGAAGTAAATCCTTTACCCGGTTCCGCCGAAGCCGGAAAACAGGAAAGCAAATCGAAAGAATGATTACTTTTCATCACCGGATAACTGGAAATGCCATCTACACAAACCGTATTATGACTGGGGAATTGAGAGTAATATTCCGCATAGTCCAGACCGCTATACAGAAAAAGTCCGATACCCGCATCCGGTCCCAGCACATATCCTTTTCCATAAAGCTCCATCGAAATACCATTCGCGTGCATATGATTGCCTTCACTAGCATTGAGAGAAATCATCAGACTGTTGCGCGGATGCATCCCGTTGCGCTGTACCAGCCACGATACGTTGGGGGCATAGAACAGAGGAGATACATAATCCTCGATTTTCCCCGCCTCCACCTTCGGGTCCAACACTAACGGCTTGTCCTCAAAGAAGGAGTTGACAGAGGCCCGTACATTCTTCTTGCCACTTTTTTCGCTACCTTCCTCCGGATTCAGACATTTCAGCAAAGCGGTGAAGTAACGTTCCTGCTCTTTCTTTCCGTTTGCCTGCGCATTCTGTATCATCCGGATAAAGAAGTTCGTACTTAAGTAACTTGGATGCGTATCTCCGAAACCACAGATCATCCGGTTCGGAAAAAGATACTGCGGAGTAGTCGCTACTGCTTTTGCCAGCACAGGCATTGCCTTTACCAAGTCATATTGCAGATTGTGGTCAAACTGATGGGTGAAGTTCGCGTAGTCATTGATGACTACACTGCTGTATCCCGGACATTCCGCCCATATACCCGTTTCGGAGTCAAAGCCGTAATCGGCCAGCTTGGTCAGACTCCACTGGCGGATGCTCGAACGGTTCATAACGTAGTCAATATAGTATTCGCGTCCTTTCCCGTCCGCATATTCTTTATTATCTTCCAGCACCAGTCCCACGTTCATGATATATCGTGCCTGCAATAAATCCCAGTTATTATGGGGGACTCCGTTGGCGATGATATTATCCGCCCATTTCTTCAATGCGCCGGCATAAATCATCATCTTATCCGGATAGTTGGATTGCAGATAATGATAGAGGAAGTCATACAAAGGGACAACGATATGCAAAGCATCCTCATGGATCACTTCAAAAGAAGTCAGCCCCACCAGTGTCTGCTGATGCCCGTGATTCAGGTCAACAGGAACATTTCTGTAATAAATTCCCGTCATATAAGTATCGAAAACGCCGGCAGCCAGTCGGGCATACTTTTCCTCTCCCGTCATCCAATAGAGGAAAGCGGCGTCACGGGCAATTCCCAGAATCTCACAGTTCAGACTTTCAATATTGCGTCCGGTCTTGGACGGATGCACACTCTCCAGCGGACGACCTTTCAGGGCATTGTTGCAGAAAGTCACGTTTCCTTCCGCACTATCGTCATAAGGTACTACATCTTCCAGCTTAGGTCGACCGTGCGTAGCGGCCGTCCCTCGTGTTCCGGTATAGCGAACCGTCGGAGCAGGTGCCTTCGCGCCTCCGGCATGGTCGAACACCTCACCTTTCACGTACACTTCCGTTGCATGCGACTTCCAGTACATGGCCAAACGGGATAATAACCAGTCCGGCTGACTTTCCGTACGTCGCGTATATACTTCCGTCCGTTCTTTCAGCTTGTTAAAGACATCTTGTGCCCATGCTTCCTTCTTGATCAACTTCCATGTTTCTTTTTTTCCTTCCGGGGTAGTCAGTACTCTCGGATGATCCTGCGGCATCTTCTCCGGCAACGGAATCTCCTGCCCGTGCGCATTCAGGAAAAAAAGCACACACAATCCTAACAAAATTCGTCTCATACTTCCATTTCTTATTTACGTTTGCTACGTATTTAATACGAAAATAAGGAATAATTTACCTAACTGGTATCAGAAAACCCGTTTTTATTTTCACCGGTACGGACTGCCTTCATACTCCGGACATTCAAGTATACTCAAAAAGATAGCCTGCAAGCATACCACTTACAGGCTATCACAATCCCCTTTTTTCCCTTTGTATCAGGGAGGCAACTTACGTTTCCCCGTCCCCGCCGGAACTCTTGCTGTACATCCTTGCCATCAAGCTATATAAAACTCATACAAGGAGCATTTTCCCATTCAGATACAGTACCGGCAGGTCCCCATAAGTCACTCCACAATGTTCTTGCGAATCTCCCCAACTATTGTTGGATTCATATGGGTATTCGCCCTTTTTCGATGCGAAGATAATTTTTTTATGCTACTATTATAGTTAACACCGTCTATTAAAAGTGTTAAAAATAAAGATTTCATACCATACTTCCGCAAGCCGACACCAAAGAAGAATATTTATTTTCTCTAAACAAAGCGCTAATTCCGAACAAAGAATTATATTTGCAGAAATCTAACAATTCTGATACTTATGAAAATACTATCTATCCATGATTTGCAAATAATCAGGAAGAGAGCGGAGCACCATCTTTCATTGCGCGAAGAAAGTAATGAAAAGGTTTCCGAAAAATGTTGCGGGCTGGCGTCCGGAACAACACACCTCCAGATTCTTATTTGCGGAGGTACCGGTTGTAAAGCCTCTTCCAGTCAGGGCATCACTGAAAATCTTCAAAAAGCCATCGAAAGAAACGGGATTACCGACAAAGTAGACGTCATCACAGTAGGCTGCTTCGGCTTCTGCGAAAAGGGCCCCATCGTAAAGATCATTCCTGACAATACGTTCTATACCCAAGTCACTCCCGAAGATGCGGAGGAAATCATCAGCGAACACATCATCGGAGGACGAAGAATCGAACGGCTGCTCTACATAGACCCGAAGACCGAACAAACTGTCAGTGACTCCAAACACATGGACTTCTACCGGAAACAACTCCGCATCGCCTTGCGCAACTGCGGATTCATCGACTCCGAAAATATAGAAGAATACATCGCCCGTGAAGGATACTTCGCACTGGCCGACTGCCTTCTCAACAAACAGCCTGCCGACGTCATCGACATCATCAAACGCTCCGGACTGCGGGGACGTGGCGGTGGCGGTTTCCCCACCGGCTTGAAATGGGAATTTGCCAGTAAGCAGGTATCGAACGTAAAGTACGTTGTCTGCAACGCCGACGAAGGCGACCCCGGCGCCTTCATGGACCGCTCCATCATGGAAGGCGACCCGCACTCTATTGTAGAAGCGATGTGCATCTGCGGTTACTCCATCGGTTCCTCCAAAGGACTGGTCTACATCCGCGCCGAATATCCGCTGGCCATCAACCGCCTCAAAAAAGCGATTGAGCAAGCCCGTGAATACGGATTACTGGGGGACCACATCCTGGGGACAGATTTCAGCTTCGACATAGAGATCCGTTACGGAGCAGGCGCATTCGTCTGCGGCGAGGAAACCGCCCTCATCCACTCGATGGAAGGAAAACGGGGAGAGCCGACCCTGAAACCTCCTTTCCCCGCCGAATCCGGTTATCTGGGCAAACCGACCAATGTGAACAATGTGGAAACCCTCGCCAATATTCCCATTATCCTGACCAAAGGCGCCGAATGGTTCGCCTCCATCGGAACAGAACGCTCCAAAGGCACCAAAGTCTTCGCTCTTGCCGGAAAGATCAACAATGTCGGACTGATCGAAGTACCGATGGGAACTACCCTGCGGGAAGTAATCTACGAAATCGGCGGAGGCATCAAGGGAGGAAAGAAATTCAAAGCCGTACAGACAGGCGGTCCGTCAGGGGGCTGTCTGACGGAGAAACATCTGGATACTCCCATTGACTTCGACAACCTGCTGGCAGCCGGTTCCATGATGGGATCGGGAGGCATGATCGTGATGGACGAAGATGACTGTATGGTATCCGTCGCCCGTTTCTATCTCGACTTTACCGTCGAAGAATCCTGCGGTAAATGTACCCCATGCCGTATCGGCAACAAACGCCTGCTGGAACTGCTGAACAAGATAACGGAAGGACGGGGCACGGAAAAAGACCTGGACACGCTTGCCACCCTCGGACGGGTGATAAAAGACACGGCACTCTGCGGACTGGGACAGACGTCCCCGAATCCGGTGTTGTCTACCCTCGACAACTTCCGTGACGAATATCTGGAACATGTCAGAGACAAGACCTGCCGCGCCAAACAATGCAAGTCCCTGCTGACCTATACCATTAATCCGGAACTTTGTATCGGTTGCCACCTGTGTGCCAAGAATTGTCCGGCGGATGCCATCAGCGGCTTGGTACGCAAACCTCATGTCATCCACCCCGAGAAATGTATCAAGTGCGGCATGTGTATGGCACGCTGTAAATTCAAAGCTATTCTTGTCTGTTAAAATCTACTGCTATGGAAGAAAAACAAATTACCCTCCAGATAGACGGTCACTTTATCACCGTACCCGAAGGAAGCACGATCCTCGAAGCCGCCTGCAAAATCGGCATCAACATACCTACGCTGTGTCACATCGACCTGAAAGGAACCTGTATCAAGAACAATCCCGCTTCCTGCCGCATCTGTGTAGTCGAAGTGGCAGGACGCCGCAATCTGGCTCCCGCCTGCGCTACCCGTTGCACGGAAGGGATGGTGGTGAAAACCAGTACCCTACGCGTGATGAACGCCCGGAAAGTGGTAGCCGAACTGATCCTGTCCGATCATCCCAACGACTGTCTCACCTGCCCCAAATGTGGCAATTGCGAACTTCAGACATTAGCGCTACGCTTTAATATCCGCGAAATGCCTTTCAATGGAGGCGAGCTCTCTCCCCGCAAGCGGGAAATCACTGCCTCCATCGTGCGCAACATGGATAAATGTATTTTCTGTCGCCGCTGCGAAAGTGTCTGCAACGATGTTCAGACAGTCGGTGCGCTTAAATGAAATCGTATTCATTTGGTCATTGAGCTTCAAAACGCCATCGTTTGTAGTAAAAACATAAACTGTTGCATGTAATATGTTACTTGTAATTATTAGCATGCATAATATTAGAATCCTTTTCATTATTTTTATAGTTTACTTAAATAACAACATACAGTCCTTGCCTAAAATGGCTAAATATGAAAAATCAGACATACTTAACCAAGTGTCTTTTTCTTCTTTAGATTTAGCTTGTGATATAGCATTAGAAATTGATATTAATGTGATTTCATCCAAACTATTCCATTGTTTACCTTGTTTTATTCCTATTAATCCCAATGTAGTCATTCCATTAGATAACTTTCTTATCATAATTTTAGTTCCAAGAGTAAAACTTTCACCTTCTGTTGGAATACATAAAGCATTTGCTGTTATAATATCACTACTTACCACTTTTACATTAGGGATGGAATATGCATTAATCCTGAATGGTTCTATCCTAGGAATAGAAATGTCTGGTTGTGGTACAGCCTCATAAGTGACAAAAGGAACTTGGGAGTAAGCTGTAGTGAATAATAAACAGCTAGTAAAGGTCGTTACAATTTTTTTCATACCTACTTGTAA
>ENA-ORMR01002688-ORMR01002688.1-human-gut-metagenome-genome-assembly--contig:-NODE-2688-length-10540-cov-4.874106_pt1 | contig 10540 bp, 10 predicted proteins | sample MGYA00242107_ERZ509003 | MGnify/ENA primary metagenome ERZ509003 (study PRJEB26280, sample SAMEA2338699) | human gut metagenome | biome: human gut; feature: human-associated habitat; material: faeces... | reverse complement strand
TGTGAAATATGGGCTTGATCCGCAGAACTTGTATGACATTCTTAAGGTCAGCGGCGGAACATCAAATCAATTTGCCAAACGGTTTCAAAAGGTGGTCGATAATGATTCCTCCGCTCTTGCTACATATATGTGGGGATGTTTTAAAGGTCGGATTTGAAATCCGAGCCTTTCGGCAGCATTAAGGGTCTCATTTCAAATGATACCCTTGTGGCTGTCTAGATCAGGCGGACACTGCGTCGATTTGAAATCCGAGCAGTGAAGTGCAGAGACCAAGTGTGCCGATTCTGTCACTAATGGATAATTGGAGAAACAAGACAAGGAGAGCGGAACCTCGAGGCTTCGCTCTCCTTTTTGGCGCAAAAGTTAATTTTCTCCGTTGTGTTTCTCAAAAAGTTCCTGAATTGTTGAAACAAGGCCTTTGGCTAAGTCTCCACTTACTACGATGGAAGATACAATTTCCTGTTCCACGCCAGTTGACGTACCTGAATCAGAGGCATCCCCGTACGCAGGAGAATTCTGTACGAAACGAATCAGAACCTCACTTTGGTCATCCTTTACAGAAACATGAAATCCATTCGCATAGATAAACATAATAAAACTCCTTTACATTTCTTTCAGTTCAGACGAACGATATTTGGAAGAGCCTGTGCTGATTGTGTTCCACTTGATAGGGAGTAATGTAATGCACGGGGAATCAGTATAGTGCGGTTCGGAAGGGGTGAGTGGAGATTGCATACGCAGCCCAAGTTTGGAGGCAATGCGGACAAGGGAAGATAGAGTGAAATTGCATTCACCTTTCTCCCATTTAGAAACCAGTCCTTGAGAAACGCCCATGAATTCGGCGAACTCTTTCTGAGTCATATTACGTTTGATGCGCTGGGATATAATTTCAGAGCAGATAGAGGCCTCCAGACCGGCAAGCATCATGTCCTCTGCGCAGAACGAGTCAGAGAGGCCAACAAGTAAATCATTCATACCTTGAGACATTTAAAATTCCTCCTTAAATCTCTCCAGCCGGGAGAGTGCGGACCCTTTATAAGGTGTATAATCTGTCTTACGTTTGCCGCCTCGCTCGTAGAACGCACAGAGTAAGATAGGACTACGATCTGGCAGAAAAGAATATAGAATTCTGATATTAAATCCTTTTCCAGTGAGGTGCATGCTATACAGGCCATTGCCGATTGCTTCAAATTCCTTATGTTGGACAGCTTTTGCACCGAGATTTTGCAAAAAGCTAAGACGCATAAGGAGTAAATTGAAAATCGAGTTTTCACTACCAGTTCCGGCAAGGAGTGCGATGAGCTCGGGAATCAGTTCATCGGCAACTTGAATTGATGAAAGGGCAGACATTAGAAAGCGCAAGACATCGTCTTTATTCATTTCTCTCTCCAATCAACATGGATATTATATAACAGTAATATCTTGCTTAAATAGTATTACCATTTCGACATATTGTCAAGCATCCGGCAAAAACTTTTATTAACGGACAATAAAGGGGCGTATTTGGCTACATTTGGCAGCAACGGTGTATAATACGATACAACTATATGGAATTTTGGCAATTTGACAAATTAGCATAAAAACGACTTGCTACAAAGGGATTTATTGTGGGCAATAGAGGGGCGCTTTTTCCCCCTAAGTTTTCCCCTTACAGCTTTTACAATGTTTTACAGCATTTTACACCGAAAACGGAAAAGCCTTAAAAATACAAGACTTTTTTGACACGGCTTTACAGCATTTTACACGCCTCTGCGAATTCAAGTCCCGCCTCGCGCACCATCGTTTATCCTTGAAAACCTTGTGTTTTCAAGGATTTTTTCTTTTCTCTGAGACTGGTTACCCTTATTTTTACCCTTTACGCTTTTGTCACACGTTGGATCTGAGAGACAACAGAAATATAAAGATCTACTGGATTTGTAAATAACAAATCGACTCCTTTTTAGCCTGTAGGAAAAGCGCCGCACCGTTCGGAAAAAGTTTTTCAAAAATGAAACATTCCCTCTTTTCAAATGATATAGTAAGTGAAAGGCCTTTCAAGGAGAATCCCATGTTGACAGAAGAACAGTTTTCGTATCTTGCAAAAAAGTATATGGACACAGTGTTCCGGCTGGCGTTCCACTACACCAAAAGCCGCTCGGAGTCGGACGACATCACGCAGGAGGTGCTGCTCAAGCTCTACCGCGCGGACAAGGCGTTTGAGAGCGAAGACCACGTCAGGCACTGGCTTATCCGCGTCACGGTCAACGAGTGCAAGCGGGCATTCCTCTCTCCATGGAAGAGGACAGAGCCGATCGAGGACTACGCCGAGCAGCTTGCGTTCAAAACGCCGGAGCACAGCGAGCTTTTTCATGCTGTGATGGCGCTGCCGCAGAAATACCGCGTGCCAATCTTTCTGCACTATTACGAGGGCTACTCCTGTGGGGAGATCTCCCAATTCCTCGGCATTCCCAACGCGACCGTCCGCACCCGGCTGCGGCGCGGGCGGGAACAGCTCAAAACCGATCTTCAGGAGGTGAACAACGATGTTTGACGAAAAACTTTATCAGGAGACGATCTCCGCGCTCCACGCCTCCGAAGACACAATTTCGGAGGTAATGAACATGACGCACAAGACGAAAAGAAGAGGCAGCCTGCGCACGGCGGCGGTGCTTGCGGCGGTTATCGCGCTCCTGTGCTGCACGGCGGCAGCCGCAGCGGCGCTGGGACTGGATCAGCGGTTGGTGGAGTACTTTGGAGCAACGGCGGAGCAGGAAGAGCTGCTCTCGACCGCGGCAGTCCCGATGAACATTGTGAAGCGGGACAGCGGCGCGGTGCTGCGCATCGAGCAGGTCATCGCCGACCGCTATTGTGCGGCGGTCCTCATCGACTTTACCGCGCCGGAGGGGACAATACTGGATCAGGACTACTACGCATTCGATCGGAGCGTGTCCGCAACGTCCAGGGACGGAGTGAAAATGCAGACCTACGGCATTGGCTGGGAGGTATTGCCAAGCAAAACGGAAAATGAGACGGGCCGCCATGCCGCGATCCTGATGACGATCCATTCTATGGACGGAGAATTCAACTTCCTCGGCGCGAAGGTGAAATTGACGCTCAATGGACTGTATCGGGACAACTGGGGGGAAGAGCTTGTCGTCCCCGGCCGCTGGAGCTGCACATTCACTCTGCCGGAGACCGATCCGGGACGCCTGTGCACGGTGAACGAGCCGGTCGAGATCGAGGGAAAGAACGCCGTGCTGACGACGCTTTACGTCTCGCCGCTCTCGCTGACCTGCGAGATCAAGCAGGGAACGGATGATCTGAAAGAAACGGTTGAGCCCATCTACAGCGACGAATGGAAGGAGAGCATCGCTCCCGAGGTGACACTGCAAAGCGGCGAAACCGTCGGCGCGGCGGACAGCCTGTTCCTTATAACGAAGTATCTCGATAAGCGCGGGCGCTACTGCTTCCGAATGGACGAAATCCTTGATCCGGAAACAGTGAGCAGCGTTGCCGTCTTTGGAGAAATGTTTTCCGTCGAATCATAGGGCGAAAAGCTACATTTACGGAAAGAAGAACCCTCTGCTTTGATGCAGAGGGTTCTTCTTTCCTGTTTTTACCGCGATTTATCTCACACGATCTGCGTTTTGGCTGCATTGTGTGTCCGCCCGCTTTGAGAGGGAGCTAAGGGATAACGGATTTCCTTCATAGATGAGGTCTCCTTGATGCAGGTATCACTCGCCGGCCCGAAGGAGGATCTCCGCGACGAGTGCTTTATCGAGTTGGGGAAAGGGAATGACCGGCGCGGGAGTTTCCGGGGGATCGCACAGCAGCTTTTCTGCCCACGACATATCGTACCAGCGGCCGAACTTGTAGCCGCTGCGCGTGAACACGCCGATGCGGCGGAAGCCCAGATATTCGTGGAAGCGAATGCTGTTGTCCGTCAGGTATTCGTCGCCTTCGCCCTGTGGCTCGCCGATGCAGGCGTAGAGGTTATAGATGTTCTGCACGAGTGAGAATTCCTCCAGTGCGCGGTAGAGGCGCTTGCCGAGCCCCTGATGGCGCGCATCAAGGGCGAGATAGATCGTCGTCTCTGCACAGTGGTCGTAAGCGGCACGGGGGATAAAGGTGTGCGTGTAGGCATAGCCGAGAAGCGAGCCGTCCGCCGCTTCGGCAACGAGATAGGGATAGCTTTTCCGTACCCCTTCGATCCTGCTGCGGAATTCCTCGACCGACGGGACGGCGTATTCAAACGAGATGGCAGTGTTTTCAACATACGGCGCGTAGATCGCAAGCAGCGCCGGCGCGTCGTCCGGCGTTGCGATGCGGAAACGGAAGGAAGCGTCTGTCATCGGCCTCACCTCTCAAAGCCATGCACCCAGTCGGAGCGCAGATAGTAAATGAGGTAGATGGTGGAGCTGATGGCCCAGGTGAGGGGATAGGCCCAGTAAATGTAACCGATCTCGCCGATGAAATGGACAACGAGCATGATGTAGATGATGCGGATGACGCACCACACCGAGAGCATGATCATCATCGGTATGACCGCGCGGCCCGCGCCGCGGCAGACCGCGGCGATGGAATGCGAGAAGGCCAGCAGGCAGTAGAAGAGCGATACCGTGCGCGCCTGCTGCACACCGAGGGCGATAACGCCGGGCGTGCTGTCGAAAAGTGTGATGAGCTCACTCGCCCAGAGGTAGTAACAAAGGCCGATCAGCTCAGCCATAATGACGGCGATGAGAATGCAGAAGCGCGCGCCGCGCTTGGCGCGGTCATACTGCCTGGCGCCGAGGTTCTGCCCCACGAACGTGGTACAAGCCATCGTAAAGCTTGTGATGGGCAGGAAAGCGAAGCCTTCGATCTTGCAGTGCGCACCGTAGGCGGCCATGGCAAGCATGCCGAAGGAGTTGATCTGCGACTGGACGATGACGTTGGCAAGGCCGATGACGCAGTTCTGCACACCGGATGGCAGGCCGTAGCGAATAATTTCGCTCAGCATACTGGCGTGGAAGCGGATGTTGCGCGGCGTGACGGTGTAGACCTCGCCCTTTTTGAGCAGGTGGATCAGGCAGAGCACACAGCTCGTGCCCTGAGAGAGAACGGTCGCCACCGCGGCGGACCACACGCCCCAACGGAACACGCCGATGAAGAGAAGGTCAAGCGCGATGTTGATGAGCGAGGACACGATGAGGTAATGCAGCGGGCGGCGGCTGTCGCCAAGGGCGTTTAAGATGCTCGTGCACATATTGTAAAGCACCGTTGCCAGCACGCCGAGGAAGTAGTAGCGGAAGTATTCGACCGCCTGCGGCATGACCTGCGCGTCGGTATTCATCCAGATGAGGAACGTCGGCGTGAGGAAAACGCCGATGACCGTCAGGATCGCACCGGAAACAATGCCGAACGCCAGATTCGTGTGAATGGCGCGCGAGACGTTTTCATAGTCACCTGCGCCGAAATATTTGGAAATGGCAACGCCTGCGCCCATGGCCGTGCCGATAAAAAGACTCGTGAGCAGCATGATGAGCGTGCCGGACGAGCTGACGGCGGCAAAGGCGTTCGTGCCGAGGTATTTTCCCACAATGAAGGCGTCTGCCGTGCTGTAAAGCTGCTGAAAGACCTGACTGATGAATATGGGCAGCGCGAAGCGCAGGATCAGGGAAACGGGACTCCCCTCGGTCATATTCCGGACGGTCTGCTTTGCCGTAACTGTTTGCGCCATGCGAACCTCTCTCTCTGTCCCGCGGCGGGACGACAATAGACTCTGACTGATGCGATGAAGCTGCTGAAAAAGGAAAAGCGCCGCGGCTGCGGTGCTTTTCCCCAAATCCTGAAGAAACAGCAGACAAAAAGCTACAATATCTTGACAGGCTCAATTATATAGAGGCGGAGTGCGAAAGTCAACCGTTGCGGTCACATCACGAGCTTCAAAAGTGCGGGCGTGATGTACGCTTCAACGAGCGCGGCGACGAGCAGCAGCGGCGCGACGAAGAATAGAAAGACGCGGTTGCAGTCCAGCACGCGGCGCAGGAAAGACACATCGCTCCTTTTGCGGAGTTTTTCCGTTCCCGTGCGGCAGATGAGAAGTCCGAGCGCGCAGGAAAGGATCAGCGCGGGCAGCTCAAAGATGCCATGCGGCAGGATCCCGATAAAGTAAACGCCGAGACCGATCCAGTGGTGCTGATAGAGGGCGGCAAGCGCGCCGAGCAGCAGCGCATTCGTGCCGAGCGCAAGCGCGCTGAGCGGCACAAACGGAATAAGACCGTAGAGCATTGCAAGAAGCGACGCGGTGACGTTGTTGAAAAAAAGCGTCGCCATCATCTGTGACTGCGGTACGTTGCTGGAAAGGCCGAGCTGCTCAAGCTGTGCGGCAAAACGGTCGAGCAGCTGCTGCGCTGCGTCTGGAAAGAGCATTCCGGCGGCAAAACCCAACACCGCCAGCACAGCGAAGGCGGCGGCGGTGTTGAGAAATTCACGCTTGAGAAGGTCTTTCGAAAGCGTGGGGCAGAATTGTGAGATCATGCGAGCTTGGCGATGCCTGCCTTGACGCGGCGGATCGTTTCCTCGCGGCCGAGAATGTGGCAGATCTCGACTGCGCCGCCGGGCGTGACGAGCTTGCCCGCGGCGGCAATGCGCAGCGGCCACATGAGCGTTGCGTTCTTCACGCCAAGCTCCTCGGCGAAGGAGACGAGCATATCGTGGAGGGCTTCGTTCGTCCACTCGGGAAGTTCCTCAAGCTTGGGAAGAACCTTCGTGAGCATGTCGAGCGAGACCTCGCTGTTGGTCTTGGACTTCTTGTTCGTGTAGTATTCAACGCTGTAATCGGGGAGAGAGTCGAAGAAGTCGACCTTTTCGGGAATGTCGGTGAGCTTTTCGCAGCGTGCCTGCAAGAGCGCAGCGATCTCAGAAGCGGAATACGCCTCATTTTTGACGCTCTCACGAATGTAAGGCTCAGCGACCTTGCAGAATTCTTCCGGCGTAAGGTTGCGCAGATAGTTGGCGTTGAAATACGTGAGCTTTTCAATGTCGAAGATGGCGGGGGACTTGGAGATGCCGCCGATGTCGAAGGCTTCCACCAGCTCGTCGAGCGTGAAGAACTCCTGCTCGCTCTGCTCGCCGCGCGGCGACCAGCCGAGAAGGGCAACATAGTTCAAAATGGCATTCGTCAGGAAGCCCTGCGCCTTGAGGTCTTCATAGCTCGGGTCGCCGTTGCGTTTACTCATCTTATGCTGCGCGTCGCGCATGACGGGGGAGCAGTGCACGTAGGTCGGCACTTCCCAGCCGAAGCCCTCGTAGAGGAGGTTGTACTTCGGCGCGGAGGAAAGGTACTCGCTGCCGCGCACGACATGGGTGATGCCCATGAGGTGGTCGTCGATGACGTTGGCAAAGTTGTAGGTCGGCAGACCGTCGCGCTTCAAGAGCACCTGATCGTCAAGCGTTTTATTTTCCACCGTGATGTCGCCAAAGCTTGCATCGTGGAAGGTCGTGGTGCCGTCCTTCGGGATACGCTGGCGAATGACGTAAGGCTCGCCGGCGGCGACGCGCGCCTTGGCCTCTTCGAGCGGCAGGTCGCGGCAGGGATCGTCCGCGCGGTCAAATTCGCCGCTATCCTCCTCGCTCTCGGCCTTTTCGCAGAAGCAGTAGTAGGCGTGGCCGCGCTCGACCAGGAGCTCGGCATACCTGCCGTAGGTGTCGCGGCGCTCGCTCTGGATATACGGGGCGACGGGGCCGCCGACGTCGGGGCCTTCGTCGTGGGAAAGGCCGCACTCCGCCATCGTGCGGTAGATGACGTCCGTTGCGCCCTCGACGAGACGCCCCTGGTCGGTATCCTCGATGCGGAGAATGAAGGTGCCGCCGGCGTGGCGGGCGATGAGATAGGTGTAGAGCGCGGTGCGCAGGTTGCCCACGTGCATATAGCCCGTGGGGGAGGGGGCGAAGCGCGTGCGCACCTTACCGTGCGGGATCTTCGCTTCCATTTCCTCAAAATACTTCATGTCGATGGACATAGGTAACCTCCTGAAGTGAAATCAAAATCAGATACATTATTACACCATATTTTCGCTGAAAAGTCAACGAAAGGGCGCTGTACTTTTTGCAGTGAGAATATCCGCTTCCATGCTTGTATTTTGATGGACGGTATGGTAACATAACAAATTGGGTCGATAGCTGCGCCAAAACGGCGCAATTCGAGATAAAATGAGAAAAACAACAGATCGGAGAAAAAACGATGGAAAACATGGAAAACGCGGCGCGCAAGAAAGTGATGCTGTCCGGCATTCAGCCCAGCGGCGATCTGACCCTCGGGTCCTACCTCGGCGCGATCAAGAACTGGGCGGAGCGCGACGAGGAATTTGACAACTACTACTTCATGGCCGATATGCACTCGATCACCGTGCGTCAGGATCCTGCGGCGCTGCGTCGCCGCACGCTCGAGCAGCTCGCGCAGTACATTGCCTGCGGCCTCGATCCCGAGAAGAACACGCTCTTTATCCAGTCCCACGTGCCGCAGCACGCAGAGCTTGGGTGGGTGCTGAACTGCTATACGATGTTCGGCGAGCTCTCGCGCATGACGCAGTTTAAGGACAAGTCTGCCAAGAACAGCGAGAACATCAACGGCGGTCTCTTCACCTATCCTGCGCTGATGGCGGCGGATATCCTGCTCTATCAGCCCGACTATGTCCCCGTGGGCGAGGATCAGAAGCAGCATGTCGAGCTCTGCCGCAACATCGTCCAGCGCTTCAACGGCATCTATGGCGACGTCTTCAAGATGCCCGAGCCGTACATTCCCAAGGTCGGTGCGCGTGTGATGAGCCTGAGCGATCCGGGAGCCAAGATGTCGAAATCCGACAAGGATCCCAACGGCTCCATCTACCTCATGGAAAAGCCCGAGGACATTCTGCGCAAGTTCAAGCGCGCTGTGACTGACAGCGATACGGAAAACTGCGTGCGTTACGATCCCGAGCATAAGCCCGGTGTTGCGAACCTGATGACCATTTACTCCGCCGTGACGGGCAAGAGCTTTGACGAGATCGAGCAGGAGTTCGCCGGTAAGGGCTACGGTGCGTTCAAGCCCGCCGTGGGCGAGGCCGTCGTTGAAACCCTGCGCCCCATCCGCGAGGAGGCCACGCGCATTTTGGGCGACAAGGCGTATCTCGAGTCCGTTTACCGCGCGGGCGCACAGAAGGCGTCTTACGTGGCGGAAAAGACGCTGCGCAAGGTCTATAAAAAGGTCGGCTTTGTCGCGCGCTGATTAAAGGGTGGAGAACATGAACGGAATTCCGAAAGAGTTATTGCTGAGCGTCGGCGCTGCACTTCTGTGCGCCTTCGTCGTCAGCTACCTGATGTGCCCGATGGTGAAGTCCTTCGCCTATAAGATCGGCGCGATCGACGTGCCGAAGGACAACCGCCGCATGCACAAAAAGCCCGTGCCGCGCCTCGGCGGTCTGGCGATCTTCCTCGGATTTATGGTGAGCATGCTGCTCTTTGTCAAGGTGGATCACCAGATGCAGGGCATCCTGCTCGGCGCGTCCATCATCGTCGTGCTCGGCGTGGTGGACGACATGTCCCCGCTGCGGGCATACTTCAAGTTCTGCGTGCAGATCTTTGCGGCGCTCGTCGCCGTGTTTCACGGCGTCGTGGTCCAGACGCTTTCAAACCCCAACGTCTTTGCCGATAGCCCGTATTGGGATCTTGGCTGGCTGGCGATCCCCATCACGGTGCTGTGGATCGTGGGCATCACAAATGCCGTCAACCTTATCGACGGACTTGACGGCCTTGCCTGCGGCGTTTCCACGATCAGCGCCATTTCAATGCTCGTCATTGCGCTGCTCGTCTCCGAGAGTGACGTGGCGCTCGTGATGGCCTCGCTTGTGGGCGCGTGCCTCGGCTTCTTGCCCTTCAACAGAAATCCTGCGAAGATGTTCATGGGCGATACGGGGTCGACGTTCCTCGGCTATATCCTTGCGACCATCTCCATTCAGGGCCTTTTTAAGTATTACGCCATCGTGTCGTTCGCGGTGCCGTTTTTGATCCTCGGCCTTCCGATGTTTGACACGCTCTTTGCCATCATCCGCCGCCTTGCCCACGGGCAGAACCCCATGGCGCCGGATCGCGGCCACATTCACCACCGCCTCATCGACATGGGTCTCAACCAGAAGCAGGCGGTCGCGGCGCTGTATGTCATCAGCAGTATCCTCGGCCTTTCCGCCGTGGTGCTGACGTCGAGCGGCGCGATCAAGGCGATGCTTTTTTTGATGGCGCTGGCGGTGGCGGCATTCCTCGCCTCGCGCGTCATCTTCCGCCGCGATATCGACAAGGCGTTGCAGGCGGAAAAGGCCGCGGCAGAGGAGAAGAGCAAAGAGACCGCCACACCGGCGGAAACCGTGCCTGCGGAACCTGAAGAAGAATCCAACGAAGAGAAAAAAGAGGAAGCATAAATGGAAAAACTGCGCATAATGAGCGTGTTCGGCACGCGGCCCGAGGCCATCAAGATGGCCCCGCTCGTCAAGGAGCTTGCCTCGCGCGACGAGATCGAGAGCCTTTGCTGCGTGACGGCGCAGCACCG
>ENA-ORMR01002685-ORMR01002685.1-human-gut-metagenome-genome-assembly--contig:-NODE-2685-length-10561-cov-3.368171_pt1 | contig 10561 bp, 7 predicted proteins | sample MGYA00242107_ERZ509003 | MGnify/ENA primary metagenome ERZ509003 (study PRJEB26280, sample SAMEA2338699) | human gut metagenome | biome: human gut; feature: human-associated habitat; material: faeces... | reverse complement strand
GCCCTGTGTATCGAGGATCAGACCGCATATGAAGCTCTGCAGAGAGAACAGCGCCATAAAGCACGCCGCCACGAACGTCGGGAGCCGCGGTACTAGCCCGGTGTGCAGGTACTCCGTCAGCACCGGGTACAGAAAGAGCAGCGCCGCGACCATCAGTATCCCGGCGATGATGCTGAAAAACGGCAGGGGCCGGTAGTCCTTATAAAGCCGCGCAATCGTCCGCAAAACCTTGAAGCCGTCCGAAAAAGTGTTCAGCTTGGACTCGCTCCCCGCCGGGCGGTCCCGGTATCCGACCGGGATCGACGTGAGCGCAAAGTTTTTGTCCAGCGCGTGGATCGTCATTTCCGTTTCGATCTCAAAACCCTTTGACAGAATCGGGAAGGTCTTCACAAAGCCATAGCTGAACGCACGGTATCCGGTCATAATGTCCTTGATCTTACAGCCAAACAGCCGGTTGATGCTGGCTCTTACGAGCGTATTTCCAATATTGTGGAAGGGACGCTTGTTTTCCTCAAAATAGGTGGAGGAAAGACGGTCACCCACAACCATATCGGAATTGTACTTTAATACCTTGTCTGCCATCTCTCTTGCAAACTCCATGGGATAGGTATCATCACCATCCACCATAATGTAGCATTCGGCATCAATTTCACGGAACATTCTGCGGATCACGTTTCCCTTGCCCTGCATGTACTCGTGGCGTACCACGGCACCTGCCTTTGCTGCAAGCTCTGCCGTTTTGTCTGTGGAATTATTATCATATACATAAATCACTGCTTCCGGCAGCTCCCGTCTTGCATCGGCCACTACCTTCTCTATGGTTTTTTCTTCGTTATAACAGGGAATTAAAACAGCTATCTTGTCCATTCGGAAACCTCGCTTTACTCTATATCTAAGACTCACATTGCTGTGCTTCCTACATCATACCATATTTTTCTATATCATGTGAACATTTTTTACGAAGTATGGCACTCTGTGCACTTTATCTCTTTTATTTCTTTACTTGTCATGGTTCCCCGTTTGGGCTATACTAAACAAAGATCTTTTTGCAGGATCCTGAACATTTGATATGGAGGAATTACAATGCTTCGTTTCATTATTACAGCACTGTTTGTTACTTTATTTTTAATTTGCAGTATTCCGTTATTTTTCATTGAATGGATCATCGGGAAGTTCAATATGGATATCAAGAACCGCAGTTCCCTCGCGATCGTGAACTGGGCGTTCCGCGTGGTTCTGTTTATTTCCGGTGTGAAGATCACCGTGATCGGGGAAGAAAATGTTCCCAAAGATCAGGCTGTACTTTATATCGGAAACCACAGAAGCTTTTACGACATCATTGCGACCTACGTGCGCGTACCGCGTCCTACCGGATATATCGCAAAAAAGGAACTTCTGAAAGTTCCTCTTTTAAGTATCTGGATGAAATATCTGCACTGCCTCTTCCTTGACCGCGAAGATATCAAGCAGGGTCTGCAGACGATTCTGACCGCTATTGATAAAATCAAATCCGGCATCTCGATTTTCGTCTTTCCGGAAGGCACCCGCAACAAGGTGGAAGGAACCTTTCTTCCTTTCCATGAGGGCTGCTTCAAAATTGCAACGAAGACCGGCTGTCCGATCGTTCCGGTAACCTTATACAACACCTCTGCCATCTTCGAGGATCACCTTCCGAAGATTAAAAAGACGAATATTGTGATTCACTATGGAACACCGTTTTATGCGAAGGATCTCTCCAAAGAAGACCAGAAGCGGCTCGGTGCTTACACACAGGAGATCATTGCTTCTACCTATGCTTCGATCAGAGAGCAGTATCCGGTGTAGGGCATCACTCATCCTCCATTGGCATAACACAGATTTTTTCTCCGGGCACAACGAAGAACACCGGATATCCCAGTGCCTCATGCACGTACCGGTCGGATTCCTGCTCTTCGTTTTGCAGCCGGTTACCATATTTAACGTAACCGTTTTTACCATCATAATAAATGTCTGCGCTCCTGCAGCCTGTCAGTTTTTCCGGATCACAATAAAGAATGAGCTTTTCCTCTTCCTGTGCCTGAACTTCAAACGCATAGCCATTCGGATCCGAAAGCACTTTTACCTCACAGGAGGGCACATCCCTTTCCCGATCTTCCGCTACGGTTTTATTCTCCATTACAATCGCGCTGATTCCCAGTCTTACCTGCTCCTCATTTCCAAGAACATAAGTTCCGTCTGCAATCGGTTCCCCCATTTTCAGCAGTTCCGTTTTCTGGTCTGTATTCATAAGATCCAGCATTTTAAGTATATTCTCGGTCATTTCATCCGGCAAAATGTTTTCATAATATTCTTCCACATATTCCCTGTCTACCATCTGGTCCGCCTCGGACTGACGGTCCGCTTTCCCGGCTTTCCACTTGAAGGAAAACAGTACCGTACCGGCGATAGCCAGCAATAATACAAAAAGTAATATTTTCTGCACAGCCGGATGATTTCTTTGATAATTGGTCTCGAGTTCCATCCTGACCATTCGATAGGCATCATATGCTCCTTGTCTCTTTGGGACTTCACCAGACACACGATTATCGTTCTCAATGATCTGTATCTGCTCAAGAAGAAAATGATACAGTCTGCGTCCCATCACATGCCCTTTTAGACAATTTGCCAGCTCATACAGGAATTCTCCCTGCCGGACAGCCCACTGATATTCCTCCTTCCGGAAAAACTCCTTCCATTGCAGGAATTGCAGTTTTTTCGGTTTACAAAGTGCATGGAGTTGTTCTATCGCGGCCTTTAACTGGCTCTGTCTCTCTTCCTGCCGTTCCTTTTTTGCTGTCTCGGTCAGTTCCTCTAAGTTTCCAAACAGATCCTCCTCCGGCTCTGGCCACTTCGGTTTAACCCTCCTGCTTTCGCTTTTTCTGTGAACTCCCGCGGCTTTTTCCTGTGACTTCTGTTCTTCGTGCTGTGGCTTTGGTTCCTCGCGCTGCGGCTTTGGTTCCTCGCGCTCTGGCTTCTGTTCCTTGCGCTGTGGCTTTGGTTCCTCGTGCAATGGCCGGTCTTCATCTGCTCTCTGCATGGCAACCATATACGCATCGTGGATCTCTTTCCACTTCTCCGGATGTTCTTCCGGATGATATTTACGGATCAGTCCTGCATAGGCCTTCCGGATGACCTTTTTATCTTTGGTAGGAGAAATTCCTAATACCTGATATATGTTCATATTGTCTACCTACTCATTATCCCATTCCTGAAACAGATCTTCCATCTCCTGCTGTTCTTCATCCTCCTGATACCACTCACCGGATTCCAGAGACTCCTCATCCCAGTTGATGTAATTCTCCATCATCTTTTCCGTTGCTGCCAGAAAGACCATCAGATATTTTCTGGCTTTTATGGCATGATCCGGATCATCACGCAGTACATGGATAAAGTACGCCCTTCTGTTTTCAATTTCCTTCCTCATACCGGAATTGCATTGCATGAAAAGCCGCTCTGCCCAGGCAAGAACGTATTTGTTTTCTTCCTGCTCCAGAGGACTGAGCTTCAGTTTTTCATATTCCTTCAACTTCGCCTCAATCTGTTCCTGCGTCATTCCCAGATCCTTATTGACAATAACAAGCTGCTTTTTCTCTTTTGTAGCAGGAACAGAAACGTCTACTTCCAAAACACCGTTAATATCATAGGTATAAGTCACCTCACAATACACTTCACCTCGTGGCCGTTCCGGAATCTCAAAAGAGAGTTCTCCGAGCCGGATATTATCTTCTACATGCATTGCTTCTCCCTGATACACCTGAATGCATATTCTGGACTGATTATCATAAACTGTACAATATATGTGCTTTCTGCTGCAGGGAAGTGCACTGTTCCTCGGAATAATAACACTCATTTGATCCCTTTCCGGCTCATTATAGTTGACAATACCTGTTCCAAGGGAAAACGGGCAGATATCCGTAAGCAGCATATCCTTAATCTCCTCATCCCGCTCTTTGATTCCTGCACATACACCCGCACCTAATGCAATCATATGATCCGGATTCAATGTCTGCAGATCCTTCCGCTTAAAAAGATGCTGCAAATACTGCCGGACAACCGGCATTTTACAGGATCCTCCCACCAGAACAATCTGATTCAAATCCTCCACGTTGATCTCTGCATCCATAAGTGCCTGCCTTACCGGCCTGCCCATTCGTTCAAACAGCTCTGCTGCTGCCTCTACAAGTTCCCTTCTGGTAATTTCCAGTTTCCGATCAATCTGTTCACACCGGACCACCATTTCTGCCGATGTCTTTTCTGTCAGCTCTTTTTTACATTTTTCTGCGCTGCTTCGCAGAATTGCCCTTGTCTGTGCCGTCAGATTCTTCGGATCAATTTCACAATGCCTTAGAAAATACTTCACAATCGCATCATCAAAATCCTGACCGCCAAGCTGGTTATCTCCACTTACCGCCAGAATTTCGATCACGTTATCAAAGCACTCTACCACCGAAACATCCAACGTTCCTCCACCAAAATCAAACACCAGAATCGTTGCGTCTTCCTCCTGCTTTCTGTTCTGGCATGCCAGCGCTGCCGCCGACGGCTCGTTGATAATCCGTTCTACCTTAAGCCCGGCCAGAAGTCCGGCCCGCTTCGTCGCATTCCGGCCCATATCATTAAAATAAGCAGGGACACTGATAATGGCTTCCTCTACCGGCTCACCCAGATACCTTTCCGCATCTTCCTTCAATTTCTTAAGAACAAATGACGAGAGCTCTTCCGGTCGGTATTCCTTCTTTCCGAGCCGATATTTTTTGGCTGTTCCCATATAGCGTTTAAAAACGCTTGCCGTATCCTCCGGATGGGATGCCAGCCGCTCCTTCGCTGTTTTTCCTACATAAATAGTTCCGTCTTCCTCAATACTCACTACACTTGGTGTCAGATATTCTCCAAATGCATTGGGAATGAGTCTGCTTTCCCCATCCTGCCATACGGCTACAAGACTATTCGTTGTTCCAAGATCAATTCCTATGATTTTTCCCATAGTTCCCCTCCTGCGCTTTCTTACCTCTTATCATACATGAATTTCATTATATAACTCAATACCCCAGAAATATAATTGTTAAAATCAGGCTTGTTTTAGGACAAAATTGACTCAAAAATGATCCACCGGATCATTTTCTCATATGCATGGCAGCAAAAAAATCTCAGGCAGTTATCCACGCCTGAGATTATATTTATAATTAAGTACTCCTCTATACTAAATCCGGCCTGTGCTCTGCTCAACGATCTCCTCAAATTTCATACTGTGGGAAGCCTTAATAAGTACGGCATCTCCTGTATGGAGAATGTGGGGAATCTGTGCCATAGCTTCTTCTCTTGTCGGGAAGTAGTAGATTTCCCGGCTGCCATGTTCCTTTCCGGACGAAGTCTCCACGGCGCGGTCATACATATGCTTCGAAAGCTCTCCGATGCAGATGAGCACATCCACGCCATGCGTCATGGCATATTCCCCGATCTGTGCATGTAAAATAGCTTCATCCTTACCAAGCTCAAACATATCTCCAAGGATTGCCACCTTACGCTGCAGGGCCGTTCCAAGCAGGTCAATCGCCGCTTTCATGGAAACGGGATTGGCATTGTAGCAGTCATCGATCAGAATATAATCCGGGGTCTCGATAACATGACTTCTTCCGGCTACCGCCTGCACTTGCGCAATACCCTCCGCAATCTGTTCCGTTGTAAGACCAAGCTGCCAGCCGACTGCGGTGGCTGCCAGTGCATTCAATACCATGTGGACACCCGGCAGAGGCACCCTCACCGGAAACTGTGTATCTGCCACATGAATAACCGCTTCCGAACCAAGCAGGCCTTTATTTACCACATCTGTCGCGTATACCGCATCTTTCTCTGACATGCCAAAACGGATAATCTCGTTGTTCCACGGCTTCTTTACCGTTGCCAGCATATCATCCTCGCCGTTTAAGAAAACGCAGCCATCCGGATTCATCGACTTGAAAATCTCGGTCTTGGCCTTCAGAATGCCCTCACGGCTTCCAAGGTTTTCCAAGTGGCACTGTCCGATATTGGTGATGACACAGTAATCCGGCTTTGCAATCTCCGTAAGCCGCGTCATCTCACCAAAATCACTGATTCCCATTTCCAGAACAGCTGCTTCGTCCTCCGGCTGGATCGACAGCACGGTCATCGGCAGTCCGATTTCGTTATTGAAATTCTTCTGTGTCTTGCATACTTTAAATTTCTGTGACAGGACAGAGGCAATGAATTCCTTGGTACTCGTTTTACCAACGCTTCCGGTAATTCCGACAACAGGAATGGAAAGCTGCTCACGATAAAAGGCCGCGATCTTCCGGAATGCCGTCAGGGAATCCTCCACAAGAATATAGGGAATTTCACACCCTTCCGGCTCTCTTTCACAGATCACTCCAAGTACTCCCGCCTGTGCTACCGCCGGGATAAAGGAATGACCGTCCTGACGCTCTCCCTTTACTGCCACAAACATTCCGTCCTTTGTTACCTTCCGGGAATCAATCACAACACTCGTGGTTTCCTTGTGTTCCAGTTCTTCGCTTGACATCCCTTCCGGTAATACCAACGTTCCGTTACAGGCCTGTGCCATATTTTTCAGAGTCAAATTTTTCATATTCTGCCTCACTGTTATATTTCAAAGTCATTCCGAATCATCCTATGTAGCACTTTAATTATATTTGTTTAGAGAAATCTCTATAATCATTTCACACAGCTCACCGTAGCTGATTCCAAGAACTGCTGCCTCCTGTGGAATGAGGCTTGTCGGTGTCATGCCGGGAAGCGTATTGGCCTCGAGACAGTAGACATCGCCGTTTTCATCCATAAGGACATCCATACGGGCATAGGTCTTGATGCCAAGCACCTGATAAGCCTTAAGTGCGGTATCCTGTATTTTCTTCGTCAGCTCGTCGCTGATCTTCGCAGGACAGGTTTCAATCGTACTGCCTGCCTGATATTTATTCTTATAATCATAAAATCCGGATACCGGTTCAATTTCAACAACCGGATAAGGCTTACCCTCAATAACGCAGTCGGTGAATTCCCGGCCCTTGATGTACTGCTCTACCAGAACCTTTGCATCATAACGGAATGCATCCTGTACTGCATCGGCATATTCCTTTTCGTTCTGTACAATGTAAACGCCCACGCTTGAGCCGCCGCCGCTCACCTTTACCACGCAGGGAAATTCCGGCTTATAGGGATCGTCCTTACCCGTTAACAGATGACCCGCCGGAGTCGGTACGCCATTTTGCAGAAATAACTGCTTGGTGATGGACTTATCCATCGCAAGCGCACTGCTGAAGGAATCGGTTCCTGTATATTTGATGCCAAACAGATCGAAAACTGCCTGCACCTTGCCATTCTCTCCGCAGTCTCCGTGCAGCGCCATAAAGACAATGTCTGCCATCTGGCAGATCTCAATCACATGATCTCCGAATAAAATATTGGAAGGCTTCTTTCGGGAAGCTTTTATCTTCTCAATGTCCGGCGCCACCTCCGATACCGGAGCCACATCCTTTACCCAGTCACGATCCAGTTCGAAAATATTCCCCGGATCTCCTTCATAACCTAAGAACACGTCGAGCAGAATCACCTGATGTCCTCTTTCCTTCAGTGCATTGTAAACGCCGCGTCCTGAACTTAAAGAGACATCTCTTTCGGTACTGATTCCACCTGCCAACACTACGATTTTCATACGTTACCTTCTTTCCAAAGCTGTACTTTCATTATACGCTCTTATTTATTCGTAATTGCTGATAATTTCACCCAGCATAAAAATAAGTCTGCTGTCTGCATCAAACTGATTCATAATCCCCAGACTTTCATTATAATCCTTATAATTCCGGATGCCAACATCATCTATGTAACTTATGGATAATTTATTTCTGCCCATAAAATAATGAAGATGGTTCTCAATAATGGTCTCATACTCATGGTTCGTGATGATATAGTTCACGGTTGACATCCACAGCATTTTCTGCAAAAGCTCGGAGTGATTCGTCTGATCCTCATTCGCCTGCACATAAAACGGCTCCTTCTTCATCTGTGCAGACAGGGTTTCCGCCCTTTGCAGAAGCCGGGCAATGCACTCCGAACAGTACTCCCGGTTTACCGTCCTCCTAGTCATGAGATAGGTCACACTCCCAAGAAAACAGGGGAGATCCCCCTCCTGTTCCTGTTCATTTTTCAGTTCTTCCTCAAGGTACTTTTCCAGATAATAGCGGCACTCCTGCTGTCCGGATGCCCGGTAAAGCTCGGCTGCTGCCGCAAACCTCCAGGAATCCTGTGCATCATCCGTCTGATTCACAAGTGCATATTTAAAGGCACGCTCAGCCGCTTTCAGACAGATCATTGCATATTCCCTGTCATAATCCTGATAAAGATAGCTGAACCTGGCAAGGCACATGGCAAAGCCTTCCGCTGCCTCCATCGAGGGTGGCTCCACATAAACGGCCGATGGCTTGCCCTGTGTCGATGCAGGCACGGTAACCTTCGCATATACCGCTCCGGTTTCCTCTTTCTGCATTTTCAGAAGCCAGTCGGTTTCATAGCGGATTTCATCAAGCAGATCCGGAATTCCGTTCCGGCTCTCCGGAAGCTCCATATCATCCGAAAAGGCATCTCCAAACAATTCATAAGCCAGAAGCATTACACTGATATTTTCTGCTGCCCGGACGACATCCTTTGAGCCATTCTCATCCTGATGCCAGCCACCGCTCACATCCATACTCACCGACATGTCCTCCCGAAGAAGGGCATGTCCGGTGTGACAGGCATTGTGTGCCCTGCTGCCCGCAAATTCTTCCGTAAGCGTGATCCCACACCGGTTATAATAATACTGCTTCACTGCTTCCTTCAGAACATCATCATACAGATTATCTGCGATCTGAAATGAATAGGAGTCGCCTAAAAGCGGTGCTTCAATATAATACTTTCCAGGGAGCTCCACCTGCGAAAAATCCCCATAGCCGATTTCATCTGTGCAGGAATCCTGTGACTCCCGCTTTTCCGGCTTACCGGTATATACCGTCTTACCGGTATCTGCATCAATCACCTCAAACCGGTCCGGCAGCTGCGATCCGCAGAGAACCGCGATCTTTGTACTCTGCGTTATGTATCCCAGCTGGTTCACCAGAATATGGGGAGCGCTTACCGGAACCTCATAAGATAAGTCCGGATCCTCTTCCATCGTCTGAAGAGGTGCCTCCTCCCTTTCCTGCTCTGCCTCTGCCACCTGGGCGCCGCATCCTGTTAAACATCCTGTTAATAAAATAGAGACCAGAACCATAATGGTTAGCTTCTTCCTGAACATTCCGGTTCCTCCATAGGATTGGATTTCTTCCATAGATTATACCTTTTTTTATATTTCAGGTAAAGTCAGGATACGGTTTAAATTACTTTAAGTTACTTTAACTTACTCATCGGATTGACCGGAACACCGTCCTTTGTGAGTTTAAAATAAACGTTCGTTCCTTCCACACTGTAATACTTTGTCGGAGAAGCAACCTGCGCAATCACATCCCCCTTTGCCACATAGCTGCCCTCGGATACCAGAATGTTATCAAGCTGGCCATACGTTAACTCATAGCCGTTTCCCAGATCCATCGTAACAGCCTTTCCGATCTCCCGATCCTCATAAACACCTGTAACCTTGCCGGCTGCTGCCGCTGTGATCAGATCCCCTTCATGTGCCTCAATCACAATGGCAGGATTATATTTATACTGATCCAGTGTGGGGAAATAAATTGTCTGATCCATGCTGAAATTTACCAGAATGTTTCCCGAAATCGGCCATACCAGTGTATCCTCATCCGTGAAATTCAGTGCCGGCTGCATGGCGGTAGACAACGCTTCCTGATCGCCGCCTTCCACATTTCCGGTTTCTGCTGCATTTTCCTTCTTTTCTTCCCGGTTTTCTGTATCTGCTTCCTGCTTTGCCCCTTCCTTTACTCCATCCGACATACTTTCACTGCCGGATATATCCGGATTTTCCACATTACCGGAATTGGTTTCCTGAAAATAAGGATCATAATCGAGATCATCTGTCGGTGCATTCTGCGTCGTGGCATCCTGCGTCACATGATCGGCAAACTGGATGTCCTCCTTTTCGGAAAGCCCGGTTGTCATATCCTGCTCAATCGTGCTTAAATCGACCACATAGCCGTCATCCTGGCTTTTATTTCCGGCTCCCAGCCATAATCCTGTCACGGTCAAGGTACCAAGCACCAGCACGGTGGATGCCGCCATTACAATTTTTTCTTTGGAAAAGGCTCCTCTTCTTCTATTCCGCCTCATATCTTTTTCCTTCCTTTCCTGTATCACTTTCTTAAACAATTCACATAACCAGCGATGTATCTTTAGCAACTAGTCTTTCCGTAAATTACAAGTTTATACAATGGTTGGAAGGAAAATGGACAGAAGAAAATAAAAACCGGCAGAATAAAACCTCCTGTCTTATCCTGCCGGTTCTTTTAAGAAACCGTTATGAAATCGTTATTATTTTGTAACTATTCAGAGCCATGCAAATTATGACAATATGGACGTCGAATGC
>ENA-ORMR01002683-ORMR01002683.1-human-gut-metagenome-genome-assembly--contig:-NODE-2683-length-10565-cov-2.587441_pt1 | contig 10565 bp, 9 predicted proteins | sample MGYA00242107_ERZ509003 | MGnify/ENA primary metagenome ERZ509003 (study PRJEB26280, sample SAMEA2338699) | human gut metagenome | biome: human gut; feature: human-associated habitat; material: faeces... | reverse complement strand
CTTATAAATAACAATAAAGTTAAATATTGGTTTCCGCTGTTCTTTGAAATCTATGAATATGTAAGCCACCCGTTTTATCAACGGCCTCATCGAAATCATATTTTGAAGTATCAATCATTGAAAAATCATGAACAATCTTAGTTCTTTCATTAACAATGTCCGTAGAAAGTGAAGTGATCTTTTTGATATTTTTCATTTCATTTAACATTGAAGCCACCTCCTCATTATAATATTTTTACTGCTTAACCTAAAATTTCAAGTTTTAATTTCAAGCACCATCCTTTCCTTCTCACAGAACACCCTATACAACGTCATAGTAGCAAAAAAATGGCATAATTTACCACCCCTAAAACCGCTACCTCGGTAGCCAAACAAGTTTACTTTGCTTATTTTATAAGGATTAAAGCATAAAAAAAAAGATTAACAAAAGTTAATCCTTAAATGTCCAGTTTCTTACCTCTTCAATATCTATTCCATTTTCAACAATATAATGTTCATGAAGTGCTAACTTTTCTTTCATATCACGAACAATATCATCGCCAATAATACCAAGATTCAAATTATTAACTGCATCTATTACTAAATTAAATCTATCTATTTTATTTCTTACACGCATATCAAATGGTGTTGTTATAGTGCCTTCTTCATTATAACCATGAACATGAATATTACGATTATGTCTAAAATATGTTAACTCATGTATAAGAGTTGGATAACCATGATATGCAAAGATAATTGGTTTATCAAAAGTAAATAAACCATCATATGCTCCATCTGACAAAGCATGTGGATGTTTAGTTGTAGAGTCAAGTTTCATTAAATCTACAACATTTATAAATCTTATTCTAAGTGTTGGAACGTAGCTTTTAAGTATTTTAACTGCCGCTATCATTTCTAATGTTGGTGTATCACCTGCTGCAGCCATAACAATTTCAGGATTAGGATCATTACTTACAAAGTCCCAAGCACCAATTCCTTTGGCACAATGTTCACGAGCCATATCCATAGGAAGCCACTGCAAACTAGGATGTTTAGAAGCTACTATTACATTAACATAGTTTTCACTTCTTAAACAGTGATCTAAACAAGATAGCAAACAGTTAGCATCAGGTGGTAAATACATTCTAACAACATCAACTTTTTTATTAGCCAAATGATCTAAAAATCCAGGATCCTGATGTGTAAATCCATTATGATCTTGTTGCCATACATTAGAAGTTAATACAAAGTTAAGAGAAGATATTGGCTTTCTCCAAGAAAGTTCATTACAAACTTTAAGCCACTTAGCATGCTGTGCAGCCATAGAATCTACTATTCTAATAAAAGCTTCATAACTTGCAAAGAATCCATGTCTACCAGTTAGTAAATATCCTTCAAGCATTCCTTCACACATATGCTCAGAAAGATAAGAGTCCATAACTCTACCATCTCTTGCAAGATACTCATCATTTTTCTTTATTCCCATTTCCCAGGCCCTATTTGTATAATCAAAAACATCGTAAAGTCTATTAGACATAGTCTCGTCAGGGCCAAAAATTCTAACATTTTTACTTGCTTCATTAAATGCTTTTTCCAGTGCCGGATAGTATTCATTGATCGCCTCATCAGCACTCTTACCATCAATGGTTACTGCCTGCCAGATCTGGGTCCATACATCTCCAGGTGCTGCATATGCACCGCCCCAGATATTCAGTTTTGCATCAGAAAGCCCTTCTAGGTATGCGCTGTTATCAATCGGACCATATGTCAGTTCTTTATAGTAACCCTCTGCAACGCTCTTACAAGCTGTCATTCCTGCACGGCATGTTTCCTTTGCCATGTCTTCATTTTCATAAGATGCCTCTTTCAAGAATGTCCATGCAGCATCTTTATTTTCAGAATCCTTCAGCATGGCATATCCTGTTGCGTATAAAAGATTGTTTTTTCCACCGTCCGGAACTTTCGGCATGGATACAACATCCCAGTTAAAGTTTTCACCGATCTCTTCTGCAATCAGCTTTGTCTCAAATCCGCCTAATGTATACATTGCCGCATGGCCGGATACAAAAAGCTGTTCTTTCGGAAGACTCTTGGCTGCTGTATCATCAGGCATTGCACCGCTCTGGATCATATCTCCGAATAAATCCAGACCATCTCTGACTTCCTGTGAATCGATCTCACATGTTGATAAATCATCTGAGTATGCATTTCCGCCTTTACAGATGATAGACAGCGGCGGATCTATCCAGTGGTTAACAATACCGAATGTAGCATCTGCGCCTTCGCCTCCGGCAAATTTCTTCGCTGCTTCCGCCACATCATCCCATGTCCATTCTGCTGTCGGATACTCTACGCCAAACTCATCGAACATGTCTTTGTTATATGCCAGTACAAAACAGTTCTGGAGCAGAGGCATACCTTCCAGTTTTCCATCCGGGCGGTAATAAGGATCCATCATGCCCTCTGTAACTACAGAATCTAAATCCACCCCTTCTTTTTCCACATATGGATTTAAATCTTCATAATAATCGGTGTATAATCCGTAATAATCCGGTGACATCTGGATGACATCCGGACCTGTTCCTGCTGACAGGGCTGCAGTCATCTTCTGATCCCATACATGATCGGCTGTAGGAATGACAGAATGTTCCACTTCGATCTCAGGATGTGCTTTCTGAAATGCTTCAACAGCTGCTTCCCTTGATTTCTTCTCCTCATCTGCTCCCCATGACCAGATAACAAGTTTCTGTTTTTCTTTTCCTGCTTCTGTTTTTTCACTAGATTCTTTGGTTCCTCCACATGCTGCCAGACCTACGGTCATGATCCCTGCAAGTGTCAATGCGAGTACTTTTTTTAACTTCATTTTCCTTCCTCCTAGTGTTTATTTTCTCTATATCAGCCGAAACTGCGCGCTTTTTCCGGCAAATATTCTACTTTAAGTCCTTTACTGTCTCCCCCTCTAAAATACCGTAGGGAGAATAATTCATATATTTATATTTTTTCCCTTCCAGCATATCGATTAATACTTCTACACATTTTGCTCCTTGTCTTTCAGGATAAATGGACATTGTGGTCAACTTAGGTTTAAAATGATTTCTTGTAAAAATACCATCAATTCCCATAACCGATATATCTTCGGGCACTCTCAAGCCTATTGCTTGTAAGCCAGCAATAAATCCCTGAGCTAAATCATCATTAAAACATATAAGTGCCGTTGCTTTATACTTTGAACTTTTATACAAATTTGCTGCTTCATATCCAACTTTGAAAAGATCATAATATACAAATCCTTCTGATTCCGATTGATAAGGACCTAAATATCTGTAATCTTTTTTCTTGTTTTCCTCTTCTGGTTTTCCACAGTTTATAATATAGTGTTCATAGTTAGTCTCTACCCCTCCCCCTAAAAAAATTGATTCCATCTTCATACGTTCCTTCCAGGCTTTATATCTGGAATTTGCATATCCGTAATCAAACGGAAGGAGCATTCCTATCTTTTTATGTCCTTTCTGTATAAGATAATCAATACTGGCATTAATTATTTTTTGATTCTCAATAACTACCGAAGGCATTGGTTTAGCAAATATCGCCGACGGGTCAAAAGATATTGTTACCGTAGGCAGACGATAATTTTTTCCTACTGTTTCAGCATAATCCTGTGCTACATTTTCTGTCGGAAATATAATTCCATCTGCCAAGATTTTTTTTACTGATTCAAAATCATAATCTTTTTGAAGTAAAAGATGATATCCCCTTTCTTTCGCTGTCTTCGCCATTCCATGATACATTTGATTATAATAGGCACCTGTCAGATCATTGCAAAAAAATATTATCTGATATGTTCTTCTTGTTTGAAGAGCCATAGCTATCGGATTTGGAATATATCCCAGTTGCTCTGCTATCTTAATAATTTTTTTCTTTTTTTCTTTGTCGACATATCCACTGTTATTAAGTACTCTTGAAACAACAGACACCGATACGCCTGCTTTTTCTGCCACATCTTTTCTAGTAATATTTTTTTCTGCAGACATATTCTATTCATCTTTCTTTCTCGTTATATTGTTCTTGTCTTGTTACAAGCATCATTTTATCTGTATATGTTATTTTGTTCAATAAGCAAAAATGTGGTCACGTATCCATATGGTATTTCGCTATTAATAATTATATTTTCGACAATTACCCTCTCATTTTTACCATGCAAAACTACTTATTCTTTGTTTTTATACAACATTTTACATATACTCTTAAAAAACTTATAAAAGCGTTGATTCCAAAATGAACCAACGCTTTTATAAGTTTTTTGTAACTATTCAGAACCCCTGATAGAGTCCATGTGATTTTTTGTGAAAAACAGAGAAAATAAAAAATCTGTTTTCACTTCATTTGCTTCCTGTCGGTGGATAACTAACCGATGGTGAAGCAGCTATTTCCATCTTTGTGGATTACTGATTTTAATTCATCATTTTTGTATTTCAAAATCCTATTTTTATCGGATTTTGATTAAATTTAGCAACACTTGCACCTTAAAAAAATAGCTTTATCCACAGTCATTTTGCCCAATGAGCATTTCCACACAATTCGCTTTTTTTCTGATTTTACGCTAAAATAGAACTATCATATTTTAGTGAAAGAAGGTGGTCTCTTTGACAGTAGAGGAAATGAATACGCAGCTGCAAATGCAAGTCAATGCATTAAATGCATCTTTGAATTCCCTGCAACAATCATTTGATGCGCAGACTGCGCTTATCACCCAGCTCAATCAGACCATTCAGGAACTGAGAGAACAGCTTAACAAGAATTCTAAAAACAGTTCCAAGCCGCCTTCAAGTGATGGCTTTAAAAAACCTGCGCCAAAAAGTCTGCGTAAACCTTCTGGTAAAAAGGTTGGCGGACAGGAAGGTCATCAGGGAACATACCTGTCTGTCATTTCAGACCCTGATGAGATTGTGAAACATATGCCATCTGCCTGCGAAGGATGTCCTCATTACAAAATGTGTAAAGGAACTGCCTGTGTTGCAGAAAAACGACATGTCATTGATGCGGTCGTCACTGTTAATGTCGTGGAACATCAGCTTCTCGAGATTCCAATCTGTATGCTTCATGGAGATACCAGAAAAGGGAGCTTTCCTAATGATGTTAAAGCAACCGTGCAGTATGGTGAGAACTTGCAGGCACTATCTGTTGCTTTAAATACAGTCGGAGCAGTCAGTGTGAAAAGAACACATGAGATTCTCTCTGGCGTATTTAACATCCCACTTGCCACCGGAATCATAAGTAACATGGTAAAACGTTGTGCTGACGCAGTATCCGAGACAGTAAACCGGATAAAGCAAAAAGTTGCCGATTCAAGTCTTGGTCATTTCGATGAGACCGGAACCCGTGTTGATAAAAAACTATGGTGGGTTCATGATGCATCAAACTGTGAATTCACGTACCTTGATATCAGTCCAAAGCGTGGATATCTTGGCATGGAGCAGTGCGGTGTGCTGCCATTGTTTCACGGTATTTCCATGCATGACTGCTGGGCTTCTTACTGGAGTTACGAAGATTGCCAACATGCAGTCTGCTGTGCCCACTTATTACGGGAATTGACAGGCATTGCCGAGAACCATCCCGAGCAGAAATGGGCGTCTGCATTTATAGGCCTTCTGATAAAAATGAAGAAGGTCAAAGATAAAGCTGTAGAGGCCGGTAAAGAAACTCTCAGCTATTATCACTATCATAAGTTTGATAAGCGATACGATGAACTTATCAAACAAGCCAGGGAAAAAAATCCGCTTCCGGTTACCGCAGAGAAAAAACGTGGGAGAAAGAAAAAAGGAAAGATTCTTGCTCTGGTGGAGCGCTTTGATAATTACAAGGCATCAGTCTGCCTTTTTATCCATAACTTCATGGTTCCGTTTGATAACAATCAGGCGGAACGAGATTTAAGGATGATAAAAGTTAAGACGAAAGTATCAGGCTGCTTCCGAAGTGAAGAAGGAGCCAGGGATTATCTGAAAATCATGTCCTATGTTGGCACAGCCCATAAGCAAGGGCACAACGCATACGATGCAATCAGAAAGGCAATCTCATGATGCCCAGATTTCATTTTCGAATAGGGGGTTCTGAATAGTTACATGAGAATAACATTTAACTTAGCTCATCTATTGTTTTATCAATCTTCTCAATTGCATAGAGCGGCAAATTTATAAGCCAATCTTCCTTTTTGAAATCTGCCATCGAAGTACGAACAGATATATCAGGTGAAAACTTCTCCTGATATGTTTTCAAGCTCTTTGCTCTAAGGTTAACTTCTGCCTTCACTTCAACCGGAATAATTTGCTCACCTGTATCAATAACAAAGTCAACCTCACAAGAACCCCTATCGTTGGTATAATAATAAATACCTAAATCTTCGATGGTTTTTAATTGCTGACAAACATACTGTTCAGTAAGTGCGCCTTTGAATTCGACAAAAAGATCGTTCCCATCAAGCAAAGTACGTTGACGAAGCCCCGTCATGCATCCGAGCAATCCCACATCTACCAAAAATAACTTAAATGCTTTTAAGTCCTCATACGCCCGTAGCGGGATGCCCGTTGCATTTACACGGCTGACCTTATGAACGAGACCGCAATCACTGAGCCACATAATTGCGGTTTCATAGTCTTTCGCACGGGCACCTTCACGGACGAGCCCGTAAATGAATTTTTTGTTTTCTTTGGCTAACTGAGAAGGAATACTGTTCCACAACATACGAAGTCTTGGTACAATCTCATTTGGAGCATGTTTAGAGAAGTCTTGTTCGTAGGCTGCAAGGATTCGCTTTTGAATTTCACGGACCTCATTAAAGTCTTTGTTCTCTGCGAAGCTTTGCACAGCTTCAGGCATACCACCGACAAAGTAGTATTGCTTTAAGGAATCGATATATGTTTGCTTAAAGCATGTAATCATCCCAAAGTCTTGCTTATCAAGAAGTTCGGCAAAACGTTCCTTATCGGTTGCCATCAAAAACTCTTTGAACGAAAGAGGATAAAGCTTTAAGAAATCTACCTTGCCAACGGGAAAAGATGTGCCTTGATGCAAAGCGATACCAAGCAAAGAACCGGCACATACAATGTGGTACTGCGGGGCGTTTTCATAAAAATACTTAAGAGATGCCAGCGCTCTCGGAACTTCCTGTACTTCATCAAAAATCAATAAAGAATTGTCTGGATCAATTTTGCGACCAGCATACAACTCTAATCCCATAATTAAGCGGTCAGTATCCAAGTCAGAAACAAATAACTCTGCCATTCTGGAATTAGAGTCAAAATTGATATATATATGGCATCTGTATACGCCTGCTTGCCGAATTCTTTCATTAGCCAAGTCTTGCCAACCTGACGTGCCCCTTCAATAATTAAGGGTTTGCGGCGTTTGCTTTGTTTCCATTTTAATAGTTTTTCAATAGCAATTCGGTACATAGACGCACCTCCATCATCATAATGTAAGTATAGTATATTACGCAATTACAAAAAATACAATGAGTTTTAGTCTGATAATTACATTTTTTACAGTGATGAAAGTCGATGAGTTTCATAATATTCTGGCAGCGAAAGCGGCGTATTTATTCCTGTGAAGCAGGCCTCCGATCTTGCTGAAGCAATGAAAACTGCTGCAACTTCCTATTCCACAAGAGATCTGCTTTCTGTCCGCTATATGAACCATTTTAATACGCTTTTTGGTTTTCTCAGAGTCATTTTCTTGAGTCTCATTGGTTTACTCATCGGCGGACTGCTTTCTCTCCCCTACATGGATCATGCCAGCATTCCACTCATTGTTTCCAGCAGTGCGGCCGATTCCCTTCTTGGCAGTGTTCTTCTGGAATCCGGTGTCCAGAGTGGTGTTTATCAGAGTATTTTATGGTTTCTCCTGTGGATTCTGTTTTCCGCTACGCTGGGATTTCTGCATCCCAAAAAACAAATTTGGGGTCCAGGAAACATAACCGTTCCATGGATGCTGAAAAATAAACAGATGAGTGAAATGAAAAACGGAAATATCCGCGTATAATTTTTATCCATTATGCCAAACTGGCTTAAACGATTGATTTATTGAGCAAACTTGTTTTTCTACCAGTCCCATCTTTCCAAAACACTCTTCCAATTTGTCGCATCTTTTTCCGTAGAAACTCACACAAATTTGACAATTTGTGATACACTAACCTATAGCAATTCCGAATATTTTATGCTTCATCACTAATTTTTCGGAACTGAAATTGACTTTTCGATGCATAAACCAAACGATTTGTGGTATACGAAGAAAGGAATTCTTATGAAACTTATTTTTATCCGCCACGGCGAACCGAATTATGAGATTGATTCTCTGACTGAAAAAGGCTGGCGTGAGGCTGAGCTACTTTCGAAGCGGACGGTGAAATGGAACGTCACCGATTTTTACTGCTCGCCGCTCGGACGTGCGAAGGATACGGCTTCTTTTACGTTGAAAAATGCGGGCCGCGAGGCCGAAATTCTTCCGTGGCTGCGGGAGTTTGATGCGCCTGTCCTTGATCCGGAGACCGGAAAGCGCCGGATTCCGTGGGATTTTCTTCCGGATGTGCTCGATGCAAACCGGGATCTCTATGACAATAATCTCTGGACGAAAAATCCGATCATGCAGACCGGAAACATGGACGAGAATTATCATTTTGTGACCGACGGACTCGATGCACTGCTTGCGCGCTACGGTTATGTACGCGACGGTTACCGCTATCACGCTTCGGATGAAACGAACCGCGAAGCTGTCATTGTCTGCTTCTGCCATCTCGGCGTTACGTGTGTGGCGCTGTCCCACCTGCTGAACATGACACCGGTGCAGCTCTGGCAGGGCATGTTCCTGGCGCCGACTTCCGTCACGATCGTCGGAACCGAGGAGCGCAAACCGGGCGAGGTGTACTTCCGCTGCCAGACCGTAGGCGATGTCCATCACCTGCTTTCGGCGGGCGAGCCGGTTTCCTATTATGGAGCGTTTAACGATCCATTTCAATTTTAAACTTTACAAAAAGGAAGATTTTTATCATGAATGAAGCAAAATTAAGAGAATACGCAGAGCTGATCGTAAAAATCGGCGCAAATGTACAGAAAGGACAGCGTGTCCGCCTGCAGACCGGCGTTGACCAGGTTCAGCTTGCTACCATGGTTACCGAAGAGTGCTACAAGGCCGGTGCCAGCTATGTTGAAGTGATCTGGGAGTGCGGTCCGATCAACAAACTGAATTATCAGTATGCATCCGCAGAAACTCTCGGCACCGTTCAGACCTGGGAAGAAGAGCGCCTCAAACAGATGACCGTGGATCTGCCGGTCCGCATTTTCATCGACTCCTCCGATCCGGACGAGCTTGCCGGCATCTCCGCTGACCTGCTCTCCACCGTTCGCCAGATGCGCGCAAAAGTAACGAAAAAATACCGCGACCAGATCGACGGAAAACATCAGTGGCTGATCGTTGCCGCTCCATCACCGGCATGGGCTGCAAAAGTATTCCCGGGCGAGCCGGAGGATGTTGCAGTTGAGAAACTGTGGAATGCCATTTTCGACTGCCTGTACTTAAAAGAAGGCGAAGATATCGAAAAGATCTGGCAGGCACACAGCAACCGTATGATCAGCAAGGCAAAATGGATGACCGAGCAGGCGTTCCATAAACTGCATTACACCAGCAAAAATGGAACTGATTTCACCGTTGAGCTGATCCCGGGCGCAAAATGGAGCGGCGCCGGCGATATCAATCATCTGAACAAGGTCTTCTTCGTTCCGAATATGCCGACCGAGGAAGTTTTCACCAGCCCGATGCGCGGCAAATGCGAAGGCCGCCTTGTTTCCACCAAACCGCTCAGCTGGTCCGGACAGGTTATCAACAACTTTACTGTTGATTTTAAAGACGGAAGAGTCGTTGACTGCCACGCAGAGCAGGGCGAGGAAGTTCTGAAAAAAATGTTCGCCATGGATGACGGCGCTTCGATGCTCGGCGAGGTTGCACTCGTTCCGAAGGAGTCCCCGATCAACCAGTCCGGTCTGATGTTCTTCAACACACTGTTCGATGAGAACGCATGCTGTCATGTTGCCGCCGGTGCCGGATTCTCTGAGGTTCTGGACGGATTTATGGATATGAGTGATGAAGAAATCCTCGCAAAAGGTGTCAATGATTCCCTGATCCACGTTGACTTTATGGTTGGATCGGATGACCTGCACATCGTGGGTATCCACGAAGACGGAAGCGAGACCGATGTCTTTGTAAACGGCACCTGGGCTGAATAATCATCGCCCCATCCTTTCCATCACTTTGCAGAACACCACCGCCGCAATCGTACTCGCCGCTGTCGCCGCAAGCGCCGGTCCGACAATTGCCGTCGGATGGACACTGCCGTACTGACTGCGGTACGCGATGATGTTGAGGTCGGCAAGATCCGCTTCTATCCATTCAAATCCGTCCCACGAGTCGTCTATCTCCCAAAGCTCGCTGTTTTCGAGGTAGAATTTGTTTATCTCCGCGACGAACCGCTGCATTTCGATATGTCTCGGATATTCCGTCATAAACCATTCAAGCTGATTTTCAAAATCCCATTCTCTGAA
>ENA-ORMR01002677-ORMR01002677.1-human-gut-metagenome-genome-assembly--contig:-NODE-2677-length-10571-cov-3.022347_pt1 | contig 10571 bp, 13 predicted proteins | sample MGYA00242107_ERZ509003 | MGnify/ENA primary metagenome ERZ509003 (study PRJEB26280, sample SAMEA2338699) | human gut metagenome | biome: human gut; feature: human-associated habitat; material: faeces... | reverse complement strand
TGTATCATATAAGGAGGTTTTTATTAAGTATGACTAGTTTTACTTTAAAAATTATATTTCCTCTAAAACAGCCTATTCCCCTATTCATTTTGCTGGATTTACCAAAAATTATTTATATGACTTTTAAATTTTTATTTGGTTTATTTTCGCCAAAATCTTTACTTAATAATTTGCCTAAACTGCTTAAATTATCAAGGTTATTAGCCTTTGAATCTACTTGTTCAGCTTGTGATGCTAATACTTTTTCATAAGTATATTTTAACATTGCTATCTTTTCCTGTTTTAATTCATTTGATACATCACTACCATTAAGCATATATTCAAGATTATAGCCATATAATTCTAAGCCTCTTAAAATTATCTCAACTTGTCCATCTAATAGATTTAATTCCACAGAATGAATGTTATTGGTATCAAACTTTTTCTCATAATCTATCATTATATAATAACTCCTTTACTATAAATTTAAGCACAAAATGCTTCAGCATTTGCCATTTTAAATTGAGATAAAGGATGATCTAACATTGCATCCATAACTTCCTGGTCATGCAAATGTGTATATATTTCTGTTGTATCAATTTGAACATGACCTAGTAATTCTTGAATTGTTCTAATATCTACACCATTTCTATATAATAATGTAGCACAAGTGTGTCGCAGAGTATGAACACAATAATCTTCATCATCAATTTCAGCTTGTTTATAAGCTCGTTTAACAATTTTCTCAATAGCTGTAGAACTCATTTTTAATCCATATTTACTTACAAATAGGGTTTTTGTTTTAGGATTTAATTTATCTCTTACTTTTAAATATTCATCTAGAGCTTTTCTAGTAATATCATTTATATAGCCTGTTCTTTCTTTATTACCTTTACCAATTATAGAGAAATTGTTGCTTTTTAAATCTAAATCATCAATAGATAGATTTTTTAATTCTGATAAACGAAGTCCACTATTAAGAAATAAATGGAGTATTGCATTATCTCGTATTTCTATTGCATCTGTACTATTAGCATATACTTCTATCATTCTTTTGGCTTCATCTAATGATAAGTAATTAGGTAGTTTCTTTTCTATCTTTCTTTCAGAATTTATCTTTTTAAATGGTTCAGTAAATATAGTATGTTTTATCGTAAATAGGTAATCAAAGAAAGTTCTTAAATGCTCTGTCTTTACAATTCTTGAATTTATTTTGTATTGAGATTCAGCTAAAAAATAAATAAAACTATAAATATCGCTATTTGATAAAGATCTTACATCATTTAATGTTACCTCTGTTATTGATGCATATTTATTTTTAAATTTATGAATGTTTATAAATTCTAAAAATTGTTCTATTGTTACAGTCATGTTTTTTACATATACTTTAGATAAATTCTTAATAGCAATTAGATAGTTTGTTAAGTCTGTAACAAATTTAGGTGTTTTAGTTTCTTCATTCATTTATATTACCTCCATTTCGCTCTAAAATGCTTGATATAGTGCAATTTTCCATTATATATTTTAATTTTTTATCTGAAACATGAGTATATATTTCTGTTGCTTCTAAACATTCATGTCCTAATATCTTCTTTAATACAAAAATATTTATATCCTTTTCATTGTATAGTAGAGTAGCTCCTGTGTGTCTTAATGTATGTGTATGATATTCATTTTTAGTTTCATCTTCATCAAGCATTTTAAGTAATTCATTTTTTATTATCGTTTGTACAGTTCTGTTTGAAATTCTTTTGTATTGACCACTAATAAATAATGCATTATGATCTTTGTTATCTTTTCCTAGATGTGGTCTAACTTCCAAATAGCAGATTATAGCTTCACAAACAGCAGCATTTAAGTAAATAATTCTCTCTTTATTACCTTTACCATGAACTTTTAAGGTTTGTTCACTATCATCTATTTTTAAGTCCGTTAAGTTGATAGATGTGAGCTCTGATAGTCTTAAACTACAATTAAGAAATATACAAGTTATTGCATAATTTCTTATTTTAAATTTGCAGTCGGATTTTATTGTATTAGCAAGTAGTTGCTTACTCTCATTTAAACTCAAATGTTTTGGAATCCTTTTTTCAACTTTACCAGAACTTATATTTTTTGCTGGATTTATACTAATAAAATTATTAACTTCCAAATATTCAAAAAACTTTTTAGCAGATGTTAATTTTCTATTTCTAGTTTTAATATCGTTATTTAATGTGTTACTCAAGAATATAATGTATTTTTCTAAATTGTTCGGAGTAATTTTGCTTAAATCTTCTATTGTAACATCAATTATTGTTATAGTCCTAAATTCTTCTGGAGTTATAGTATAAATCTTATCTTTATCATATAAAAATAATTTTATATATCTAAACAAAGTTCTTAAATCAAAATATGTTTCATTTGCTGTTGTCTTTGACTTGAATTCAATATATGCTTTGTATTTTAAATAATTATTTAAAAACTCTGGATTTTGTTTTTGATATTTCAAAAATGACATTATTTATACCTCCATTTCATATAAGCAAAATTATTTTGCTTATAACTGGAGTCTAGCACATGAAATTATTAGCTACAAAGGTACAAATTTTTTTCTTGTAGATTTTGCCAAATAAAAACTAGCAATATATTTGCTAGTTTTAAGATTATTGGTCGCTTTCTATCAATTTATCTGCATATCCTACAATTCCATCTTTACCATATAAAGTTTGTAAAGGATCTATAAACATTTTTATATTCTTTAAATTAACTTCATTTGCTGAATGTAATAAGTTATGCAAAGCTATAATGCTATAAGCTCTTACTTGTTCCCAAGTATATGATTCTTCTTCCATTTGCATTTCCTCCTTGCTTTTTTATCTTCTTTTTTCTTCTTGTATTCTTCTAAATATTTCATTTGTTCTTCATTTTCTAATATTTCTTCTTCTTCGGATCTACCACCTTTTATAAGTATTAATAATACAGGTAATCCAATAAGTGTAAATAATAATATAGCCATTGAAATAATATCTAACATTTTTGCCTCCAATTTTCTTATTTGAGCTATTTTTAAAAATAACCCTAATAAGTCTTTTGTTTTCTTTTCTCTCATTTGTCAGACTGCTATTGTTTCTAGCAACATTGGAATTCCACCAACCAGAACCTCTGGCTTGCACTCAATGCTTGGGACGGTTCATTATAATAACATTATGGACTGTCATTATAACTTTTCGCTCGAACTATGACTGTACAAAAGTATCCTAAACTGTATTCACAATAAGATAACATTCTTATTGCTAATCTAAATAGTTACTGCTCCATTTAGATTACAGTTCTTGTATGATCTAACAAAATCTATTTAATTTTCAATGTGCTATCCATAATTGAAGCTTTTTATAACTTCTAAAATGAACAGCACAGAAATTTTAAAAAAGGATACATTTAATTTAAAATTTTTTATAAATTTTCTTAATTCGTATTAATTCTATTGAATATGTAACTAATTCACTTTTTAAATCTTCATCTATAACACCATGTTTGTTCCTGGAGTTCTTATTAATTAATTTCATTATTTTATCTAAAACTCTTACTAATGCCACATCATCAGTTACTGCTGCTTTTAATAATTTATAAAATTCAGTTTTATTTTCCATATTCATTCCTCCAGTCTTTTCTTTAATTTATCGATAGCTCTATTTCTTCTTTGCTTTAAAGTACATACTTTTTCTTTAGTGATTTTAGAAATTTCTTCATAACTTAACCCATGTTTATAGTGAAGATTAAGTAAATATATTTCTTTATCATTTAAAATATTTGTATTAGGAAGATCCATTGCAATATAATCTTCTCTCCCCTCTTTTAGTTTGTTAATTTCTACTTCAGCTGCTTCTATCTTTTTTAAATTTCTAAAATAGTTTATTCTTCTGTGATATAATGCAATTTGCATATAATTTATAAACTTTGCCAATGTTATATCATCTTCTAGTTCATAATTAGGCATCAAAAAACCTCCTATCTAGGACTAAAAAGTCCATAGACAAGAGGAACAATTTAATTGTTAACTTGATATTCAAATAATTTTTATACTAGAACTTACATAACAAATCCTCCAAACAAAATTAGTCTATAAATAAAAATATCCTTAATTAATTCATTAGTGTTCAAACATATTATGCTTTTGTGTAATACCTCTTTTATAGACTATTTTGTCCTAGAGGTATCATATATGCAATTACATTAGTTGTCATAAAATCGGCATTAATCGGAAAAAATCAGCAAAAATCTCCTTATTTTGTCGAATTTTGTAATTGGTATGTACCCTACTTTTAGCATGTTTATCTATATTGTTTCTATTTCCAAAATATGGTAAAATATTAGAAAATTCATTATAGGAGGAATTATTATGATTAAAGTAATAATTGCCAATAATAATGATATTTTATATAACAGCTTATCTCAAATCACTTTACAATACGAAGGAAAAGTCGCAGTATTAAATGTAACTAAAGACAAATTAGAAAAAATTATTTGTCGAAATGCACCAAGAGAAAGTCTAATAGTATTAGATTCTGATACTTCTGTAATTTTTTGTAATAATATACTGAAGTACATACTGAATCGAATGGATAAGGCAAATGTCATTATTTTGGTAATCGATTCTAAAACAGTAACTAATATCATTGGTCAAACAAAACAAAAAACACATAATCTTTTCTTAAAGAAAAAACATACTGATCTTTCAACATTAGATGCAATTAATATTGTTGCAAGTTCTATAAGGAATACTAATGAAATAGAAAAAAATATTGATGATATTCTATGGAAATTAGGTTTTGCTTCATATTTTAAAGGAGCAATTTATCTGAAAGATGCTATTTTATTAGCATATATGGATAATGAATTATTGCTAGATATGAATGCACTTGTAAAGAAAGTTGCTGAAAAACACAATATTGAAAATGAGAAAATTGTTCGTTCAGCAATGGATAAATCGTTAAATAATATATTAGATTATTTACATACTAATGTACTTTATGAGGTATTTAAAGATGATTATGATGGAAGAAAAGTTAGTGTAAAGTATTTAATTGACTTATGTATTCGTTATTTAGAAAAACAAGATATTGCTGTTTAGATTATTAAAAATAGGAACTACTCTCCTACAAGTAGCTCCTTAAGTATAAATAGTATAAAGGTTATATTCTATTCTGCCCTTTATACATATTCATTTATATGTTTCTATAATATTATAGAAACATACTTAAAATGGTTTAGCTTATGAGATATAAACCATTTTAGGTATATCTCTATATTATAAAATATGTTGGAGCTACATCTTTAGTAGCTCCTTTGAAAATAAAAGGGGATGTTTGTGCTAATTGCTTCTGCTACAATTAGCACGATTAGTAAAATATTTTTAATATAAATCCCCATTTACATGGCGTTTCAACGATTATTTTTCTATGACCAGTTTAAGTTTTATGATATAAAACTTTTGTTATATTCCTTTATTGCTATTAATAATCCTAACTTTATAATTATTTTTGCAAATATCTAATACGATACCTTGACTTCCGTTACTAATTTCAATAATATCAAATATCTTTATTTTCATAAAGCAACACCTTAATACCATATTAAATTTCTAAGTTGCTTTTTATTAGGTATTTTACCTTCCACTACTTTTTTATTATTTACAAACATTACTGGAGTCTGTATTTGTTGACTCGTATCTTGTACTTTTTCAAATATAATACTAATCATCATCCCCAAATAATCGTTAGCTTCTTTTGCAATGTCATTAACAAAATTATAAAGTTTAATTGCTTCTTTTTTATTTATTTCATCATATAATATTTTAATTATCATAGTATATTTTCACTTCCTTTTAACTCACTTTTTTCAACTGGTGGAAATCTATTATTTTTGCTTTTTAATCTAGTTATAATAACTACTGCAAAACTTATTATGATAAGTAAATAGAAGTTAATTCCCCTGCTTAAAAGCATTGCACTACCAATAATGTTTTCTGAATATACATTTTTAAATATTCCTAAGAAGCCTCCCTCACTAGCACCCACCGATCCAGGTAATGGAATACAAGATACCGTTGCATATAGTGTTGCTTGAAGTGTTATTATTTGCCACAATGTGCATGAATTAAATCCTAATGCTTTATAAATCCAATATGGTACACTATAATATGCTAACATTTGTACTATCGTAGTTAATACAGTTTTAATCATTAACCATCTATGTTTTTTTATAAATTTAGCACTTCTTTGATAAGATGCTAATTCTTTTCTCATTTTTTCTTGCTTTTCTTCTATATTCTTTACTCTAAACAGTTTTAAAATTTTACCAACTAAATTCACTAATGCTACTGACATTCTTTTTGAGAAAATTCCTATTATTAATAGTGAAAGTGCAATCAAATTGAAGAAAATTCCTAATATAAATAAATATATTAAACCAGATTTTAGCACTTCATAATTCACTATTGCACTAATTATACCTATTGTAATGGTTACTATTTGCATACTACAAAGTTGCATCAAAAGTGTAAGTGTGGAATGGGAAACTTTAACATTATCTTTATACATATAATAAATTTCCATTGGTTGCCCACCTGTTGCTGCTGGAGTTATTGAACTAAAGAAAAAGCCAATTAAAGTATATTTTATAGCACTTATTATATTTGTTTTTTCATGCAATGTTTTTAAGATTCTTCTTACATTTATAGCTTCTGAAACTATATAAAGACTTATAGCAACTATTGCAATTAAAATATACTGCCATTTTGAATCTAATGCTATTTGTATTATTTGTGTTATATCTTGGTTTCTAAAAATTATCATAAAAGTTAAAATAATTAATAGTATAAAGATTATTAAATTTATAACTGTTTTTTTCAAATCATTCTTTTTCTCCATAATTTTTATCTACCCTTTTCTTCAATACATAATTAGCTTTCTCCTAATTTCGTTATTTATTTTGTATTAAGCTATCTGTCCATTTTTGTATTTCTTTATCTGATGGATCAGATTTAAAACGATGTCCTTTTACCCAATTACCTGTTCCTGCCGTTTCTTCTAAAGCTATTCCACTTTTACTCATAGGAAAAGCTGTTGATGTGCAAAATGGAATAACAGTTTTTCCTGTAAAATCATTAGCTTTTACAAATGAACTGGTAGGATATGCTGCTGAACCAAACCAAATTGGATAGCCGATTAAAACAACATCATAATTTTCCCAATTTTCTACTTCTGTTGTAGTTAATTTAACATCTCTCAAACTTACATCATCTCGTTCTTTTGCTGTACGACTATTATCATTTGTCCATTCTAAATCTTCTTCACTATAAGGTTCTTCTGGAGTAATTTCAAAAATATCTGCATTTAAGTTAGTTGCTATTTTCTTGGCTACATTTTCTGTATGATTTTGTGCTGAAAAATATACAACTAATACCTTTCCATTCTCATTTGTTTTTATTACCCCTTTACTTGATTCTCCTGGTGTTCTAAAAAATGAGAATATTCCTAATCCAATAAGTACAACAATAATTAAGATAACAATTAATATAATTCTTTTTTTATTCATTTTCTATTTTCTCCTTTCTTCTACTTATATGTAGTCCAATATGAACTAACATTACTATCATTGATAATCTTCCCAAAATAATATGTAATACCATTAGCATAAAATTACTAGCTGTTTCGAGTTTAAGTAATTCATTTGAAATACTAATACCAAGGATAATTGCTCCTAAATATATAATCATTATAAAAATATCTACAATATACATTAACTTTGTTTTAGCATTTACTTTTTTAAAATTCTTTGTTACTTGTTTCATCCATTTCCAATGTAAAGCAATATGAATAAATATTAGTAAAAACATTGTTATTCCCATTATTTCGTGAATGAGTCGACCACTTAATTGTATATTGGTAAGTAAACTCGTAACAACCAACAATAAAATATCATTTATAATTTTCAATTTTTTCATATTTCATTATTTCCTTTATTCACTTCTTAATGCCTCAACTGGATCTCTCTTTGATGCCATACTTGATGGGATAATTCCTGCAATTACTGTTAGTATAATACTTAAAATAATTAATCCGATTCCTCCAACAACTGGTAGTGCTGCTATACTACTAACACCTAACAAGTTTTCTACTATTATATTAATTGGTATGCAAAGTAATAAAGTTACTCCTATTCCTAATATACCAGAAATTAAACCTTCAATAATTGTTTCTGCATTAAATACTCTTGAAACATCTCTTTTACTTGCTCCAATAGCTCTCAATATTCCTATTTCTTTTGTCCTTTCTAATACACTTATATAAGTGATTATTGCAATCATAATACTTGAAACAATTAAGCTAATTGCAACAAAAGCTATTAACACATAAGAAATTGTATCTATAATTGTTGTTATGCTAGAAATCATAATTGCTACATAGTCTGTATATGAAATAACATACTCATCTTCGCCATTTTGACTTTTTTGCTCATTATAATCTGATATAATTTTTTCTATTCCTTCTTTTGCTTCAAAGTCTTTTGGATATATATTGATAGATGCTGGAGTTTCTAAATCAACATATCCAAATTTTAATAGGTTATCTTCTAATGTAGAATTTTGAGCCTTTAATTGTGATTTTATGACTTCTTTTAAATCTTCTGTACTCATTGAACTCATCATTGACTGCATTTGCATTTGATTTGTTGTACCTAAATTTTGAATATAACCTCTAATTTCTATATCTGTCATATTATCTACATAAGTATCTATATCAAAAGAAACATCTGTTAAAATATTTTTATCTTTATGCTCTAATTGTTCTTTTACGATTTCACTTTCATTTGCTTTATCTATAACATATTTCGTTAGTTCATGTGTATATCCAACAATTCCTGATGTTGCTGTAACAGTATCTGAATCTGCAATTAATACTCCAACAATTTCTATATCTATTCCATTTTCATATAGTTCTTTCATGTAGTTTTTATCTTCACTTTTATCAATCCATTTTCCATTTTCTTTTACATAGTAGTCTGAACCTAAAATAATCTTATATTTTAAACCTACAAAATCTTCATAATCATACTTTACTGTATCAATAGTAACATCTTCACCATTTTCTATTTTTTCTTCTATTTTTTTATATTCTTCTCTATCTTTTATATTTAAAGCATATAAAACAGAATCTGGTATTCTTGAATTTTCATCTACTATAATTACCATTTCATTATATTTTTCTGGCATTCTTCCTGATAAAATTGAATATTGTTTGTTTAGTAATTCTTGGCTATCCAATAATTCTTCAAATATAGTTTCACTTGTAGAACTTTGGTTCATTCCTCCAAATGGAGATGACATACCTCCTAATGTTTGTTGCTGACTTTCTTCGTTATCTTCATCATCTTTTAATGGATTTGGATTTACTCTTATTACTTCATTATTTTTGTCTTTACTATAAATATTAAAATCTAAATCATAAGAATATTGAATACTTGAAACATAATCTCTAATATTCCCTCCATTGCTATCTAAATATACTTTAAATTCCTTTAAGTTGTTTTCAATAATAGCATCTTGTAATTTTGCTGTCATACTATTTGTTATATCATCTTTGCTTTCTATTTTTCCATCTTCTGCTTTTTCTTCATTACTGTTTCCAGTCATAGCTTCCATTCTGCTATTTCTTGTTTCTCCCATAATACTACCTAAATCTATTGTAGAACTATCTATTGTTAGTGGGTATTCAGCTAATGTTTGCATTTCTACTTGTGATATATATTCTTGTACCCCATTTGATAAACTTAAAATTAATGCGATTCCTATAATTCCAATACTTCCTGCAAATGCTGTTAAGATTGTTCTTCCCTTTTTAGTTCTTAAATTATTAAAGCTCAAATTGAGTGCTGTAAAAAAATTCATAGAAGTTTTTTTAGCTATTTTACTTTTTTGCCTTGCTTTTTCAATTTCTGTTTTTGATGGATAATATGGATCAGAATCATCTGTTATTGTTCCATCTAATACTTTTATAATTCTAGTCGAGTATTTCTCTGCTAATTCTGGATTATGGGTTACCATGATAACTAATCTATCTTTGGCTATTTCTTTTAATAAATCCATTATTTGAATAGAAGTAGCTGAATCTAATGCTCCAGTTGGTTCATCTGCTAAAAGTATATCTGGATTTCCTACTAATGCCCTTGCTATTGCAACCCTTTGCATCTGTCCTCCTGATAATTCATTTGGTTTTTTATGAATATATTGTCCTAACCCAACTTCTTCTAATGCTTTTTTAGCCTTTTCTTTTCTTTCTGATTTTTTCATTCCTGCTATTGTTAATGCTAGCTCTACATTTGAAAGGATAGATTGATGACTGATTAAATTATAACTTTGAAATACAAATCCTATTGAATGATTACGATAAGTATCCCAATCTCTATCTTTAAAATCTTTTGTGGATTTTCCATTTATAATTAAATCTCCTGTTGTATAATGGTCTAATCCACCTATAATATTTAATAATGTAGTCTTGCCAGAACCACTTTGCCCAAGTATAGAAACAAATTCATTTTCTCTAAAATCC
>ENA-ORMR01002676-ORMR01002676.1-human-gut-metagenome-genome-assembly--contig:-NODE-2676-length-10578-cov-4.051981_pt1 | contig 10578 bp, 7 predicted proteins | sample MGYA00242107_ERZ509003 | MGnify/ENA primary metagenome ERZ509003 (study PRJEB26280, sample SAMEA2338699) | human gut metagenome | biome: human gut; feature: human-associated habitat; material: faeces... | reverse complement strand
CAGCCATAGGCTCCTCGATGATGGAAACGCGCTTTGCGCCCGCGTTCTGAGCCGCTTCCTTAACGGCGCGGCGCTCTACCTCTGTAACTCCGGACGGAATGCAGATGATGACGCGCGCCTTGCCCCTGCCGCGCAGAGCCTTCTTGATGAACTGCTCCAGCATGCTGGATGTCATGTCGAAGTCGGCGATAACGCCGTCCTTGAGCGGACGTACAGCCACGATGGAGCCGGGGGTGCGTCCGATGACGTCCTTGGCTTCCTGGCCTACGTAGCGCACGCACTGGAGCTTCTTGTCCACTGCAACCACCGAAGGCTCGCGGATAATGATACCCTTGCCCCTCATATATACAAGCGTGTTCGCCGTTCCTAAGTCGATACCGATGTCCTTGGTCATTCCAAACATTGTGCTTCCTCCGTTATATTCTGTGATATTTTACAGTATGCGGTCATTTCCTCGCACATACCTCTTATACATAATTGTACAATTATAATTATAGCATTATTGTGCTCTGTACGCAATGCATTATTAGCATAAAATTTCGGCTTTCTCGGACTTTTTTTTGGCTATTTTTCGGCATTTTTCCCAGGCGCTGAATTTATAGACCCGGCGGGAGATTATTTTTGAAAAAGCACTTGCAATAACTGATATTTTAAGATATAATATTAATATACAGACCATTCCAGACTTTTTCTGACTTTATAGATCACATCAATGAAAGGAAAACCGCCGACATGCTCAACGAAAAAGTGACCGTTACAATATGCGGAAAAGCGTATAATCTCCGCACGGACAATGCTTCCTCCCTGATACGCCAGGGTGAGGAGGCCGACCGCCGCATCACCGAATACTGCCGTGAAATGTCGCTCTCAAAGGACGACGCATGCGTTTTCACCGTGCTGGATCTCCTGGGGGATCTCGACTCCGCGAACGCCCAGCGGGATTCCTACGCGAAGAAGAACGCCGCGCTGGTCAGCACCGCGGAGAAGGGCGCGAAGGCTCTTGAGGAAAACAAGCAGCTCGCCTCCGAAAACGAGCTGCTCGCAAAGGACAGCGCCGCCCTCGCGGAGCTACGCCGGGAACACACCGAGCTTGAAGGCAAAAACGCCCAGCTCACCGAAACGCTCAGCGAAGCCAACGAGCGTGCCGCGCAGAACGCCAGCGCAAAGGCGGAGCTTGAAAAGTCCCAGCAGACCGTGAAGTCCCTTGAGGAGAAAAACGCGCAGCTCACCGGCTCGCTGAAGTCCGCCGAGGAGAAGTCCGAAGCGCAGAAGAAGAACATCGCGGAACTTGAGCGGCAGAACTCCGACCTGAAAAAGCAGGCGGCGAAGCTGGTGACAGTCACCGACGAGAACAAGAAGCTCACCGAAAGGCTGGACAAGGCTGCGAACACCGAGGAAGCGCTCCGCCGCAGCGAAGAGCGCGTGTCCTACCTTGAGAAGGAATGCGGAAAACTCGACGCGGCAAACGCAGAGCTTAACACGCTGAAAAAGTCCATCGCAGACGAGCAGGGCAAGACCTCCGACCTGGAGAAAAAACTCGCCGCCGCCGAAAAGAACGCCGCAGAGCTTTCCGGCGTGAAGAAGGCTCTTGAAGTCGAACAGGGCAAAACCGCCGACCTCGAGCGCCGCCTGGACGCCTCCCGCAGGGCGGCAGACGACGCGCAGAACAGCGTATCCGTGCTTGAAAAGGACATCGCCGCGCTCAAGTCCGAAAACGAGGAGCTTTCCGCGCTGCGCGAGAAGGCGGGAATGTACGAGGAGCTCACCGTGAAATTCTCGCAGATCGAAAGCGAGAACGCGGCTCTCAGGGCGGGCGCAGGCTCCGACGCCTCCGAAGGCGCCGACCCCGCACAGATGGAGGAGCTGAAGAAACAGCTCTCCGCCGCGCTCGCCGAGGTCAAGGAGCTGAGAAAGATAAACGCTTCCCTTAACCGGCAGCTTAACGAAATGCTTGAGGACGGTCAGCTTACATTATGAGTGAAATTCTTGCACCCCTCGGGGGGCTTTCAGATCTGCCCGCGGCGCTGAACACCGGCGCCGACGCGGTATATCTTGGTTTATCGGAATTTTCGGCACGCAAAAATGCCGAAAATTTTTCTGTTGAGGATCTTAAAACAGCCTGCACCGAATGCCACAAGCGCGGGGTGAAAGTCTACGCCGCGCTGAACACGCTGGTGTACGACAGCGAGGCCGAAAAATTCGCGGAGTGCGTGAAAAGCGCTGCGGAATGCGGCGTGGACGGAATTATAATCCAGGATCTCGGCGCGGCTGAAATAGCGAAGCGGGTCTGCCCGAAGCTTCCGCGCCATGCCTCAACGCAGATGACGCTGAACAGCGCCGCCGGAGTCAACGCGGCTCAGCAGCTCGGATTCTGCCGGGCGGTCATCGGGCGGGAGCTGTCCTTCGAACAGATAAAGCGCATCGCCGAAAACACCGGCATTGAACTTGAGGTTTTCGTGCACGGCGCGCTGTGCGTCTGTATCAGCGGACAGTGCTACATGAGCAGCATTTTCGGCGGGAGGAGCGGCAGCAGAGGTCTCTGCGCGCAGCCCTGCCGACTGGATTTCACCTGCGGGGACAGGCACAGCGTGATTTCCCTGAAGGACAGCTCGCTCATTCCGCACCTGCGGGAGCTTGACGACATCGGTATCGCCTCGCTGAAAATCGAGGGCAGAATGAAGCGCCCGGAGTACATCGCCTGCGCCGCCGACGCCTGCCGGAAGTCCATGGACGGCGGCAAATACGACTTTGAGCGGCTCTCCGGGATATTCTCAAGGGGCGGTCTGACCGACGGATATTTCACCGGCTCCATGCAGGACATGCAGGGCACCCGCAGCCGCGAGGACGTCGAGAACTCCGCGAAGGCGCTCAACGGCATAAAGGCGCTCTACAAGGCGGAATTCCCGCGTATACGCGCGGATATCCGCACGATTCTGAAACCCGGAGAGCCTGCGTTCGCGGCCGCTTCCTGCGGGGATATTTCGGCGGCTGTGCAGGGCGAAGTCCCGCAGCCCGCGCTGAATGCTCCGCTGACCTCCGAGGGCGTTTGCAGCCGCATGTCGAAGCTCGGCGGAACGCAGTTCTACGCCGGGGAAGTCACCGCCGAGGTCGGCGAGGGGCTGAACCTCACGGCGTCCGCGCTGAACTCCCTGCGCAGGGAGCTTGTGGAGCAGCTTTCAGCCGCAGTCCTCGCGAAGAACACCCCGGACTACAGCCTGCGGGAACTCACCCCGCCGCTTTTCGGGGAGCACCCGGCGGCTCCGCTGAAATGGCGCTGCGAGGTGTATTCCGCAGAGCAGCTAAGGCAGGCCCTGGAGCTTCCGTTTGAGCTGATATACGCCCCCATGCGGCTTCTGGGTCTCTCCACGCCGGACAAGGACAGGATCGCGGTCATACCGCCGTTCGTGCTTTCCGACTGCGAGGACGAAGTTCGCGTAAGGCTCAAGGAGCTACGCGCGGCAGGCTTCACAAGAGGCATGGCGCAGACCCTCGGCCACGCGCTGCTCCTCCGTGAGGAAGGGTTCATACTCCACGGCGGACACCGCATGAACATCATCAACAGCTACGCAGCGGGAGTGTGCGGAGACTTCGGCTTCGAGGATATCACGCTTTCTTTCGAGGGCACTGCGGCTCAGCTCGCAGAGATCCGCTCCCCGATACCACGCGGGGTCGTGGCATACGGAAGGCTCCCGCTGATGATAATGCGGCGATGTCCGGTCAGCGGCGGGAAGCCCTGCGGAAGAGTGCGCCTGTTCGACGACGGCGGAACTCCCTGCGGCGAGTGCATAGCCGACCGCCGGGGCAATAAAATGCCGGTGCTCTGCGGCGGGAACAGCGTCGAGATACTAAACCCCGACCTGCTCATAATGAGCGACCGCAGCTCCGCCCTGGAGCCGTTCGATTTCGCGGTGCTGAAATTCACCGACGAAAAGGAGCTGAAGCCCATTCTCAATATGTACCAGAATAACGGGAAGCCCTCCGGGCCGCTTACCCGCGGTCTGTACTTCCGGGGCGCCGAGTAATTCCGCTCCGGCTGAGGGACTTTATCCCAGGCGGGCAGGCGGTTTTGTCTGCCCGCCTGTTTTGCGGGAGCCGCGCTGAATTACACAATGAAGGGAGCCTGAACATGCAGTTCTACAGATTTGACGGCAGCCTGAAAAGCTCCGGTGATACCCCGCCGGAAAAATGGGAAAACGCCCTCGCGGTGCTGACCTCCCGGGAAGCCGAGGAGATACCTCTGCCTCCGGAGCTTGTCCCTCCGGAAATGCCGCCGATGGTGAACCAGACGCAGTTCTGCGTGCTGAAAATGCAGCAGAAGCGTATGACCGGCAGCATACATATCCCCGCGCGGCACCAGCGCAGGGCGATACGTTTCACGTTCGCCTGGTCGGGGGAAAACCTCCTGCTGCTGGACGACGGCGGATTCGTCAGCGGATTCATCGAGCGCATGACTGCGCTGGTTCCGAAATTCGCCGACGGCGCCAACGACTTCCTCGCGGAGCTGCTCATCGACCTTATCCAGGGCGACCCAGGGTATATACAGCACCTGGAATCCCGGCTGGACGAGCTGGAGAAGTCGGTGCTTGACGGCGAGACCTCGAAGTTCATCGGCAGAATGAGCGTAGTCAGGAAGGAGCTGAACCGCAACAACCGCATGTACGCCCAGCTCAGCGAGTTCGCGGAATCCCTCCAGGAGGACGCCTCCGAGCTTTTCGACATAAGCAGCAGCAAGCGGCTCAGCTATTTCCTGCGCCGGGCGGAGCACCTCCGCTCCGAGACCCAGATGCTACGGGAATACGCGACCCAGATATGCAGCGAGTACCAGGCGCAGGTCGACATCGTGCAGAACCGCGTAATGAAGCTGCTGACTATAGTTACCACGATATTCATGCCGCTGTCGCTCATCGCCGGGTGGTACGGCATGAACTTCTCAAACATGCCCGAGCTGCAATGGACCTACGGCTACCCCGCCGTGATAGGAGCCGCAGTACTCATCGTCGCGGCGCTCATCATATGGTTCAGGCACAGGAAATGGCTGTGACCCGAGCTGTTTTATTTCGTGCCGGAGCACGCGATTTAAATCTTACATGTTCTCCATATGTTAATTATCATAAAAAGGGCATACTATAAAATGCGAAAAGCCCCGTTTTTTCGGCAAGGTGCTGAAAATCCACATTTAGAGAAAAAAACGGCGCAAAAATGTTGACATTGTGTCGAAATTGTGTTAAATTAATAACGTATATGGAAAATCAGAATCATGATGTGTTGGATTTATCTGTTGGATTTTCTAATGTTGAAAGGTTGTTAAAAATGGCAAATTATGACGTTATAATCGTAGGCGCAGGCCCCGCCGGTATTTTTACCGCGCTGGAAATGCTCCGCAAAGGCTCGAAGAAGAAAGTGCTCATCGTGGAGAAGGGCGTTTCCGTTGAGAAAAGAGCCTGTCCGAAGGCTAAGACGAAGGTCTGCATGAACTGCAAGCCCTACTGCCACATCACCACGGGATTCTCCGGCGCGGGCGCGTTCTCGGACGGCAAACTGTCGCTCTCCTGCGAGGTCGGCGGAAACCTCCCGGAGCTCATCGGCGAGGAGCTGGCTCAGACCACGATCGACTACACCGACAAGATCTACCTTGAATTCGGCGCAGACCCACACGTAGAAGGCGTAAGCGACCCGGACAAGATCCGCGAGATACGCAAGAAGGCAATCAACGCCAATCTCAAGCTGGTTGACTGCCCTATCCGCCACCTCGGCACCGAAATGGCTCATCAGCTCTACCTGAGAATTGAAAAGCACCTGCTTGAGCACGGCGTGGACATCATGTTCGAGACCCGCTGCGAGGACATCATCATTGAGGGCGACGTCTGCACCGGAGTTATCGTCACCGACAACAAGGGCAGCGACCGCCGCGAGCTCAGGGCGGACAACATCGTCATAGCCACCGGCAGAAAGGGCGCGGACTGGCTCGAGCGCACCTGCGAAAGCCACAGCATAGCTCACCAGCCCGGAACCGTTGACATCGGCGTGCGCGTCGAGGTACGCAACGAGGTCATGGAGGAGGTCAACGCCGTTCTCTATGAGTCGAAGCTCATCGGCTATCCGCTGCCGTTCAAGAATAAGGTAAGGACATTCTGCCAGAATCCCGGCGGCTTCGTCAGCCAGGAGAACTACGACAACAATCTCGCGGTAGTTAACGGACACTCCTACAAGGATCTCAAGTCCAACAACACCAACCTCGCGATACTCTGCTCGCACAATTTCAGCGTTCCGTTCAACCAGCCGATAGAGTACGCGCAGAAGGTCGGCGAGCTGACTAACATGCTCGGAAACGGCCACATCATGGTTCAGCGCTACGGCGATATCCTCGACGGAAAGCGCACCTGGCCGAAGGAACTGTCGTTCTCAAACGTAAAGCCCACCCTTCCCGACGCCGTTGCCGGCGACATCACCGCCGCAATGCCCTACCGCACGATGACGAACATCATCAACTTCATCAAGGCGGTGGACTGCGTAGTACCAGGCTTCGCAAGCCGCGAGACCCTTCTGTACTCGCCGGAGCTGAAGTTCTACAGCAACCGCATAAAGATGGACGAGCATTTCAATACTAACATTCACGGACTGCACTGCCTGGGTGACTCCAGCGGCTGGACAAGAGGCCTTATGATGGCGTCCGTGATGGGCGTGCTCATGGGCAGAGAACTTATCTGAGAGGTAAAGAAAAATGCAGCTTCTTAAGGACAGAATCAGAAAAGACGGCGTTATCAAGGAGGGAAACGTCCTCAAGGTGGACAGCTTCCTCAACCACCAGATGGACATTGCGCTCATCAACGAGATGGGCAAGGAATTCCGCAGGCGCTTCCCCAATGAGAGCATCAACAAGATACTCACCATCGAGGCCTCCGGCATAGGCATCGCGTGTATCACCGCGCAGTACTTCAACTGCCCCGTGGTTTTCGCCAAAAAAACACAGAGCATAAACATCGACGGCGAGGTGTACTCTACCAAGATAAAGAGCTTCACCCACGGCCGTACATACGACGTTATCGTGAAGAAGGCGTTCCTGTCCCCGGAGGATAATATCCTCATCATCGACGACTTCCTCGCAAACGGCTGCGCGCTGCTCGGGCTTATCGACATCGTAAAGCACGCCGGCGCAAAGATAGCCGGAGCCGGTATCGTCATCGAGAAGGGCTGCCAGAAGGGCGGCGAGCTCGTCCGCAGCCAGGGTATCCGCGTGGAGTCCCTCGCGATAATCGACGAGATGGATCCCGTGAAGGGCTGCAAGTTCCGGGACGACGACTGATTTCAACGGCATTCCGCCGAAGAAATAAAAGGCAGCACCGCGCAAAGACCATTTTTCTATTTTGAGCGTGTGTTGCCATAACAGAACGCGGTAAAACCGCAGACACACTAGGGAGGAACCAACCAATGAAGAAAAAGTTACTCGCCGCTTTCATGGCGGCAGCAATGCTGCTCACAGGCTGCTCCGGAAACACATCTTCCGGAAGCTCCGCCGCTGACGGCGAAAGCAGCACAGCAGACAACGCAGCAAGCGTCAAGGCAGGCTTCGTCTACATCGGCAAGATCGACGACGGCGGCTACACCCAGGCTCACGACCAGGGCAGACTCGCCATCGAGAAGATGGGCGTTGAGACCGCTTACGTTGAGGACGTAGCAGAAACCGTTTCCGACACCTGCGAAGCTATCCGCACCCTTATCGACGAGGGCTGCAACCTTATTTACACCAACTCCTTCGGCTTCATGGAAGGCACCGTTGAAATGGCTAAGGAGTACCCGAACGTTAAGTTCGCTCACTGCTCCGGCTACCAGAGAAGCGACAACCTTTCCACCTACTTCGGCAAGGTTTACCAGGCTCGTTACCTCGCAGGCATCGTTGCAGGCATGAAGACCGAGAAGAACTACATCGGCTACGTTGCTGCAAAGGGCATTCCTGAGGTTATCCGCGGTATCAACGCATTCACCCTCGGCGTACAGTCCGTAAACCCCGACGCTAAGGTCGAGGTCGTTTTCACCGACACATGGTACGACCCCTCCGTTGAGAAGCAGGCAGCTCTGGAACTTCTGAACAAGGGCGTTGACGTTATCGCACAGCACCAGGATACCACCGCTCCGCAGGTAGCTGCACAGGAGAAGGGCGCATACTGCATCGGCTACAACTTCCCGACCGCTGACGCCGCTCCCGACGCTTACCTGACCGCAGCTTGCTTCAACTGGTCAACCTTCTACACCGACGACTGCCAGAGAGCGCTCGACGGCACATGGACAAGCCGCGCTTACTGGGAAGGCCTCGCAGCTAACATGACTTACCTCGACGACCTCACCGCGCTCTGCGCAGAGGGAACTCAGGAGAAGGTAGACGCTGCAAGAGATTCCATCATCGACGGTTCCTTCGACCCGTTCACCGGTCCGCTCTACGATCAGAACGGCGAGCTCAAGGTAGAGGACGGCGTCAAAATGACCGACGACGAGATCTGGAACATGAACTGGTTCGTTCAGGGCGTTGTTGGCTCTATCCCCGCATAATCACAACTGAACATCGGCAGACGCAGGCTGCATAACACAGCCTGCCCTGCTTGTTTTCACGAGCGGTATGCCGCGGCGTACCGTTTGTGAAAGCAGACAGGATCAAAATTATCCGGCGGAGCCGGATACATTAATTCCGAATTAAGAATTCCGAATTCCGAATTTAATTTACGGGAGGTACTAATGTCCGAACCATATATCAGGTTAAAAAACATCTGCAAGAGCTTCGGCACGGTGCAGGCGAACAAGAACGTTTCCATCGACGTCAGCAAGGGCGAGATACTCGCGCTGCTCGGTGAGAACGGCTCCGGTAAGAGCACGCTGGTAAACATGCTCAGCGGTATCTACACCCCTGACAGCGGCGAGATCGAGATAGGCGGGAAAAACGTAGTGTTCCGCTCCCCGAAGGACGCCATCAACGCCGGAATCGGCATGATACACCAGCACTTCAAGCTGATAGACGTGCTGACCGCCGCCGAGAATATAGTCATCGGCCAGGAAAACAGCGTGGTGCTCAGCAAAAAGAAGATGAACGCCCGCATTAACGAGCTAAGCCAGAAGTACGGAATTTCCATCGACCCGGACAAGAAGGTCTACAACATGTCCGTCAGTGAGAAACAGTCGGTGGAGATCATGAAGATACTCTACCGCGGCGCGGACGTTCTTATCCTGGACGAGCCGACCGCAGTGCTCACCCCGCAGGAGATACGCGCGCTGTTCGATATCCTCCGCGGAATGAAGGAGCGCGGCTGCTGCATTATCATCATCACCCATAAGCTCGCGGAGGTAATGGAGATCTCCGACCGCGTGACGGTTCTCCGCAAGGGCGAATCAATCACCACCGCAGTCACGAAGGACTCCACCCCGCAGGAGCTTACCGAAATGATGGTAGGCAGCGCGGTATCCCTTGAGATAGACCGCCCGAAGGAGAAGCTCAGCGAACAGCCCGTGCTGTCCGTCGACCGCCTGTCCAAGAAGTCGTTCGAGGGCGTCGACCTGCTCCGGGATTTGAGCTTCGACCTCTACGGCGGCGAGATACTCGGCGTTGCAGGTATCGCGGGAAGCGGTCAGAAGGAGCTGTGCGAGATAATCGCCGGACTTATGAAGGCGGACAGCGGCTCCGTGAAATTCAGCGGCGAGGAGATACTCGGGCTTTCCCCCCGGGCGATACTCCGTCGCGGGATAAGCATGAGCTTCATTCCGGAGGACAGACTCGGCATGGGTCTTGTGGCGGGAATGAGCGTCATGAACAACGTTATTCTCAAGAGCTACAACCGAAATCCCGGACCGTTCCTCGACAGGAAGTTCGCAAGGACGCTCGCGGAGCAGATAGTGCATGATTTCGACATCTCCACCCCGTCGGTCACACACGAGGTAAAGAAGCTGTCCGGCGGCAACATTCAGAAGGTGCTCCTCGGACGTGAGATATGGCTTGCGCCGAAGGTGCTTATAACCGCGTATCCCGTCCGCGGACTGGATATCGGAGCTTCCTACAACATCTACCGCGTGCTCAACGAGCAGAAGAAAAAGGGCGTAGCCGTGCTGTTCATCGGCGAGGACCTTGACGTGCTCAAGAGCATTTCCGACCGCCTGATGGTGATCCACGGCGGCGAAGTCGTGGATATCGTCGACCCCGAAAAGGTGACGAAAGAGGACATCGGCATGATGATGCTGGGTCACAAGCCAGGCACAGAGGGAGGCGAAGCGGTATGAGCATTGCAAACAGAGTACACATAACAAAGCGCACCGGAGCTTCAGGGGGCGCGCAGCTCGCTTCCCGGCTGGCTGCCATAGTCGTGGCGCTGGCGGCTTCCGGGCTGGTAATGCTGTTCATGGGCTACCACCCGCTGGAGATATTCGGCAAGATAATCACCTCGTCGCTGTCCACCTACAGCAGATTCGGCGAAACGATGAACAAAACTATACTGCTGACCATGCTGTCGCTGGGTATCTCAGTGGCGTTCAGAATGAAGTTCTGGAACATCGGCGCGGAAGGTCAGTTCTACATGGGAGCTTTCGGCGCGGCGCTCATCG
>ENA-ORMR01002672-ORMR01002672.1-human-gut-metagenome-genome-assembly--contig:-NODE-2672-length-10611-cov-3.750758_pt1 | contig 10611 bp, 9 predicted proteins | sample MGYA00242107_ERZ509003 | MGnify/ENA primary metagenome ERZ509003 (study PRJEB26280, sample SAMEA2338699) | human gut metagenome | biome: human gut; feature: human-associated habitat; material: faeces... | reverse complement strand
ACAGTCTTTACAGACTCATATCCGTCCATCCATTTGAATTCGCTTCCATTGTACCTGTAAAGCCCTCCGTAGGTTCCGAACCACAGCACACCATCGTTAGTCTGGGCAATATCGTTGGCACATCCTCCGGGAATACCATTCTCCCTGCCATATATAGTTTGAAGATAATCATTATAATTCTCCGTATCTGCACTGTCATCCTGCGAAGTCCCCACACATGTATAGTCATCCGCACTGACGCTTCCGGCAAAAGCTGCTCCTGCAAGCATGCTGCTCATCAGAAACACTATCACAAGCCGTGATACATTTTTCTGCCTGAAGGAAAATTTCTTTCCGCGGTATTTTTCCTTATAAATTCCATAATGCTTCACAGCAAGATACAGGGCAAGCACCATTATAACCTTGTCAAGGAAATCAAGATAAAATTGTCCTATACAACAGCTGAAAAATTTATTGAAGCCTATTTTTTTCATAGCCTCAATAATCCCATCGCCCCATATATTCTGTGTATATCCACCTGAAAACCTGAAATTAAGCGGAACCGAAATGAAGACTGAAAGAACAGTCACAAGAAAGCTCACTGAAAGAGCTCCGAAGAGGCTCTTAAGATATCCCTTTTGGGCACAAACTCCCACAGATATTCCCACCATCGCACTCACAAGGGCATATATAGCACTGTCCCACGAGCTGACAATCGAATAGATTATATTGCCTGTCATGCCAACCATTGCACCACAGACAGGTCCTAAAACATACGCAGCAAGCACTGTTCCAAACGAGTCAAGCCACAGCGGGAGCTGCAGTCCAAGTGCCATAAATTTTCCTGCGCAGTTCACCGCCAGACATGCCGCTACAAACAACATGATTGTATACCACCTTTTTACCTTCATCCTCTGTTCCTCCGCCCCGTGTAAATACTCTTTTTTAACTTTACCACACTAAAACTCATTATATAATACTGCAAAATATCTCATTTGTGAACCACCCAAATGGCTAAGACGGAAATTTTAAATATAAAACCGACATAATTTATTCAGTAACATGCCTGATAAATATTAAGCTTTGAGAGTCAAAAGGTAATTTTTCTCCGCTGTAAAACAGCCTATGAGCTGTAAAACAGCTCATGAGCTATAAAACAGCTCATGCAAAAAGCCGCATGGCTTCAACCCATACGGCTTTTAAAATCATTATGTAGTCTGACTTTACATCCAGACCTTGCCCGTAACCTTACCGTTAATTACATAGTATGCTGTGTAATCCTCAGGCTTAATATATACATCAAGTGACTTGATGCTTGAAAGTCTGTGTCCGGCAACAACCCACTCATTCTTAATCTTATCAACAATCTCGTCAACCTTGCGCTGTGTGCCGTTGAATTCTACAACCACATTGACACCTGCTGCCTCAGCCTTAGCTGCCTCATTCTTAGCTTCCTTAGCCTTCTTTGCTGCCTTAGGAGCTTCCTGGGCTGCGGTCTTCTTAGGTCTTCCAACCTTCTTTACAGGCTTTACCTCTTCTGCCTCAGCCTTAAAATCCGCCATTTTTACCGGATCCACAGCCGGCAGTTCTTCCAGACCCTGAACACCAAATGTGCGAAGAAATTCTTCTGTAGTGCCGAAAAGGATCGGCCGTCCAGGTGCATCAAGACGTCCAAGCTCCTTTACCCTCTGTTGCTGCCTCTGCTGCCTTAACCTCAGCTGCCTTTGTCTGGGCTTCCTTTGCCCTTGCTGCCTTCTTAGCTGCTCTAGCGTTTGCCATGTTGATTCCTCCTTCTTTCATTTAGACTCTTTTCTTTTTCATTTTCTGCATAAAACTACCACATTTATGGATGTTTTGCAAGCAGATATCTGACCTTTTTGTTCTCAACACGGATATTTACATCCGTCTGATCCCCACCAAACTCACCGTCTAACACCCATGGTATCTGTTCTTCACTTGTGAATGAAATATCACTGCATTTAAAATGCATTACCATACTGTTGTCATTCTGAAAAATAAAACCGTTAAACATAGTCTGGAATTCAACGGGATTCTTCGGTCCCTTTATAAGTATAACCTCAAATAATCCATCGTCAAGCTTAATTTCTTTTCCCGTAATTCCCTTCATGCCTCCGACCGATTTTGAATTAGCGACCATTCCATATATGAACTTGTCCTCTATAACCATGTCACCCATCTGCACCTTAAGCTGGTATGACTTAAGGCTGGCGAAGCTTTTGACACTCTCGATGATGTATGCCTGATGCCCGAATGTGTTTTTAAGCTGCTGTGGTGTAGCATACGAAACCTCGGTAAAAATTCCAAATGCCGCCACATAATTGAACCAGCGTCCGTTGAACGAGCCTACATCACACAAATACTGCGTTCCCTCTATGATATTTTTTACTGCATGTGAGACCGTCTTCGGAATAAGAAGACTTGACGCAAAATCATTGGTACTTCCACTCGGTATATAGCCCATCGGTCTGTCACACCCGCTGTCTATCATACCTGCAACCGCTTCATTAAGTGTCCCATCTCCGCCACTGCATACTATCACGTCATATTCACCCGCGCACTTCAGCAGATACTCATAGCAATCTCTTGAACGCTGTGTCGGATAGACCGTGACAAGATAACCTGCTTTGGCAAACTCGTCTGTGATCTCAAAAAGATGGTCCTTGACATGCGCTTTACCCGACCATGGATTAAAAATAAATAACAGCCGTTTCATAGGAAAGACCTCCTTTTATAATTTATCGTAATTAGGTATGATCTTCACAATTGCATACTTATCATAATGGTTAATTTTATAAAAGCTCGCTGAGAACCCTCACCACCACATCATTCTCCTCATCGGTCTTAACGGACAGTCTTATATAATTTCCTCCGTTAAGTCCTTCCTTGGTTGAAAGATCCTTTATAAGAATATTATATTTATTAAGCATTATATCTGCAAGCTTTCTTGATGACATACCATTTTCAAGATGACACATAATGTAATTCGCCTGAGAAGGAAATACCCTGAGTGCCGGAATCTTCGCAAGCTTATCAACATATCGCTTCCTGACATCCATGAACCTGCTCATTGCCTCCTCATAGTCAGCCTTGTACTTTTCAATTATCTGCATATAGTATTCCGCAAATGAATTGATATTCCATATAGAGACATCCTTTTTCATTGCGGCAATCATATCGGAAGCTGCCGATGCGATTATACCAAGGCGAAGCCCCGGAACTCCGAAGGACTTGGAAATACTCTTAAGCACAATAAGATGCTTATGCTCATCTATGATGCTCTGTGTGAGCAATGTCTGCTCCGGAATGTCTGCAAAGTCCACAAATGACTCATCAACAATTATGTTCACCCCTCTCCCTGCAGCCCACTCTTCGAGACGGAGTATATCATCCCTCATTATAAAATGTCCGGATGGATTATCAGGGTTTACAAGTACAATTGCCTGAATATCCTTATCCTTATAGAAATCCATGATGTCATCGACCGTATATGTGAAATCCTCATTGATTACCCAGAACGGTACTAACTGTTCCTTCTTTTTTCTGTGCGGATACTCTTCAAAGGTAGGATATATAAGACCTATATTTCCTGAAAAATTCTCCATAAGGGACTTAATAAGCTCCGCAGTACCGTTTCCTACACACACCTGCTCAGGTCTTAACTCAAAATATTTCGCGGCAAGAAGACTGTTTACTGCCATGCCGGAAGGGTATTCTCTTATCAGTGTCTCAAAGTTCGCCTTCATCTCGTCCATAAATCTCTGATTAGGGAAGAAGGGATTGACAAGGTAACAGAAATCGTACATTCCCTCATATCTCCAATAGCCGCCGAAACGCTTCATGTACCTGGTAAGCTTCTCATCGCCCTCTGCGAATATGCTCTCTGCAATATCTATATCCTGAATATCATTTATCTCATACCACTTCTCATTCTCCAAAACGATTGCTTTTAATACCCTCTGCTCCTTGAACGCAACCACCTTGAGAGCCGACTCATAATGAGTCTTATTTCCCCATGCCTGAACATACGCAGCGAGAAGCGGAAGATATACATTGTTAAGGTAATTCTTTGACAGCTTGTACATACTTACGGTCTTATAATAGCTGTCCATATTCTGGAAAGCAAAATTATCGGCTCCTATAAAATCATTGATATAGCTGTCCCCATCAAGTGTCACAATCGAGCCATCCATCCATGGCTTAGGACGTGAAACGAATGTAAGGCACTCCTCATCAGACTCTAATATCCTGTCAATCACAGCAGTTTCATAAACAATATCCGATTCAATCACAAGAGTGTCATCCTCCTTGAGATACTCTCCTGCGAGATTGAGCGAATACAGATTACTTGTATTTTCATATTCGCTATTGTTTATATATACAACCGGCGTAGAAAGCTTAAGGGAATTAACGTGTTCCGTCAGACCTTCACTCTTATAACCTGTAACAATAACAATCCGGGACAGACCCTTGGCATCTAAGATTCTAAGTCCCCTCTCGATTATTGTCTGACCTCCCACATTGACCATGCACTTGGTCTTGTCCTTTGTATGTTCCTTGAGTCTTCTGCCCATTCCGGCAGCAAGTATTACAGCCTGCATCTGTGTTCCTCCATATATATAACTGTCTAATCAGCATACCCGCTCTTGACCCATGCCACAGCATGTTCATAGTCTGCCATTGTATCAATTTCCTTGGTTCTGATAAGTTCCATCGGGAGCGGAAGAAGCGGAACCATCATATCGCATACATGATGATCTCCCGGAGTAAGTCTTGCGGTCTTTACCTGTGCAAGACCTGTCCACTCGTACTCACCCTCTTCTCTTGAAAATCCTACACCATATATCTGCCCATTCTGTGTGAGCGTCTTCATAAGCATCGGATCCTCTGTACATGGAACAGCTCCGCACACACATTCCTTATCTGAATGTAAAACACGCATAAGGTCATCCGGATGAACCAAAAGGTCTCCGTCAAGTGACACAACAAGCTCTGCCGCATGCTTGATTGCACGCGAGAAGCTTCCCCCTGTTCCGGTATTCCTGTAATCATGGTTAAATACGAATAGGATATCCTTACGGTATGAATTCACAACCTCAATGACCTTTTCCATCTGGTATCCCACTACAATCCTGATATCGTCAAAATCCTTTAGAAGCTCAAGCTGTCTTATAATAAGCGGCTTACCATCTATATCAATAAGCGCCTTGGTTGAACCTATTCCAAGCCTGGTGCCCATTCCGGCACAGCTTATAACAATTGTCTTAGAAACTGACATAATCTATCCTCCGAATATGTTGCATGTGTTGCACACTTTAAAACTGCAGGTGCAATATTCCTCACACCGCCAAAGCCTATTCCCACCTCAGCAGCAGCTATCATCTGGGCATCATTATTGCCATCTCCGACAGCGACAAACGGCTTATTTCCAAATTCCCTTACCACTTCTGCTTTGTCAACCACGTAATCCACGCTTACAATCTTATCATTCTCAACAGCAGCCTTAGAGCAGAAATAATGGCCATCCATTCCAAGCTCCGTCATAAGCTCCTTAATCCACACATCCAGATTTCCGGTAACTACATAGCAGCGTTCCCGGTTCTCACGGATAAATTCCACAAGCTTCTCATTAAGCGGCACACCTGCGATAATCCTTCTCACGGTGCTTACCGGAATCTCTGAAAGCAGCTTAACCCTCTCCAAAAAACTATGGTCAAACGGAATCTCACCGGTCATCGTCTTTTCAGTCAATTCTCTCATCTGCTGCTGTTTATCTATCTTTGCCGCTATCTCAGGTAATATCTCAGCCCTTGTGATTGTCGCATCAAGGTCAAACAAAAAAACATATTCGCTCAAAAAAATCAGCCCTCCTGCCATTATTGGTACACCCACTCTAAAACGTGGCAATATATTGTAAATATTATCACGTATCAGATAAATGTGCAAGAGAACTGATTTACATTTCGTTTAACGCTTTTCTTTAAAATGCTGACTTAAAATCTTCCCGGATTAATTGACTTATTATCACAATAATAAATTATAAAGTCTGCATACTTAACCATCCAAAGTCAGCATGGTTGCTGCTTGAAGCTCCATTAGATGAGGCATACATTCCTACTGTACAGCCCACAAATCCGCCTGCTTCCTCTGTTGTATACGGAAGCAGGTCAATATCCTTCGCAGCCATAACATAGCCTTCGCCTGCCTCTGTCCACACAACTGCCTTCTGTGATTCGCACCTTAACTTTATCTTTACGATATTGTTATTCTCAGGCAGTACGATATCCGCAGCTTCGGATTCACCTGCGTGTATGCAGCTTGTTATTATGATATGCCTTTTACCTGCTCTGCGGCAAATCTCAACACGGAGGTTATTCTCATGGTTCTGGAATAAGACAATACCCGCCGTCTCGTTTTCATTCTCAGGAGTAAAGTCAACACCTGTTTCAATTTCAAAGTGATAACTCTTCTGTCTGAGTGCAAGATATGACGGATATGTAAGCTCTGTTATCTTCTGCTCCCTGTTGTAAAGGCGCAGCATACCTTTTCTCTCAGTGAGTGAGTATATCTGCGAATCCCGCTTTCCTATACCCACAAGTCTGTCATCAAGCTCGTCGCTCCAGAAATCAATATAATCGGACAGTCCTGCTTCCTTCGGAAAACGATATTCATCAAGAGGAATTTCAACTTCATCCTCAAGATGCCCTACTCCCGGTGCAATAACCGGCCAGCCATTCTCCCATGTTACCTTGGCAAGGAACGTCTCTCTTCCCATGCTGCTGTGCTTCATACACGGTCTTGAGGCGAGCATGACAACATACCAGTTTCCCTTGCCATCATCAACAAGATCGCCATGTCCGGCATATATAACAGGATAGTCCATTCCAAGATTTCTATGTGTGAAGATAGGGTTTCTCGGACATCCCTCAAACCACTTAAACAGTTCTTTGCTCCTTGCAACACTTATACTGTGCTCAGGACCTGTTCCACCCTCTGCATGCATAAGGTAATAGTATTCACCTATTTTATAAATATGAGGTCCCTCAGGCCAGATAACATCCTTGACCGCACCCTTCCAGATTGCCATACTCTGTCCTACAAGCTTCATGGATGCAATATCAAGCTCCTGCACCCATATCTCCCAGTCACCGTTATATCTTACCCCTTCAGGATTCGGTCTTGTTCCACAATAGTAGCACTTACCATCGTCATCAAAGAAAAGACTCGGGTCTATTCCCGGCGCATTCTCAATGTAATATGGTTTCGACCATGGTCCTTCCGGTCTGTCGGCCGTTACAATAAAATTACCCCCATGACTTACGTTGGTGGTTATCATATAGTATGTTCCCTCATGGTATCTTATTGTAGGTGCAAATATTCCACGCGAAATCTCGCTTCCGACTACCGGAAGCTGTTCTTCCCTGTCCAGAACATTGCCAATCTGCTCCCAATGTGCCAGATCCCTGCTGTGGAATATAGGCACACCGGGTGCATATACAAAGCTTGAATTAACAATATAAAAATCATCCCCTGCCCTGCAGATGGACGGATCCGGATAAAAACCGGTTAAAATAGGATTCTTTGCGGTTACCATAAATTACCTCCTGATATCTTTCTAGGGTAATTGTAACCGATATTAATACTATATTCTATCAATCCATTGCCATGCGTTACTCATATCTTGCTTTTTACTCCTGTTCATTATCCTCATCAACACACTCAATTTTGCTTACCGAAACCTCGTAAGCTGTTCTCTTAATCTGGGTATCCTCATCAAGCTTCTTGGTATACTCTCTGCTCTGAACGCGTCCCCATATACGGATGTGTTCACCAATCTTGAAGCCCGCTGCATATCTTGCGTTACGTCCCCAAGCAATGCAAGGTATGTAGTCCGACTTGCCATACGGACGGTTGACTGCGATAAGAATATCCGCAATCTCTCTTCCAAGAGGAGTCTTTCTGTATACAGGCGGCTTGCAGATATATCCGTCAAGGAATATCTGATTGGTATTGGTAGCCTCCTGTGTCTCCTCCGCTACAGCAAATTCCCTTGCAAAAATGGAAAGAACAAGACGGTTATGATTCTCCTCGTGGCGGTTATAGGAACGGAACTGCCCTGTAGCCTCGATAATCATTCCACGATAATCCTCCGTCACATCGACCAGCCTCTCAGAAACCATAAGTGGAATAATATCCACGCTGTTGCTGAGTCGATTTACCGCGATGTCAACCATGTAGAATCCCTCCCCAAAGACCTCATGGCTGTAGGTGAAGTCTGATACAACCTCTCCTATGATAGTTACCCTGTTGTTTTCAATTACTTTGTCAAGCATTCTTCTGTTTCTCCCTTCATTTTTGGCGGCATCACCCTGTATACTCATTTTTATCTGTAAAGGATGATACAGTACGCCTGATAATATCTTTATCCCTAAATATATATGCAAAATGTGTTCAAATATTCACGAAACAATAAAAAATATATAAAAAATTTTAAAATTCGCATAAAAAATCCCCGTTCCGTTACATCCCATCCTCGGACGTTTCCCATCGTTTTCCCCCCCCCCTGTCCTCCTGTACATAACTTCACATATTTATATAAGGAAATAATCATACCGGCACACATGAGTGCTCTGTTGTGATAATAATTATACCCTATTTTCCAAATTTCTTAATTCTCTACTTGTAATTATAAAAAAATGTGATAAACTAGTAAAGTTGAAAATTAGGTTTACGTTTTTTAGGAGCGCCGGGGGCGCAGAAATGAGGAAATTTATGAAAACAACCCGTAATGATGTCAGAAATATTGCGATTATCGCCCATGTAGACCATGGTAAGACAACATTAGTAGATGAGCTGTTAAAGCAGAGCGGAACTTTCCGTGCCAATCAGGAAGTGGCAGAGCGAGTAATGGATTCCAATGACATAGAGCGTGAAAGAGGAATCACCATTCTTTCCAAGAACACTGCCGTATATTATAAGGATACTAAGATAAATATTATTGATACTCCGGGTCATGCCGATTTCGGTGGCGAGGTTGAACGAGTTTTAAAGATGGTCAACGGTGTTATCCTCGTTGTCGACGCCTACGAAGGTGCCATGCCGCAGACAAAGTTCGTTTTAAGAAAAGCTCTTGAGATGGATCTTGATATAATTGTATGTGTAAATAAGATTGACCGTCCTGAAGCGCGTCCTGACGAGGTTGTCGACGAGGTATTAGAGCTTCTCATGGACCTCAACGCAAACGACAAGCAGCTTGACTGTCCGTTCATTTTTGCATCTGCCAAGGCAGGCTTTGCAAAGTACAAGCTTGAGGATGAGTCGAATGATATGACTCCTCTCTTTGAGACAATTTTAAAGCATATTCCTGCCCCTGAGGGCGACCCTGATGCAGACCCGCAGATTCTTATCAGCACAATCGACTACAACGAATATGTAGGAAGAATCGGTGTCGGTAAGATTGACAATGGTACAATCAAGGTTAATCAGGATCTCATGTTAGTTAACCATCATAATCCGGACAAGAAGATGAAGGTCAAGATTGGCAAGCTCTATGAGTTCGAGGGACTCAACAAGAAGGAGGTCAACGAGGCGACAATCGGTGCCATCGTTGCAATATCAGGTATTGCTGAGCTTCACATCGGCGATACACTTACCTCGGTAACCAACCCGGTTGCCATTCCTTTCCAGAAGATTTCAGAGCCTACCATAGCCATGAACTTCATCGTAAATGACAGTCCGCTTGCAGGCAAGGAAGGTAAATTCATCACCTCCCGCCATCTGCGTGACAGACTTTACCGTGAGCTCAACACCGATGTAAGCTTAAGAGTTGAAGATACAGAGACAACGGAAGCCTTCAAGGTATCCGGACGTGGTGAGCTTCATCTTTCCGTTCTTATCGAGAATATGCGCCGTGAGGGCTATGAGTTCGCAGTAAGCAAGGCTGAGGTTCTCTACCACTTCGATGAGCGCGGTCAGAAGCTTGAGCCGATGGAGATTGCATACGTTGATGTTCCGGATGAGTTCTCCGGCACAGTTATCCAGAAGCTAAGCAACCGTAAGGGTGAGTTAAACGGTATGTCCCCTGCGAACGGCGGCTACACAAGACTTGAGTTCTCAATCCCTGCACGTGGTCTTATCGGTTACAGAGGTGAATTCATGACTGATACCAAGGGTAATGGTATCTTAAATACAACTTTCGACGGTTATGGTCCATACAAGGGAGACATCCAGTACCGTAAGCAGGGCTCCCTCATCGCAAGCGAGGCCGGAGAGACTGTAACCTACGGTCTTTACAATGCACAGGAGAGAGGTACTCTCTTCGTTGGTCCGGGCGAGCAGGTATACGGCGGAATGATAGTCGGCCAGAACGGCAAGGCTGAGGATATCGAGGTTAATGTATGTAAGAAGAAGCAGCTCACCAACACACGTTCTTCAAGTGCTGATGAGGCTCTCCGTCTCACACCGCCTAGAGTATTAAGCCTTGAGCAGGCTCTTGAGTTCATCGACACAGACGAGCTTCTTGAGATTACACCTAAGAACCTTCGTATCCGCAAGAAGATTCTTGACGGAACAGCAAGATACCGCGCTAAGAGAAACGCATCCAACTAACTGGGA
>ENA-ORMR01002671-ORMR01002671.1-human-gut-metagenome-genome-assembly--contig:-NODE-2671-length-10625-cov-3.623179_pt1 | contig 10625 bp, 15 predicted proteins | sample MGYA00242107_ERZ509003 | MGnify/ENA primary metagenome ERZ509003 (study PRJEB26280, sample SAMEA2338699) | human gut metagenome | biome: human gut; feature: human-associated habitat; material: faeces... | reverse complement strand
ACCCTTTATCTCAACTAAAAGACTACATAGAAAGGCTACTTTAATTTTAGAGTTTCTTTGTATTCAATTAAGTAGTGCCTTTACATTCAAGAGTGAAAGGAGAGATTTATAAAATGAACGAAGAAAAGAAAATCGCAGGAATTTATATTCGTGTAAGTACAGATGATCAAGTCAGAGAACGGATTTAGTCTAGCAGAACAAAAGGAAAAACTATTACAACTTTGTAAATTTAAAGAATATGAAGTATTTAGAATATATGAAGACGCTGGAATATCAGCAAAAAATATGAAAGATAGACCAGCATTTCAACAAATGTTAGCAGATATAAAACAAGGAAAAATCAATTATATTGTAGCCTATAAATTAGATAGAGTTACTCGTTCAGTTCGTGATTTAGAAGAACTGATAGCACAATTAGAAATGCACAATACCTATTTGGTGTGCGATAAAGATGAGTTTATATCTTTTTATGACAAAGTGTTTAAATCTGCGAATTTATAATAAATAGTTACTTGTTTATTTTGGTCAATTTCAATTTTTTCAATTAAGCTATTTAGCATATAAGCTGTAATATTTTCTTTTTTTAAGAAGTCTTGTATAATTTTCTCATAGTCAACTACATTTCGTTCAAATTTAATAGTATTTAATTCTTCAAGCTTTTTGTTTTTACTATCTCTTTCATTAACTTTTTTCTCATACATTCTTGAAAAATCATTGTCATTGATAAGACCTTTTAATTTATCTTCATATAGTTTTTCTATTTGAAAGTCTAAAACTTCAATAGCTTTTGCTAAATTGCTTTTTTCTTTGTTAAGTTCAATTTCATTTTGAACATTGTTATTGTTGTCATCAATAATTTGTCTACATTTCTTTTCATCTAAATATTTTCTACAGATATTTTGTACTTCTTCAATTACTGCATTTTCTAGCTTTGTATAATTCATACAATGAGGAGAACAGGAGAAAGAAGATATACTTGAAGATAAATTAACAAAGAGAGAATATACTAACCCTTTTAAGGGTCTGCTAAAGTAGTCAGTACATCAAGGCTTGAACGAAGTGAAAGCCAGCGTCTTTAGGCGCTGGCAATGTTATAAGCCCTTTTAGGGCAAGTTCAAACCACGCGTTTTACACGTGGTTATGATTAATTTCTGGAAATAATTGTTTTTGTACTGATTTTATGATATAAATAAGTAAAATAGAGATTTGTAAGGAGAAAAATGATGTCAAAAGATTTTATACATTTTTTTGGAACAACAGGAAATAAAGATATATTTTTTAAGAAAATTAGGTCATCAGGTGGATTATATTTTAGTGTAGATAGTACAAACATAATTATAGATCCAGGACCAAATACATTTTATAAATATATAAATACTTATGAAGATAAAATTGATGGGATAATATTATCTCATATACATATAGACCATTCAAATGATTTGAATATATTAGTAGAACTTATGACAAATGGAGGAGAAGAAAAACAAGGAAGTCTATTATTACCAAATCAAGCAATAGAAGAAAGAGTATTATTTCCATATGTAAAAAATTTTCCAGAACATTTAGAAATTGTAAAGCCAAATAGTAAATATACCATAAAAAACATAGAAATTACATCATCAATAGAACATAAACATGGTATTGAGAATTATGGGTTTAAAATAAAAACTAAAGAGCATATCATAGGATTAGTAAATGATACAGCATATTTTCCAGAACTTTTAAATTCATATAAAGGCTGTGATATTTTAATAATAAATGTACCATATTATATACAAGATAAACCAAAGCCTAAGCATTTAGATATAGCTAATGTAGAAGAATTTATAAAAGTGATAAAGCCTAGTAAAGTAATTCTAACTCATTTTAATTGTAATATCTTAAATAGTAACCCTGTTAGCATTGCTAATGAACTAAGTAGAAAGTATGGTATAGAGATAATATCAGCAGAAGATGATATGATTTTAGAATTATAGATTGAAGGAGAAGATTATGAGAAAGATAACAGTTGAAATGGCATGTTCTATTAATGGACTAATTGCAACAGAAGATGGAAATGAGGATTTCCTATCTTACAGAGGTTGGGAGATAATGTTAGAATTTTTAAAGGAATATGATGTACTGATATGGGGCAGAAAAACTTGGGAAAATATAGTATCTTGGGGAGAAGACTATTTAAATGATTTAAAAAACATAAATATAATTATTCTGAGTGAAACAAGTAATAAGAAAAATCAATATTCAAATGTTACATATTGTAATTCAATAGAAAATTGTTTAAAAGTATGTGAGAATTTGAAATATGAAAAATTATTTATTTCTGGTGGTGCAACTATAAATAATTCTTTTATGGAAAAAGGAATAGTAGATAATATAATTTTAAATTATAATCCCTTTGTATTAAATAAAGGAATACCACTATTTAAAGGTAATTATTTTGAAAACAAACTAAAACTTGAAAAAATTATAAGAGAACAGGAAGATATAGTACAAGTTCATTATAGTGTTATAAATTAAAAACAAGAAAATAATTATAGCAAAGAAAGGAGATGTTGATAAATGAAAGAATTCGATAACAAAGAAAATTATAATAATAGAACTTTTGAAGATATAAAACATATTGACGAAAATGGAATTGAGTTTTGGTATGCTAGAGAATTACAATCAGTTTTAAATTATAAAGAATGGCGAAAATTTGAAAATGTAATAAACAAATCAAAAGAATCTTGTAAAAATAGTGATATTAGTGTTTTTGACCATTTTGTCGACGTCGACAAAATGGTGCAAATAGGTTCAGGAGCAGAAAGAAAACAAAAAGATTATAAATTAACGCGTTATGCTTGTTACTTAATAGCACAAAATGGAGATACAAGAAAAAAAGTTATTGCTCTTGCAAAACATATTTTGCAATTCAAACTAGAAAACAGGAAATTAGCGAAAAGGAATATAGTTCATTAACGGAAGATTAAAAGAGATTTTATCAAAGAAACTTAACAAAGAAAGGCAATTATTCACTTAATCAAACTGCTAAAAATGCAGTAGTTAAGAATTTTGATAAATTTCATAATTTTGGCTATAAAGGTTTATACAATGGAGAGACAGCAGATGATATTGCTAAAAGAAAAGGATTAAGATATAGAGAAGATATTTTAGACAATATGGGAAGTGATGAACTTATAGCAAATTTATTTAGAATATCTTAAACAGAGCAAAAATTAAAGAAAGATAATATTCAAAGTGAAAAAGAAGCTAATAAAGCTCATTATGAAGTTGACTCAAAAATAAGAAAAACAATAAAAGAACTCGGAGGAACTATGCCAGAAGATTTGCCAACTCCTAAAAAGAGCTTAAAACAATTAGAAAGGGAAAATAAGAAAAGTTTAAAGAAAAAGTAAAAGAATTTAGAGAGATGTTATTGCAAGAGTAATATGTAAAAATAAGAGGTTAAAATGAGTAAGAGAAATATCAAAAGAACAAAAATAGTATTATCAATTATATTTTGTATAGTTCTATTACTGATTTTAAATTTTACTAGGTGGAACTTTGGTGAAAATATAGAAAATAAAGAATTTACTGAAACTAATACACCAACAGTTATATATGATATAAACAATATTCCAGAGTATAGTGGTAATATATACGTTGAAATCAATGGTAATATTCCAAAATTTACGGAAGATGATATGAATATCGAAAATTCATATTATACAGAATTAATAGATAATAGAGCAGGTATGGCAATGATAAAAACTAACTGGAAAAAAGCAAATGAAGATGATAAAAAAGATGATTATACTTCCATAAATATTAGTGGATATATACAAAAATCCTATGATAAAAGTATAGTTAAAGGAGGATATTTATACAACAGATGTCATATAATCGCATGGAAACTTGGAGGAGTGGACAATGATAAAAGAAATTTGATGACTGGAACACGTGATTTTAATATAAAAGGAATGAAAAAATTCGAAGATGATGTTTATCAATATTTAAAAAATAATCCTAAAAATAGTGTATTATATAGAGCAACTCCATATTTTGAAAATGAAAATCAACTTGCTAGTCGGAATCAATTTAGAAGCATTATCTATTGAGGATAATGGTAAAGGAATCAAGTTTAATATGTATTGCTATAATGTATAGCCTGGAATTGAAATCGATTATGCAACAGGAAAAAGTAAATTGGCAGAATAAAAAATACAAAAAGTATTGTAAATTGCTATTAAATCGTGTATAATAACTTTAGTTTTATTCGAGTTACTATCTATCGATAGTAAAAATTCCATAGTAAAAAAATTGAGAATAAAGGAGGTTATTATTATATTAGATTTAGATTTTAATAATAAATTAACATCACGGAATAAACGAAAATAGCACAGTACAAAAATTTATAAAGGAACTGAAAGAATTTATGGAAAATGTTTATAGTGTAAAAAAAGATAACAAACAAAATATAAATGATGAATATGATTTATATGAGAAAAGACAAATATTTTTGGACAACGTAAATATTAAAAGTGGAAATGACATATTGTGGATTAGAGATGAAGATACAGTATGTTTATCAAAAGATAGAGATAATATGATATATTATCCTGAAGAAATAAAAGATTTGCCACAAAATTCAAAAGTACGGAAACGTATATGAAAAAATAAATGGTAAATATATTTTAAATGAAAAATTAACAGAAAGAGTGAAAAATATAACAGTAGATACGATTATTTAAAAATAATTAACGATTTTCCTTGCCAAACTTAAAAATTTATGTTAAATTAAAAGCATAGTAATAGACAAAAAAATGCCAATGTGGGTATACATATCTTTGAAACTATTGCTATAACTAATTTTGAAACGGATAATAGAGTGCTTTTGTGTAAGGGGTTTTTCGCATACGTCCTTCGCTAAGGCACCAAACAAAAAAGCGAACAGAAAATTACAAAGTTTTTTGTAATATCTAAAAAATGTATTTGTTAGGCAGTAGCAAGTACATTTTTTATTTTATCTGTAGATAAAACATTAGATATTGCATGGGCACTTTCATTCATACTATTAGAATCTAAATGTGCATAGATATTTGCAGTAGTATTATAATTAGAATGTCCTAGCCACACTTGAATTTGTTTCATATTGATTCCTTCAGCAAGTAATAAACTTGCACAAGTATGTCTTAAATCGTGAAAGCGAATTATTCTTAAATCATTCTTTTTTAGTAATTTTGTAAAAGCATGTGATACATAATCAGGATTTAACAAAGTTTCCGTATTATCAACACATATATAGTCTAAATATTCTTGATTATAACTATTGCCACAAATTATTTTATTTTGTTCTTGTTTCTCTTTTAGTTCTAATAAGTAGTTTTCAACTACTGGTAACAAAGGCAAAGTTCTTGTACTAGATTTTGTTTTAGTTTTATCTTTTCTTACTAATTTATTAGAATGATTAGAACTTATTTGTGTTACTGTATGATTTATTAGAATAGTTTTGTTTGTAAAATCTATTGCACTCCATTTTAAGCCAACAACTTCACTTCTTCTTAATCCATAAAAACAACTTAAAATAACTGGTGTTTCTAGTTTTGTATTTTCAATTATTTTTAAGAGTTTCAATATTTCTTCACTTGTATAATGTTTTGCATTATATGGATCAATTTTTGGTAATTCTACTTTATCAGCAGGGTTAGAAATGATTACATCTGTTTTTACTGCATATTGTAAAGCCTTTCTAATATTTGCATGATAATGTTTAACAGTATTTCCAGAAAGTTTATTGTCAATTAGATATTGATAAAATTCTTGGATGTCTTGTGCTTTTATATTTTGTAATATTACTTTTTTACTTTCAAAATAAGTTGTCATTCTTCCATTTATTAGTTTTTCATAACCACAATAAGTTGTTTCTTCAACAGATGATTTAATAATTTTTAGCCACTTTTTCATAAAATGTATAAATAGTATATTTTCGTTATCAATATTATCACTATTTATTTCTTCTTGAAATTTAACTCTAATGTTTTCTAGTTCATTTTCTGCTTTTTTCTTATTTCCTTTCACTGCTTTTACTTTAGTAGAAACCCATTTTGTTTTCCATTTTCCATCTTTCTTAAAACTTAAAACTGCTTGATATATTTTATTTTTAATTTGTAAGCTACCTGTTACTTCTATCATAATTAACTCCTTTCGTTCCTATAACAGTTTAAATTTAACTTACTATTGATATTTTAGATAATACCATGAAAGTAAATTAATGTCTACTAAATCTGGATATGAAGTAAACATCATTTCATAAATTTCTTTAATAGTACCCATGTTGTAAGTCCTCCTTCCTTTAAAATTCACAATAAAAAAGACCTATTAAGTAATCTTAATAAAGTCTGCTAATAACTATAAACATATCTATTTTTACATTTTTAAGTTGGCACTTTGATATTCATATTTATTGTTTTTGGAATATCAGCTCCAACATTTAATTTTCTATCTATACTTAAATTTCCTTTGCTATTAGTATGATATATGCTAGACCATTTTGCGAGAGCATAGTCTGACATAGTATTGTTATTATAAGATAATTCCATTGCATCTTGCTTTTGTTGTGCTAACATTTGCTCGTAACTGTTGTCATCTTTCTTTGGTCTATCATAAGTTTTAAAATAGTCTTGTAAATAAACCTTTCTATTTTCTACATTTGTTTTTTTACGAGTTTCTTTTTCTTGTTTGTTTCTCTTATCAGCTTTTACAACCTTTGAAATATAAGGATAGCTTTTTCCAACTATTTTAGCAATTTCATTTTGTTTTAGAGGTTGATTATAATATAAGTCTAAAATCTGTTCTTTCGTACTCAATTTTTTTTTCTCCTCTAGTTAATTTTTTTTTGCTTGAAAATAAATAGGAAATAATATCAATAATATGTAGTAAATTTTCAAAATAAATGCTATAATATGAATATAATTAAGAAAGGAATAGAGATATGGATAATATAAATTTAATGGAATATTGGCAAAATAGTAGTGATGAAGATTATAATGTAAGGAACGTATTATATAGTAATAAGAAAAATAGTTATTCTCTATTTTTCGGACATTTAGTGATAGAAAAATTGTTAAAAGGTTTATATGCTAAAAATAACAAAGAAAATCCTTATGCTATAAAATCTCATAATTTATAGGCACTTGCTGAAAAATGTAATTTAGAATTAACTGATGAGCAAGTTGAAAAATTACAAATTATTACACAATTTAATATAAGTGCAAGATATGATGATTACAAAGAAACCTTTAATCAAAAATGTACAGATGATTATACATCTGTACAAATAAAAAATATTGAGGAGGTACGAATATGGTTGAAAAGTCTATTAACTCAAGGATAATGGAATCAATACAAAAGTATATTGAGAAAATAAGTGAACATTATAAAATTGAAGCAATCATATTGTTTGGATCTTATGCAAAAGGAACAGAGAACGAAGATAGCGATATAGATATAGCAATAATTTCAAGTGATTTTAGCGATATTATTGAAGATGGAGCAAAATTAATTGGATTGACTTGGAAAATAGATACTAGGATAGAGCCACACCCAATAACAAAAGAAGATTTTGAAAGAGTTTCAAATCCTTTTGTAAAAGAAGTTGTAGATACTGGAATAAAAGTAGCATAGAATGAAAATGCACATAGTAGCAATTATGTTATTATGTGCATAATTTTTGCTTTGTAAAAACTTGAAAATTATGTAAATATATTGTATAATAAGTTATATAAGTAATATCTTTTGTATTGCTTATTTCCTTAATTCTCTATTGAGTAAGGAAATGCTTACTCCTTAGTTTATCATATATAACAAGTAGACATCTAATTTCAAAGGAGGTATTTTTATGTTACGGATTATCTTGTTATCGTTAGTTTGGGCAATATGCTCTACCTGTCTGGTAAGACCATGGTTTTGGAAAGGTGTTAAAAACAAGTACCTTTTTAATGATGATGTAAGAATCGGGTTTAGCAATGAATTATGGAAAGGCTATTTAGCACTTGAAATAGTATGCTTCGTGAGCGTATTTATATTAAGTATGTTTATTTACGCTATAGCAGGATTTAGGCAAAATCTATATGGTTCTTTCCCATTGATTATGGTTTGTTTCCTTTTACAATGTGTGTGGGAAAATCAGGGGAAAGTACGCTATACTGTTATGCTGACAATTGTTGTTGTAAGTGCTATTTTATGGATATGGGATGGTATTGCCGGTTATGACATTAGTGTGCCATTAAACACAATTGATAGTGTGCAATTAACTGCTACACAAGTCGATGAAGATACCGAAGTTAAACTTTTTATTTCATCGAGTAAAATTCAAAGTTTATTTAAGGTAGATTCTGCATCAGGACCAACCTACAATAATGGTAAATACATATTTACTGTTAGTGGTGGTGACAATGGAAAAGGTATTGTGGTTATTGACAAAGACAATTATACTGAAGCCAATTTCTTGTCTTGTTCCTATGGATTGAATGTAGCAGATGTACGTTCTCAATATCCGACACAGAAGTTGAAGGAATTGTACATTACAATTTCAGATGACAATGTACCATATGGGCTGTTCGCAGTTGCCGACAAAAACTGGCTTTTGGGTACTTACAAAGTTAATGGTTATATAATGCTTAACTTAATGACTGGAGAGTCACAAGAGTTCACGCAGGAAGAATTGCCGAATTTTGTAACAATTAAAACGTAATATGAATAAGCAGAGCAGGGGTAAGCGATTAACTCCTGTTTTGTTTATAATTCCATTTCATATTCTTTTGTTTTTTCTTCATGTTTAATTTGTTCTACTGGATCAATAAAAGTATGGGTTTCTTCTTCGAAATTTTTAACTAATTCTTTAGATTCATCAATACCAAATTTATGACAAATCCAATCTATAAATTTTTCAACAGTTGTATAGAATTTATCTATAATTTTGTGTAAATGGTTATTTTAGTTTTCTAATGACTTAATTTTACTTTTGTATTTATATTCAATGTCAAATTCCTTATTTTCAAATTCTTGCTCTAATTCTCTTTTTCTATTTTCAAATCTTAAATCAAGAGTATTGCTTTTCTTTTTATATTCGTGTTCTAAATGTTTTACAGTATTGTTTAATTCTTCATTATTAGCAAGTATAGAATCTCTTTCTTTTTGATATTTTTCGGCTTCTTCTATAACATTTGCTTGTTTCAATAATTCTTGCTGTAATGAAACCTTTTCTTGATGTAACCTATTTATTAAATCATCTTTAGGCTTTATAATGTCATTCATAATTTTTTCATCTCTATTGAGCATAATATTAAAATTCATTAATTCAAGAAATGCCAAAATTATCTATAAAGCGAGTTTTCCTTTGCTAATACTAAATATACTAGCATTATTAGTATTTAAGGAAAATATAGTTAACTACATTTTCCTATTTAAAATATTAGAAAGACTAGCAGAAGTATGTTATTCAATGCCATATGAATTAGTAGTAATTGGCTCAAACAATAATAACACTATGAGTAGCTTTATGGCAAATATAAATATACTTTCAAGTATTGCAACAATATTAACTCCTATTTTTTCAGGCTTTATAATAGAGAGATTTTCTTATTATATATTATTTGTTATCTTAATATTAGAAACATTGATTATTATTGCAATATCATTTAAAATAAAAGACTTTACAGTTAGCGACAAAAAGCTAGAATTAAAGAAGTTTTTTAAGATGACTAAAGACAAAAAGCATATACAAGATATTTATAAATGCATGTTTTATAGAAGAATATCATCTCAAGGAGCTATGACAGAATTATTACCAATAATATTATTTTTAAGATTAGGAACAGAGATGAACTTAGGTACATATAATTCAGTATTTGCAATACTTTCAATAATATCACTGCAAATATTAAAAATAATAAACAATAAAAAGCTAAAAAAAGACTTTTATCCCTACTTAGCAATTATAATATTTTTATCCTCATTATTAGTAGTATATAATTCAAGCTTTATTACATTGCTAATATATTATATTTTAATGAATTCCTTAGGAACAATAATAGAGTCAGAATCATGCAGTATAGTATATTCAGCAATAAGAACAGAGGATTTAATAGAATATAAGAAAGAACATATATTTACCTATAATATTTATATGACAATAGGGCAAATAATTAGTTATAGCTTAATATATATATTATACAATTATTTTTATGATGTAAATATACTAGCAATATCAGTTTCAATATTAATGTTTTTCTTGATAATATCAGCAATTTACTTAAAAAGAACAGAAAATTATTTAAAAAACAATGAGCAAATTAATTAAAAATATAAAGAGCATAAATTCACAACTTATGCTCTTTGTTTAATATCTAACAATATATTAACTCTTTAAAAATAACTTCTTCTGCTATATGCTTATAATTGTTCATAAGTCCAGTCCATTTTAAAGGGTCAGTATTTTTTCAAGTTTTCATCAATAGGATTCTTTTCTAGCATTTGTTTCATAAGTATTTCAAATCTTATCTTAGCTTGTTTATCAGTTTCTACAATATGCTTTCTTAAAGTTTTGTTCATAAACATTATTATATATTCAGCCTTCTTATGATTTT
>ENA-ORMR01002668-ORMR01002668.1-human-gut-metagenome-genome-assembly--contig:-NODE-2668-length-10637-cov-2.544699_pt1 | contig 10637 bp, 9 predicted proteins | sample MGYA00242107_ERZ509003 | MGnify/ENA primary metagenome ERZ509003 (study PRJEB26280, sample SAMEA2338699) | human gut metagenome | biome: human gut; feature: human-associated habitat; material: faeces... | reverse complement strand
CCTAACGGAGGATATACATAATGAGTCCTACTTATAAACGCTGGTACGATCACGACCCGTTGTTATTAGAAGTAGTCGAGCTTTTAAGAAATTACCAAACAGAATTGAGAGCACAGGCTGAAATCTTTTTGCAAAAAATTGAAGAAAAAGTTTCCAAAGAAACAATCGACAAGTTTTATGCAATGGTTAAACCTGTAAACGCTAACAATCGTTGGTATGACAAAGACCCTGTGATTTCTAAAACAATTGAAATTCTCCGTATTGTTCCGCCGGAAGCGCAGAGAGTTTGTGCACAAAATTTTATTAAAGCTCTTAAAGAGATAGGAATAGAATACGAAAGCCCTAATTCTTAAAAAATGCTAAATCTGACTAAAGGTGGGAATAATCCGGTTTATATGAATTTTGCACGAAATTTGTCGTGCAATTTGTCGTTCTATATTTCCGGATTAACGTCGTTTTCAAGACTTGTTTTGCTGGACAGGATAAAGCGGCTTACAAAGCGTAAAATCCTTTTTATTACGGCGTCCGAGCAGAGTGCATTGAAATATCAGAACGACTTGCATAAAGCGTTTGATATTGATGCAAAAATTTTGCCATACCAAAATATTTCTATGTACGAGGAGATTTCCTCAAACAAATATGATTATGCGGAGCAAATTAAGGTTCTCCAGGGCGCGCCGGAAGTAGTAATCGCACCTGTTAAAGTTTTTCTTGAGAAATTTCCGGCGCGCCGGTTCTTTGAAGAGAATAAAATTACAATCAAAAAAGGTGACAGCCTGGATTTAGGAGAGCTTGCGGAAAAATTTGTACGGCTTGGCTACAAACGCTCAACAATGGTAAGCGATATCGGGGAATTTAGTATTCGCGGCGACATTATTGACATTTTTTCGCTTGATAACCACGCATTAAGAATTGAACTATGGGGCGATGAGGTCGTTGACCTGCGCTACTTCAACAACGAAACCCAAAAGAGTATTGAAAAAATCAACAGTGCGGAAATTCTTCCGATGTATAAATTTATCCACGAAACTGACGAGGACAGATATTTTGAGGGAATAGAAGTCTATCAAAGCCTTTATAATACTGATTTTGTGAGTGTTTTGGATTATCTGAAAGATTATACTCTTGTTTTTGATGAAAGTGAAGAGGTTCTGGCTAAATACGAGTATTTTGAAGAAAATTTTGTCAAACAAATTCAGGAAGCAACGGAATTAAAAACGCCGCTGAAAGAATTTAATCACTTCACGAGTGAAGAATTTCGCAGCAAAATAATGATGTTTGTGCGAATTGCAATGGATAATTTCCTTAACGCCGAGTTTGAAGAGGTCGTGGAATTTAATTCCGCTGTTATTCCGAACTTTGAGGCAGATATAGAAAAAATAGCGGAATTTATTCATTCTAAAAAGGGCTATCAAATCGTAATTGCAACGGATTATCCGGAACGTGTGAAGGAACTTCTTGCCGAACAAAACATCTTTGATATGGAATTTATTCCGGCAATCGCGAGTTTCGGCACGGAAATCGAGGAGTTTAAGTTTGTAATCCTCACAGACCGCGAACTTTTCAACAAGCGAAGTAAAGAAATTACGACCACAAAACGTAGTTATTACAAGGAAAAAGCCGAATATATCGAAAGTATTAACGATATCAAAGAAGGTGAATACGTTGTTCACTCTGTTCACGGTATCGGGATTTACAAGGGTTTAAGCCGCCAGACACTTGACGGACAGTTAAAGGATTACCTGACAATTGAATACGCAGGTACCGACAAATTGTATATTCCGGCAGAACAAATCAACCTGCTTTGCCGTTACCGCGGTTCAGGCGCTATCCGTCCGAAACTTTCAAAAATGGGCGGCAAAGATTGGGATAATATTAAAACCCGCGTAAAAAAAGAGGTTGAAACCGTTGCTTATGACCTGTTAAAACTTTATGCAAAACGCAAGATGAAAGCCGGGATTCAATTCCTGCCCGACAACAACTGGCAGGTTGAAATGGAAGAGGCTTTTGAATACACGGAAACACCTGACCAAATGCGCGCGATTAATGAAGTTAAAGCTGATATGGAGAGCGAAAACCCTATGGACAGGCTTATTTGCGGTGACGTTGGCTTTGGCAAAACAGAAGTTGCAATGCGTGCAATTTTCAAAGCCGTAACATCCGGCAAGCAGGCAGCCGTAATCGTTCCGACAACAATCCTTTCGCTCCAGCATTATCAAACAATATCAGAGCGTTTTAAACCATTCGGCGTTAATGTGGAATTTCTATCACGTTTTAAATCCTCAAAAGAACAAAAAGAAATCCTCAAAAAGCTGGCAACAGGCGAATGTGATGTCGTAATCGGAACCCACAGACTATTACAGGACAGCGTAATTTTTAAGGATTTAGGACTTCTTGTAATAGATGAGGAGCACCGTTTTGGCGTGCGTCACAAGGAAAAATTGAAAAGTTTCCGCGAAAATATCGACATAATAAGTATGTCCGCGACCCCGATTCCGCGAACACTTTATATGTCGCTTTCCGGCATAAAAGATATGTCCGTCATCAACACGCCGCCTAAAAACCGTCTTCCAATCAAAACTTATGTCGGGAACTGGAACGAAAATATTGTAAAAAACGCGATTGTACACGAACTGGATCGCGAAGGTCAGGTTTTCTACCTTTATAACCGCGTAGAAACAATCGAAGAAATGAAGCTGCAGCTTCAACAGCTTGTACCGAATGCGCGTATAGCTGTAGGTCACGGGCAGATGAACGAGGGCGTTCTTGAACAGGTAATCGTTGATTTTGCAAACCACGAATATGACATCCTGCTTGCAACAACAATCATCGAAAACGGCATAGATATTCCGAACGCAAACACAATGATAATCCATGATGCCGACCGTTTTGGTTTAGCACAATTGTACCAGCTTCGCGGACGCGTAGGACGTTCACAAAAACAAGCATATTGTTATTGCCTATACAAGCGCACAAAAGAAATCACAAAAGAAGCCACAGAACGCCTCAAGGCAATTAAAGAATTCACAACACTTGGCAGCGGCTATCAGATTGCTATGCGCGACGTCGAAATCCGCGGTGTCGGAAACATTTTAGGAACAAAACAACACGGTCACATGATTAACGTCGGGTTTGACACCTACTGCGAACTTCTAGAAGAAACAGTTCAGGAACTCCAAGGCAACTACCGCGAACAAGAAGTTCAAACAATCGTTGATATTAACGTTACAGCCTTTATCCCTGACGATTGGGTCGGTTCAAAAGAACAAAAAATGATAGAATATAAACGTTTGGCTGATGTTAAAAACGAAACAGAATTAGATTATATAGTAAGCGAATGGCAGGATAGATTTTCAAAAGCTCCTGAAAGCGTTGAGAACTTAATAAAACTTATTAAACTTCGTCTTAGTGCGAGCAAGTGCAAAATCAAACTTATCCGCGAAACACCTGAAAACATCCGCATCTACTCACCTTTCAACAAAGTTGAATGGAACATTATTCAAAGCAAATTGCCGCCACAGCTCTCAAGAGTTCTCAAATATACAATCGCACCGGCAACTTGCCAAGAAGGCAATTCTATATTATTATTAGACAGTAGGTATTCTGGATTTTTGGAAATTTATAATCAGTTAACAGAAATTTTTACAATTATACAAAAAATCAGTAATGAATATAAGGAGGCACAATGAGAGGCAAACACATATTAACAACTTTAGCTCTATCAGCAGTCTTGTTTGCAGGCTGCGGGCTTAAAAACGGCGAAACCGCCATTACCGTAAACGGTGTCGGTATTACACGCGGTGAAGTCGAACACGCTATTGATATGCAAATTAAAAATTCACCATTCACTAAAATGGGCGTTGATATCAAAAGTTCAAACAACGATTTCCTTTACCTCTTAACTAAAGACAGAGTTGTTAACGAACTTATTATCAAATCTTTAATCAATGAAGAATGCAAAAAACGCGATATTACTATTTCTAAAGACGAACTCGCTCTTGCTATGGAAGACTTAATCAGCAAAATCGGTTCAAAAGAAAGATTTAACGAATTTTTAAAACAAAAAGGCATCTCTAAAGAACAGTTTAACAAAGATTTTGAACAGGAATTGAGAATTAAAAAACTCGCAATGCAGCTTGATAAAGCCCCTGTAACCGAAGCTGATGCTAAAAAATTCTATAAAGAAAACATTAAAAAATTCAAATATCCGGATAAAGTGAGAGCATCACACATTCTTATTTCAACAAACCCTTATGAAATAGAACAAAAAATCCGCGCAGACAAAGCAAATAAAAAACTTACAGATGACCAAATCAAAGGTAAAGTTGAAGAAGAACTTGCAGCAAGAAAAGTAAGAGCAGAAGAATTGTTGAAAAAAGTCCAAATCGACAAAACAGTCTTCGCAAAATTTGCTCAAGATAACTCTGACGACAGTTCTGCTAAACAAGGCGGCGATTTAGGTTTCTTTGCTGCAGTAGAAATGGTTCCTGAATTCAGCAGCGCAAGTTTCGCTACTAAACCGGGTACAATCTACCCTAAAGTTGTTCAAACTAAATTCGGCTACCACATTATTTACGTAACCGACAGAATGGCTGCAGGTCAGTACCCGTTTGAAGCTGTTCAATACGAAATCACTAACTTCCTCCAAGCTCAAAAAGAAGTTAAAGCAATCGACAGCTTAATCGAATCATTAAAGAAAAACGCACAAATTGTTTACGTAGATAAATCCTACGATCCGGACGGTATCAAACAAGATATTCAAAAAGAAATGAATTCTCCAGAACCGCCGCTTCCACAACAAAAATAAGACTAAAAAAGACCGGATTTAAAATCCGGTCTTTTTTTATCTCGGTAAATCAACTTTTTTCCTAAAAACTAAATCCTCTTCGTCTTCATCAATTTCAGTTTTAAATATTTTAAACGCCTTACAGGTTGAGAAATTCTTCATTATAGCCTTATCTAATTCTTCGGAATAAACCATTTTTCCGTTAATATATGTAATTTTTAACGTTTCCGGATCCGGCTTTGACGCAGAGATATTTTCCACAAGCGGATTTTCTTTATCATACTCGTAAACAGTCCTTGAGACTTCAGTCAAAATATCAAAAATATAACTTTGACGGTTAGAAAAACCATCACTGTTTGTGATTAATTCCGCAGCTTTTTGAAGCTCTTCACGCGCCTCTTGGTAGTGATTCAAGTGCTTCAGCAAAATCGCCAGATTATAATGAGCCTCATAACTCATCGGCGAAAGTGCAATAGCTTTACAGTAACCAAACCCCGCTTCACGAGTATTGCCTAAAAGATGATTTGTTAACGCAAGGTTATACTGCGCCTCGTAATTCTTTTTCAAAATCTTGACGGCTGATTTATAAGCCTCAAGCGCCTCCATTAAATATCTTTTTCTTAAAATATAATCGTCTTTATCCGCAAAAAGCGATTTCTGCTTAAATGCTATGCCCTTGTTATAAAAAGCATAACCCTTATTTGCCTTAGTGCTTTTCTTGTTATCAAAAACCCAAGGAATATTCATCAATTTACGTTTAGTTTTTATAATTTCATCATACTGGTTAATCGCAGCATCAAAATCACCCATTTTTTCGGCAGAAACAATACCATAATTCATACGTGCCACGATAAATTTAGGATTATATTTAATTGCGTTGGCATAAGCATCCAGCGCAGCATCGTAATCCTCATAGAGCACGTAAATACTTCCTAAATTATGCCACGCGCTGTAATGTTCGGGATAAAGTGATAAGCCTTGTTTATAATAATCAATTGCTTTTTGCCATTTTCGAACCTCAAGGGCTTTATCGCCTTTGTGCACAAGATACATTCCGCGCACAACGCTTACCTGACGGTCAAAAAATTCCGGAAACAGGTATTTCGCGCCCAATACAGCAAAAAATAAAATTATAATAAATATGATACTTTTAAGTTTCATAAGAAGTATTCTACCTCAAAACAACGGCTTGCACATCCTGTATAAATACGAAAAGAGCCCGACATTAAAGCCGGACTCTTCTTGAAAATAAATATTTAAAAAACTACGCTTCAGCCTCAACCGGAGCTTCAGCTTCTTCAGCCGCTTTAGCTGCAGCTTCTGCTGCTGCTTTTTCTTCAGCTTCTTTTTTAGCTTGAGCTTTTTTAGACAATTTAACGGTTTCTTTCTTTTTGTAGTTCAAAGTACCGTCTGGATTACAGTTAGCCATTAAGAATTTAACTGTATCTGTAGGTTGAGCACCTTTTTTAATCCATTCTTGAGCAGTTGCAAGGTCTAATTGCATAACTTTTGTTTTAGGGTTGTAGTGACCAAGTTCTTGAACCGGTCTGCCTTCACGTTTAGTTGTTGAATTAATAACGATGATTCTGTAAGTAGGGTTCTTTTTAGCGCCTAATCTTTTTAATCTTATTTTTAACATGTTTAAAATTTCCTTCTTTGTATTAGTAATTCTATTCGCAATTCCTGCCGCCGCTTGCCTGAATTGCTTGATAAAAATAGCGAGGAAACTGTTTTTATCCATTTTTATTACAACATAAAGATTTTTCTTTGTAAAGTCCGTACTATTAAGAATTGTAACAAAATAAATTAAAGTATTAAAGTTTTGTGCAATGCAGACCGACATAGAGAATGTGAGTAAAAAACAAAATTAGAAAAGGAGGCCAATTATGGTCAGCGTAAACGGAAATTACGAAAACAAGGGAAACTATTATTTCACAAAAGATGTTGTGAAAAAGGAAATCGCAGATGAAAAAGTAGAAAAGGCTGTAGTAGAGGAAAAAGCAGAGTTTAAAGAACGCGGAGAAGAGCTCTTGGCATCAGGAATGTATTCAGTAGCAGTGAATATGTTCACAAGAAATGACAAGCTCGATAAGGAAACCGCAGCCGACTTGAGAGAATTGTATGCAATGGCAGGAATCTCTCACAGATTGCCAACCGCCGCAGAATACGAAAGAATTGCGGGATCAACAAAAGCAACGATTGCACAAATCGCACCTTTTGAAACTGAAAAACATATTGAAATGTTATTTAGTTCAAATGCTTTTGATTTGTTGGCAGAAGAAACAAATTTCTAATTTTTCTAATTTACTCACACACAAATTTTTCAAGCGGGTTTTCACCCGCTTTTATTTTACCCAATTTTCAATGACTTTTAAAACGCCGCGGGTTAAGGCAAGTGCACGCGCCGGAACATTTTTGGTAATAACACTTCCTGCACCGACGTTTGCGCCCTCTTCAACCGTTACCGGCGCCACAAAAACAGTATTTGAACCGATTTTAACGTTATCTTTCAAGACGGTTTTTGATTTAACTCTTGTAAGCGGGTTAAAATTAGCTGTAATAGTTCCTGCACCAATATTGATGTTTGAACCAAATTCGCTGTCTCCTATGTATGAAAGGTGGCAAGCCTGCGTGTGATTACCAATTTTTGCCTTTTTAACTTCAACAAAATTCCCGATTTTAGCATCATCTGCTATTTCGACATTGCCTCTTAGGTGTGCAAAAGGTCCTATTTTACAACGTTTACCGATTTTGTTATTGGAGCCCTCAATATAAGTTCCAGGGAAAACGATTGTATCCGTCCCGATTTCGGTATCCTGACTAATCCAGGTTGACGCAGGGTCAACAATTGTTACACCGGAAACCATTAACTCGTGGAGCTTGCGCTGATTCATAAGACGCGTTGCGGTTGCAAGGTTTTCACGCGAATTAATTCCGTAAATTTCATCACTATCATCAAGTATGCTTGCCTGAACAGAAAGTCCCTGACGATTTGCCCATTCAATAATGTCTGTTAAATAATATTCTCCCTGTGCGTTTGAAGATGTTAGTTGCGAGAATGCAGGCTTGATTTTCGCCCAGTTAAGACAGTAAATCCCCGCATTAACCTCTTTTACAGCTTTTTGTGAAGCATCAGCGTCTTTTTCTTCAACAATTTTTTCTAAAGCGCCGTTTGCAGAACGGATAATTCTGCCATAATTTGTCGGATTTTCAAAAACCGTGCTCATAACAGTAAGGTCGGCACCGGACGCAATGTGTTCATCAACAAACTTTTTCATAGTTTCTTCGCGAACCAGCGGGGTGTCACCGCAAAGGATTACAACAAGACCGTCAAAAGTTGCCAATTCCGGACAAACCATAGAAACAGCGTGTCCTGTACCAAGCTGCGGGGTTTGAAGAACGGTTTTTGCAAACGAATAGTTTTTATTAACATATTCTGTGACTTCTTCCGCCTTGTGCCCAACGATTACAAACGCCTCGGAGGCAAATTTGACGCTATCTAAAACATAGCCCAAAAGAGTTTTGTCAAAAATTTTATGCAAAACTTTCGGCGTTTCTGATTTCATTCTTGTGCCTTTGCCGGCTGCCAAAATTACTGATTTTATTTCCATTACCATACCACCTTTTCAATAAGCTCAATTTCGTTGCCGTCCGGGTCTTTTACGAACGCAATTCTTGTTCCCTTACCGTTAAGGTCGAACGGTTCGTATAAGTATTCATATCCGGCGTCGTGAAGTTTTTTGCCAAAATCCTCAAGCGAGTCAACCTTAAACGCAAAATGTCCGAAACAATTGCCGTTTTCGTAGCCATTTTCAGGCGTTTCATCGTTGTAAGTGAGTTCAATCTGGCAGGTATTTTCTTCATCGTTCAAGAAATACAGCCAGCAATCATCAAGTCTTTTCTTGTGATCAAACTTCATATTCAAAACTTTTGTGTAAAAATCCATTGATTTTTCAATGTCTTTTACCCTAATCATTGTATGTAAAAATTTCATAAAAAATCCCCCTTCGTAAATCTATTGTACCACAAAAGTTTTGAGGTAGTTTGAAATTCCGTGGGCTATAGCTTTAGCGCACTTTTCGCGAAATTTTTCGTTAACCAAAAGCGCGTTGTCTTCCGGATTTATAAGGTAAGCGAGTTCAACAAGAACGCTCAAGGCATTGGTATTTCTAACAACCGCAAGGCTTCCCTGCCGAACCCCGTCATTTTTCGTTTGCGCCTCGGAGTTTAGGGCATTGAGAATTGAGAGGGCAAGACCTTTTGCCTGCGGATAGTAGTAATAAACGCTGGTTCCCCGGTGCTCAAGAGGATTCAGATGATCCGGCAGCGCGTTTCCGTGAATACTCACAAAAATACTGGAATCGCTTTCGTTAGTGATTTCAACACGTTTTTTGAGCGAAACTTTTTCATCTGTTTCACGTGTCATAATTACGTTTGCGCCAAGTTTGCGGAGTTCTTTTTGAAGTTTAAGCGATACATCAAGCGTAATATCCTTTTCGAAGTCGCCAAGGCAACCTATTGCGCCTTTTTCATTGCCTCCGTGACCGGCATCAACTGTTACCGTAATATTTTTTAACGGATTGTCAGGCGAAATTTGCGGCATTTTACGGATTGTCAGAATAAACTGGTCATCTTTAAATTCGGCGTTGTAACCGAAAAGCTGGTGTTGAATGGGGAAATAAAGTTCATACGGGCTATCCGGTTTTGTCATAATGTTGTAGAAATTCAGCCCCAAACCGTTTTTGAAATCATCATCACAGTTTTCTTTTACGATATAAGGTGTTTTATTACTCAAATTGAAAGTATAAACAAGATGCTTGCCCGTATCGGTAAAACTCTTAGAAATAATTGCAGATTTACCGCCTTTAGCCTCGGGGTCAGCTTTTACACTATTTTTGGCGACCCAGTATTTTTCGTTGCTGGAAAGGGTTACACGGTAGAACTTACCGAGTTCGCCGTCGATATATAGCGGAACCCCTTTTTGCAGATGCACAATTCTGTTAATTCCTGCAGAAACAGGTGTTGTTCTAATAGGCGTCTTATCGTCGGCTGTATAAACAAGTTTTGGCGTAGAAAAAACTTTCACCTGTGGCGCTGGCTTTTTATCTTTTACTGGCGGTGCCGGCTTCCACGTCGAATGAATTTTATAAACAAGCGTTTCGCCACCGGACTGAATATTAAAAGTATTTTCGCCGTGATTTAATTTTACAAAATATGCAAACCCTCCGGATTTATGAACCGGAACGGTCACACCGTTTATCGTAAGCGGAATTTTCGCATCAGCAGAACCAACAAAAAAGGAGGTTTTACAGTTAATCGTAACCTTTTCTTTCTTAGGGTAAACGACTTCAAGCGCCAGGGCGTTCAGGGCTGTACTAAATAATATAACTATTAAAAATAAGTATCTCATATCCAAAATTATAATTTATCAAAACGCGATGACAAAATTCTTAATCTTATTTAATAATTAATAACAAACTATATTGATATGATAAAATGGTTATGTAGGGGAGTAGAAAAGTTGAATAATCACGATGATGCGTACAGACGCAGAATGGAACGAGTTGATCAGATAAGAAAAGAAGCGGCAAAAACCAAAAGGGATGACCGTAATCTTAATAAAGAAGAGAAACGTTTAAAATCTTTTCAAACAAGACTTTCAGTAATCTTTATGGTATTACTCGCGCTTGTTGGCGTTTTTATAATTTACCTTTTCTTAATTCAGGTTGTGGATGTTCGTCATTACCGTGCTAAAGCAAGCCTGCAGCGTTCCGGTCGACTTTTCACTATGCGTGGTGATATTTTTGACAGAAACGGAACAAAACTTGCAACTGATAAAATTTATTCAGAT
>ENA-ORMR01002667-ORMR01002667.1-human-gut-metagenome-genome-assembly--contig:-NODE-2667-length-10654-cov-2.746297_pt1 | contig 10654 bp, 10 predicted proteins | sample MGYA00242107_ERZ509003 | MGnify/ENA primary metagenome ERZ509003 (study PRJEB26280, sample SAMEA2338699) | human gut metagenome | biome: human gut; feature: human-associated habitat; material: faeces... | reverse complement strand
CAGTCACGAAATTTTTACCTGTATTCATTAACATTTCTTTAGAAAACACTTCATTAAAACTGTCTTCTTTTATTTTGTTATTAAACACCATTAATAAATTAATATTTGGACTAATACCTTCTAGAGTTCCTTCAATTACACAAATTCCTCTAACTAGCAAAGTAATATTTTTATCTAATAATATATTATTTTCTTTTAAAAGACTATTTACACTATTTATAAACTCTATTATATTGATATTTTTTATATCCTCATTTGCATTTCTATCTAATATTTTCTGAATCCCTGTTCTTAACTTAATATGATTTACAGGCTCTTTTGTAGTAGATATACTAAGTAATATATGTTCAAGTTCACTTACATTATTCTGTACTATAGCTTTCATTGCATTTTTTAATAACATTTTATTTCTAGAACTAATTCTTCCCATCATTCCTAAATCTAAAAATACTATCTTTCCATTACGTATAAAAATATTATCTGGATGTGGATCTGCATGGAAAAAGCCATCGTCTAAAGCTTGTTTAATATAATTATTAGCAAGTTTTAATCCTATTTCTTCAATATCATATCCTTGGCTCATTAATTTTTCTTTATCATCTAAATTTATTCCTTCAATATTTTCCATAACTAAAACTTTTTTAGTGACTAAATTATTATATACTTTTGGTACATCAACATATGCTATATCAATATTATTATCTTTAAATTCTTCAAGATGATTTGCTTCTATTTGAAAATTCATCTCTTCTTTTGCTGTATAATATATTTCATCTATTATATTAGCTAAATTAATTGTTTTTATTATTAAGTTTAAATGTAATAATCTTATAGCTTTTTTTAATAATTTTACATCCATAGACATAGTTTCATAAACATTTTTTCTTTGAACTTTAATTACTACATCTTCTCCAGATTTTAATTTGGCTTTATGTACTTGTGCAATAGAAGCGGAACCTATACAAGTTTTAGATATACTTTGAAAAATGTTGCTTGTATCACCATATTCTTCGTTTAATATTTGCATAACTTCTTCAAAACTCATTGGAGTTACCTTTGCTCTTAAATTTGATAAAGCATCACAATATTCTTTAGGTAATAAATCATATCTACTAGACATTATTTGCCCCAATTTTATATACATAGGACCTAATTTAGAAATTGTATTACATAATTTTTCTGGAGTAATTCCGCTAATCAAATCACTGTCTTTTAATATTGAAACAATTTCTTTAAACCTTATTTTCTCATTCATACTATCTACCTTTTCTATAATTCTCTTTTCTTTAGATTTTAATCATTTTCATTTTTTTCTTCTTCATCTCTTTTGTCTGCTTCTGAATCATTTTTTAGTAATTTTGAGATTTCTTCTTTTTCTTCATCACTCAAACTGTTAATTATTTCTACAATATCCTCTTTGCTTGCAGTAGTAATCTTAATATTTGTATTTTCTTTTATTTTATCTTTAAAATCTCTTTTTAGCTCTTCATTTTTTATAGAACCCTCTTTATATAAAGCTTCTCCTTTTTCTAATAATTCTTTTTTTAGTTCATTTGCTTTTTCTCCTGTAAGAGATATAGCTCCTAGCCCCATTAATAATACATTTTTAATATTTTCTTTCATTTATATCATCACCTTTCTAAAATTATTATAGCACTAATATAATAAAAGTAAATTAATAATAAAATTTTCTGTTCTAAATTTAGTTTTATTTTGCATGTCTTTACTCCATGTTATTATATACATTCTAAAATACTATGTAATATTTGTTCTCTATTCTCTGAAGTATCTATATATTTTATTCCATACCTAGGACATTCTAATTTTAATAACTCGTTCATTTCGCTCCATTTTCTAACATGTGATTCTAAGTCTTTATTACATATATCATAAGTCCAATCTTGATTTGTATCGTGTTTCCTACATAATTCTATAATGTCTTTTTCTTTTAAATTACCATGTCCTAAACATATTACTAGTGTTTCTTCATAGTTAATCATTTCTTTTACATATTTAGGTTTTAATTGTCCACTTTCTAATATGTACCCATATTTATTTTTATCATTTCTAATACATGAATTAAATAATTCTAATAATACTTTCTGGAAATATTCACTATGTTCAAATTCTTTTTGCTCTTCTATATGAGTTCTATAATACTTTTCTCTTCCTGTTGCTCTTATTATTGCCCATTTAATACTGTCTGAATGTATTAAATTGTATTGTTTATATTTCTCTTTTATCATATTACTTAATGTAGTTTTTCCTGTTCTACCTATTCCCATAATTAAAATATTTCTCATATTTGCGCTTCCTTTACATATATATTATATTAATCTAATAGAAAATCATCAACTATTTCTACTTTATTATTGTTAGAATCTATTTTAACATCTACTCCTATTGGTATAACTGCATTTACCATTTCATGTCCAAAATCATTACATTTTACAATAGGAAAATTATATTCTTTTGTATATTCTAATAGTATATCTTCCATTTGTGGAAATGTATTACCATTTTTTTGCAAAGCATAATTATATCCTACAATTATACCTTTTATCTTATCGAATACACCTAGTTGCTTTAATGTAGCAAACCTTCTTTGACATTCATTTGGTGATGTTATATAACTCTCTATGGCTAATATTTTATCTTGCATATCTGGTAAATATTCTGTTCCCAATAGATACATCATAGTTCCTAAATTAGTTCCAAGTAATTTACCTTGTGCATTTCCACTTCTTATAATTCTTTTTTCTCCTGATTGAAACTTTCCAATTTTTTTATTTATAAAAGTGTTTTCAAATTCTAAAAATCTTTCTTCTGCTTGTTCTTTTCCAAAATCTACAAAATCAGACCCATGAAAAGTTACAAGTCCAGTTTTTTGATATATGGTTTCTAATATTACTGTTATGTCACTATAACCTGTAATTATTTTTGGATTTTGTTTTATTATTTCATAATCCAGTAAATCTATAAAAGTATTACAAGTTTCTCCTCCTTTAAGACAAATAATAGCTTTTACTTCTTTGTCTAAAAACATATTCATCATATCCTCAGCTTTTTGCTCTTTAGTTCCTGCTGAACCATAATAATTTTTTAGTACATATTTTCCTCTTTTTATTTTAAAGCCTTTACTTTGCAAGAATTTTTCTGCTTTGTAAAAATGTTCATATGTCGCTCCAATTTCTAAGCTATTAGATACACCCACTACTCCAATTGTATCCCCATAATTTAATTTATTTGCTAACATTTGTAGCCTCCTCCTTAATTGATCTCTCTGATTTTTTCTTTAATCATTTTCTTTACTCCCTTATATTCCCAAACCTGTTCCTACAAAAGTAACTTCTGCAATGTGAATATATCTATTGTTTTATAAAATTCTCTATTATTATTGCTTTTGCTACTGTTTTCATGTGGTAAAAATAATGTATGTTTATTTAATTCTTCATCTTTTCTTAATGGCCTATATATTTCATTGATATAATCCATCTTTTTTGAATGTGCTACATATATTCTCATTATATTTAACTCCTATTTAATATCCCTTAGAAATACTTGCATTATTTTTAGTATCAAAACATATAAATCTATATTTTTTTACATTATATCACAAAAATCTAAAATTTCCTCGTAAAATTCAATAAAAGATGATATAATACAAACAGCATATAAAAAAGTGTTTGAGTGGTTAAAATAATAAAAAAGGAGGTAACTATGTGTACAGCAGCAACATATAAAACAAAAGGCTTTTATTTCGGCAGAACGCTGGATTACGAATTTTCATACGGTGAAGAAATAACCGTTGCGCCGCGCAATTTTCCGTTTGAATTTCGCCACACGGGCATATGCCAAAGCCATTATGCCATAATAGGAATGGCTCATGTGGCAAATAATTATCCGCTTTATTACGATGCAATGAATGAAAAGGGGCTTTGCATGGCAGGGCTTAATTTCGTTGGCAACGCAAAATATGCAAATCCGAAAGCAGATGCCGAAAACGTGGCGCAATTTGAGTTTATACCATGGATTTTAAGCGGCTGCACCACCGTTTGCGAGGCACGCAAAAAGCTTGAGCGCATAAATCTTGTGGGCACGCCGTTCAGCGACGCCATGCCTGCCGCAAGCCTGCACTGGATAATTGCAGACAAAAGCGAGGCGATAGTGGCGGAATCGACGGCAACGGGGCTTCATATTTACGACAATCCTGCCGGGGTGCTCACAAACAATCCGCCGTTTGAAATGCAAATGCAGAATTTAAGCAACTACATTTCCCTTTCACCGAGTCAACCCGAAAACACCTTTGCGCCCGATGTGCCGCTTGCGGCATACAGCCGCGGAATGGGTGCGCTTGGGCTTCCGGGTGATTTATCTTCGCAGTCGCGCTTTGTTCGCGCGGCATTCACAAGGGCACATTCCGTTTCCGAATGCGGCGAGCGGGAAAGCGTTAATCAATTTTTCCACATTCTCGGCAGCGTGGAGCAGCAAAGGGGCTGCTGTGAGGTTGAAAAGGGAAAATATGAAATCACGATTTACACATCCTGCTGCAGCGCGGACGCGGGAATTTATTATTACACTACCTATGAAAACAGCCAAATCACGGCAGTTGATATGAACCGCGAGGATTTAAACTCCGCCGAGCTTATAAAATACCCGATGATTTCAAAAGGCGAAATCAGGCGCCAAAACTGACAATGCGCCGAAAAGCAGAACGCAACAACGAAGCCGAGATATGCAACGCCGCCTTTTGCGGCAAAAAATGCATATCCCGGCTGTTTTTTTATAACACTTTTATTGAAAACACAAACATATTTTGATAAACTGTATAAGTAAACAAACCATATGAGGTGAAAATATGAAAATTGCGGATATTTTAAAAAACAACCGTGTTACGGTTTCATTTGAGGTTTTTCCGCCCAAGGAATGGAGCAAAATAGAAAACACAAAGGCAGTTATTGCCGAAATGGCAAAAAGCAAGCCCGCCTTTATGAGCGTTACCTACGGTGCGGCAGGCACACGCACGGGCTTCACAACCGAGATTGCACAGGCAATTAAAGAAAACGGAATCACTCCGCTTTCGCACCTTACCTGCCTAACCTCCACAAAAGATAAGATTGATGATGTTTTAAATGAATGGAAGGCGACAGGAATTGAAAATATTCTTGCGCTGAGAGGAGACATTCCGGACGGCTTTGAATTTCCGAGCGACCAACATTTTCACCACGCAAGCGAGCTTGTGAGCGAAATCAAAAGCAACGGTGATTTTTGCGTGGGCGCCGCGTGCTATCCTGAAATTCACCCCGAAAGCGCAAACAGAGTTGAAGATATAAACCACCTTAAAGAAAAGGTTGACTGCGGCGTTGATTTTTTAACAACGCAAATGTTTTTTGACAATGATGTTTTTCTGCGCTTTAAGGAAAACTGCCTTATAAAAGGCATAAATGTGCCCATCATTGCAGGCATTATGCCGATAACAAATGCAAACCAAATTAAACGCAGCGTTGAGCTTTCCGGCTGCGCATTTCCGAAAAAATTCCAAAAAATCGTGGAGCGCTTCGGCGACAATCCCGCAGCAATGAAGCAGGCAGGCATTGTTTATGCTACGGAGCAGATAATTGATTTGATGGCAAACGGCCAAAACAACATTCATATTTACACAATGAACAAGCCCGATGTGGCAGGAGCCATTGCCGCGGGGCTTTCGGAGATAATTTATGGATAAAAAAGAGATTTTGCGCTACCTGCTGACACGAAGCACCGTGCAAGACGAAGCTTTAAATTCGCTGATAGACGAAATCATTGCCGAGGCGCAGCAAAGCTGCACGCCGAAAAGCATTTACAGAATTTTCGACTGCTCCGTTTCCGAAGACGCACTGACCGTTTGCGAAAAGGAATTTAAAAGCCGCCGCCTGGCGCAAAACCTTGCGGGCTGCAAGCGCGTGGCAATTATGGCGGCAACGCTGGGAACACCGGGCGATATGCTTTTGAGGCTTCATTCAAGCGAGGGCGCAAAGCTTGTTACCACGCAGGCGGTGCTTGCGGCATATATTGAAGAGGTTTGCGACGGCTTACAGGCCGAAATAGAGCGCGAAAACAATGTTAAAACAAGGCAAAGATATTCGCCGGGATATTTTGATTTGGATATATCGGAGCAGAAAAAAATATTTGAGCTTGTTGATATAACAAAGCGATGCGGAATAACGCTTACAGACAGCTTTCAAATGATACCCACAAAATCCGTTACGGCATTTGCAGGCATAGAATAACACAGCCACCAAGCTAAAGAGGGCATTATGAACATTAAATTTTTTGACGGCAGCATGGGAACAATGCTGCAAAGCGCAGGCTTAAAGGCAGGCGAGCTGCCCGAGCTGCTTAACATAAGCAGCCCGGAAACCGTGCTTGCCGTGCACCGCGGATATGCAGAAGCGGGCAGCGAATACATCACAACAAACACCTTCGGCGCAAACAGCCTTAAATTTGATAATTATGCAGAACTTATAAAAACCGGAGTGAAGCTTGCAAAAAGCGTTGGCAAAAAGGTGCTGCTTGACATTGGGCCTACGGGCAAGCTCTTAAAGCCGATGGGCGACCTTGATTTTGACGATGCAATTGAAATTTTTGCGCAAATGATCAGAGCCGGCAAGGACGGCGCCGATGCAGTGCTTATTGAAACAATGAGCGACACTTATGAAATCAAAGCGGCGGTGCTTGCAGCAAAGGAAAACTGCGATTTGCCGATTTATGTTACAATGATTTTTGATGAAAAAGGCCGCCTGCTTACGGGTGCAGACATCAAAACCGCCGTTACGATGCTGGAGGGGCTTGGCATTGACGCAATAGGCTTTAACTGCGGACTCGGCCCAAAGCAAATGCTGCCGTTTGTTGAAGAAATACGCCGCCACACCGAACTGCCGATAATTTTGCAGCCGAATGCGGGGCTGCCCGAAAGCGTAAACGGGCAAACCGTGTTTAATGTTACGCCCAAGGAATTTGCAGACGATATGGAAAAAGCGGCGCACATAGGGGTTTCATTCCTCGGCGGCTGCTGCGGCACAACTCCGGAGCATATCAGGCAAATGATTGAGCGCTGCAGGGAAATTCCGGCAAGCGTGCCTGAAAAAAAGAGTTTTTCAAGAGTTTCTTCCTACAGCGAAACGGTGGATTTGGGAGTAAAGCCCATTGTTATAGGCGAGCGAATCAACCCCACGGGCAAAAAATTATTTAAAGAAGCGCTACGCCGAAACGATATAGACTATATTATCAAAGAGGGCATAACACAAAGAGATGCGGGCGCACAGGTGCTTGATGTTAATGTGGGCCTGCCCGAAATAGATGAAAAAGCAATGATGGAGCAGGCGGTTTCAAGCCTGCAAAGCGTGCTTTCCACCCCATTGCAGATAGACACAACAAACATTGCCGCACTTGAGCGTGCGCTCAGGATTTACAACGGCAAGCCGATGCTCAATTCCGTAAACGGCAAAGAAAAAAATATGAAAGAGGTTTTTCCGCTTGCCAAAAAATACGGCAGCGTGGTGGTTTGCCTTTGCCTTGATGAAAACGGAATTCCTGAAACGGCACAGGGCAGAATTGACATTGCCGAAAAAATCATAAAAACGGCGGCGGAATACGGCATAGATAAAAAAGATTTAATAGTTGATGCATTAACGATGACCATAAGCACGGATAAAATGAACGGCGCGGAAACGCTTAAAGCCGTTAAATACATTCGTGAGGAGCTTGGCGTTAACACCGTTTTGGGTGTTTCAAACATTTCCTTCGGCTTGCCGAAAAGAGACGCAATTAACACTGCTTTCTTTACCCTTGCCTTGCAAAGCGGACTTTCCGCCGGAATTATAAACCCAAAATCACAATCAATGATGAATGCATATTATTCATTCAATGCGCTTGCGGGGCTTGATGATAATTGCAGCGAATATATTGAAAGCGTTACGGTTTCGGAAGCGCCTAAGGCAGAATCTCTTTTAACGCTGCACACGGCAATAGTTAAAGGAATGAAAGAGGAGGCTGCCGCCTGCGCCGCAAAGCTGCTTGAAAGCAACGATTCATTAACCGTTATTAACGAGCACATAATTCCGGCTCTTGACGAGGTTGGCGCCGGCTTTGAGGCAAACAAAATCTTTTTGCCGCAGCTGCTTATGAGTGCAGACAGCGCAAAAGCCGCCTTTGATATTATAAAAGAAAAGCTGATTTTAAGCGGAGCAAGCGAAAAAAGCGGCAACAAAATCGTGATTGCCACCGTTCACGGCGATATACACGATATAGGCAAAAACATCGTTAAAGTGCTGCTTTCAAATTACGGCTTTGATGTTATAGACCTTGGCAAGGATGTGCCGGAGGAGGATGTTCTTAACTGCGTTATCGAAAACAATGTTAAGCTTGTGGGGCTTTCCGCGCTGATGACAACAACCGTGCCGGCAATGGAAAAAACAATTCAGCTGCTGCACAAGCACACAGATGCAAAAATCTTTGTCGGCGGAGCAGTGCTCACAAAATCATATGCTAAAATGATAAATGCAGATTGGTATGCAAAAGACGCTATGGAAAGCGTGCGCATAGCAAAAGCGTTTTTCGGAAGCGAAAATTAAACATCGCACGGCGGCAATGCTTTTGCCGAAGTGCATAAAAAAGCTGCCCACACTCAGCCGAGTGCAGGCAGCTTTTTATTAACTGATTATTTTTGAGCCGTTTGCTTGATTAAAGCTTAAGCATATGTGCCGCTTTTCTTTGCGATTTTGCGGCAATTTTCGGCTTTGCGTTTAATTATCATTTATATTGGTTACATAATACCATTCAACAACATCGCCGTCTTTAAGATAATAACCAACCGCCGCTTTGTGAGGAGCAACACCGTTTACACGATACATCCAGCCGGAGCCGCCGCCGCATTCCTTTTCTTTAAGCCCGCCGATACCCTGAATATAATATTTATCCTTATAGGTCAGCTCTATCCCGCGGCTTTTGCACTCTGCCTCCAGCACATCGAAAACGGTTATACCCTCTTTGCCCGAATAATCCTCGGGGCGAATAAAATATCCGCTTTGCGGAATATCGCTTCTGCCGTAATCAACGGCGTTTTTGCAGGTGATTGAAAAAGAAACGGTGATTTCCCTTTTTTGCGGTGCTTCGGCATGCTCTTTATTATCTTTTTTCTCGGCAGAATCGGCCGAGTCGGCGGATTTTTCGGTTGCTTTCGTTTCCGCGCGAGCCGTTGTTGAGGTTGTTTTTGATTTTGTGCTCTGATTTTTGCCGCTTTGTGAGCTTTGGCTTTTTGCTTCGCTTTCGTCGGAATCAAAAGAGCCGCCGGCAGAAATTGCGCCGCCGGTTTGCCCGCTTTCGGATTCTGAAACGGAAACGCTTGCCTTTTCCGCTTTTTTGGAAAAAGAGCCGCTTTTTGCCGCCTGAAATCCGAAAACGCCGCCGCAAATCAAAAGCACCGCACACAGCATGGCGATGTGTTTTTTCATTCCAGTTCCTCTATCTCAAGATATTATAATATAGTATACCACATTTTTATCTCTATGTATACGCTTTCACATTTTATGAGGGTACTTTCTGTTTTTCATCACATTTTATGAGGATAATTTCTTATTTTCTTCACATTTCATGTTCAGATAACTATTTATAAAAATCACACCGCCCGTTCATTTGTATTTAAAAAGTCACACATACCGAACTGATATTTATACAGCGGCACTTCTTCCTGCCATTGGCGTGAATGATTGACTTCAAACAGTACATCATAACGAAACCGGTTAATCTCATTTTTATATCTGCCGATTTTATCAGATATAAATGTTTTTGTAATCTGCGGAAACTGGTTGGCAATATCTTTCCAGTATTCATGCGGAATAAATAATTCATGCGAAAAATCCCTTTTATATCGCACGCCCGGGTGTGCCTTTGCATACTGATATACGGACTGTCTGTAACTGTCTTTTTTGTCCAGATCAAAAATATCCGCAAATAAAATAACCCCTTTTCCATCAATCTGCTCAATACAACGCTCTATAACTTTCCGCAGATAATTATATCCGCTAAAATATCCTGTCACGGAACTCATTAAAATAATATCAAATTTTTCCTGTATATGATAAATCTCATCTGCTGCATACGGATATAACCGCAGATTATTCATTTTTCGTTCTTTTGCCATTCCGTCCAATTTATCCAGCACTATTTTTGAAATATCACACCCTGAATAAGTTTTACAGCATGGCGCAAGCTGCATTGCAATCATTCCGGAGCCGATTCCAACTTCCAGTATTCTTGCGTCCGGTGTCACATTTCTACACTCCCAGAGCAGACGATTTGCAATCTGAATCTGCGCTGCTTCTACAACTAGAATCACCGCATATCCTGCCATCTGGATTTTTTCTTTTAAAGTGGCATATTCACTGCTGTCATATTTCATCTGCTCGGTAATTAGCAGATAATTGACCTTTTCCTGCGGAAACGGATTTTTCTTTGTTGTTAATGCTACAATTGAAGCCATTCCTGTCTTTTGCATGATTTCATAGTATTGATTTGTAACGTGTCCCATAATAATCTCCATTCCTGCGCTGCTTTTGCGCATCCCGAGTTTGTGCGCAAGCACAAATCTTGCGTGTGAAAAATCTTATTTTCACAC
>ENA-ORMR01002665-ORMR01002665.1-human-gut-metagenome-genome-assembly--contig:-NODE-2665-length-10664-cov-3.230370_pt1 | contig 10664 bp, 8 predicted proteins | sample MGYA00242107_ERZ509003 | MGnify/ENA primary metagenome ERZ509003 (study PRJEB26280, sample SAMEA2338699) | human gut metagenome | biome: human gut; feature: human-associated habitat; material: faeces... | reverse complement strand
GCCGTGAAAAAGCCGTCGCTATTTTCCAGAACAAGGCTGAGATATCGATGTGCCTGCCTTATCTTAAGGACCGCGCCGAAAGCTTCTCCGATACGATAGTGCGCAATACGCCGAACGGTCTTATCGTGCTCAACGAGAAACTTGAGGTTCAGCAGATAAACAAAGCCGCGCTGAAGATACTGAACATCAGAAGAGCCTCCGATATTCTCGGAGATCAGGTCGTCCGCATACTCGACCCCGGAGATTTTCTCAACGTGCTCAGCCGCGGAAAGGATATCCACAATAAGCGCATTTACCTCGCGGAATATGAGAAATATGTTGAAGAGACCGTGGTCTACGATAAAGAGGGTCGGCATCTTATCTGCATAATGCGTGATGTTACCGAAGAGGAGCTGCAGCGCGAAAAGAAAGAGGATATCAGCCGGCAGACAGTCGAGATCGCCGACCGCGTCGTCGATAAGCAGATGAGGATTGTTCAGGAGATCGCATCTCTGCTCGGAGAAACCGCGGCTGAAACGAAGATCGCGCTGACTAAGCTGAAGGAGTCGATCAGCGATGAATAATCTTTGTGCCGATATCGGCTGGAAAAGCATCAATCACGAGGGCGAGCAGCTATGCGGGGATCATGTCGATATAGTGGAGCAGGGCGAAAACTCCACCGTGATCGTCCTTGCCGACGGGCTCGGCAGCGGAGTGAAGGCGAGCATTCTTTCCACGCTCACTTCAAAGATAATCTCTACGATGATGGCGGAGGGGCTTTCGCTTGAGGACTGCGTTGAGACTATCGCCGCCAACTCTTCCGATATGCTCGGTCCGCGGTGTCGCATACTCCACGTTTACGGTCATACACCTCATCGACAATACCGTGGCGGAGATAATGCAGTATGACAATCCGTGCGTGATTATGCTTCGTGACGGAAGGAATTACGATTATCCGAAAACCGAGCTGAATATCGACGGAAAGAAGATATACAGCTCGGGCGTGACCCTTCAGGAGGGCGATGTCTTCATTGCGATGAGCGACGGATGCCCCCACGCCGGAATAGGAATAGCCTATAATTTCGGGTGGAAGGTCGAGGAGATAACCGATTTTATGGAGGCTGTCGTGCCCGCGGGATATACTGCAAAAACTCTTTCCACGATGCTTGTGGACGAGTGCAATAAGCTGTATGGCTTTCATCCCGGAGACGACGCGACCGCGTGTGTTGTCCGCGTTCGCCGGAGAGAGCCGATGAACATCCTGTTCGGACCTCCGCGCAACCGCGATGACTGCGACCGGATGATGTCGCTGTTCTTCTCGAAAGAGGGGAAACACATCGTATGCGGCGGAACCACATCATCGATCGCCGCAAAGTACCTCGGAAAGACCGTAAAAACCAGCCTTTCGTTTGAGTCGAGCGATGTTCCGCCGATTGCCGAGATCGAAGGAGTCGATCTCGTCACCGAGGGCGTAATAACGATAAACAGGGTCATCGAATACGCAAAGGATGCCCTCGGCTCAAATGAGCTTTACGAAAAATGGAGTCTCGGACGAGACGGAGCTTCTATGATCTGCCGCCTTCTTTTCGAGGAGGCAACCGATATAAACTTCTATGTCGGACGCGCGGTCAACCCGGCTCATCAGAACCCCGATCTTCCGATAAACTTCAATATAAAGATGAATCTTGTGGAAGAGCTTTCCGAATGCCTGAAGAAAATGGGCAAGAGAATAAAGGTAAGCTATTTCTGATAAGCGCACAACCGTTTTACTTTTTGCAGCCGCACGGCGGCGGGATGGAGATAATAGATGAGAAAATTCGATACCAAGGTCCAGCATCTGAAATACAAGGTCCTGCGCGAGGTCGCAAAGCTTGCGTGGAACGATACACTGCTCGATAACCTGCTTGATATACCTACGACGATCGTGCCGGGAAACACTCCGACGATGCGCTGCTGCGTATACAAGGAGCGCGCGATCCTTACGGAACGGATGAAGATCGCAATGGGCGGCGACAGCGACAATCCCAATGTGATTGAGGTCATAGAGATCGCATGCGACGAGTGCCCGATGGGCGGTTACGAAGTGACCAACGCCTGCCGCGGCTGCCTCGCACACAGATGCGAGGACGTCTGCCGCTTCGGCGCGCTTTCCTTCGACGAGAATCACGTCGCGCATATCGATAAGACGAAATGTAAGGAATGCGGCTCATGCGCAAAGGTGTGCCCGTATTCGGCGATTATAAGCAGACGGCGCCCGTGCGAGAACGCCTGCAAAATCAAAGCCATACACATGAACGAGAACAAGGCGGCGGCGATCGACAATTCCAAGTGCATAAGCTGCGGAGCCTGCGTTTATCAGTGTCCCTTCGGCGCGATAACCGACAAGTCCTTTATCCTCGATGCGATCGACATCATAAAGAAGAGCGAGAACAACACTAAATATAAGGTGTTCGCGGTCATTGCACCGTCGATTTCGAGCCAGTTTACATATGCCAAGCTCGGGCAGGTTATAAGCGGACTGAAAAAGCTCGGATTCCATACGGTCGTCGAGGCTGCGCTCGGTGCGGATATGGTCGCATATGCCGAATCCGCGGAGCTTGCCGAAAAGGGATTCCTCACCAGCTCCTGCTGCCCGGCGTTCGTAAGCTATATCGAGAAGTCGTTCCCCGATCTCCTGCCGTTCGTCTCGCACAATCTTTCACCGATGGCAACCATCGCAAAGTATATCAAGGAGCACGAAGCCCCCGCAAAGGTCGTGTTTATCGGACCCTGCACGGCGAAAAAAGCCGAGGTGCAGAAGCCGGAGGTTGCACAGTATGTCGATGTTGCGATGACCTTCGAGGAGCTTCAGGCGCTTTTCGACAGCCGTGAGATAGATATAACCGGGCTTGAAGAGGACGTTCTCGATAACGCATCGTATTTCGGAAGAATTTTCGCACGCTGCGGAGGTCTTTCGGATGCTGTTGCGGAAGGTCTGAAGGAACACGGACTCGACGACTTCGAGCTTAAAGCATGCTCGTGCGACGGCATAGAGGCATGCCGCGTGGCACTGCTCAAAAAGAGCAAAAATCTCTCCGATGCCAACTTCATCGAAGGAATGGCGTGCGTCGGCGGATGCATCGGCGGCGCAGGATGCCTGACTCACGGCGAGAAAAACAAGGCGGAGGTCGATAAGTACGGCAAGGAAGCTTACGAAAAAACGATCATCGACGCGATCTCAATGCTCAAATAAAACACCGCGGCGCTTGATGGAAATCCTTCGTGTAATACGCTCGGACACATAACAAAGTTTTTATATAGGCTGCGGTGCAGTCCCGGGAAAGGGAATGCTCCGCAGCCTGCTTTATGCAGAATGCTCGGACTGCTGTGAATTTTGACGAATTTCCTTCACGGCAGCCTGCATATCATTTTTCTTTGGAAACGTGAACGTTCCCGCGGAAGCAAAGTAAATGCTTGCCCTAACGCTCGCGTTTCCTTTTTACGTCAGTTTCGGAGCAGCATTTGTCTGTTCGATCTTTATTCTTCTTTTGTCTTATTGCCTCTGCAAAGACTTACCATCGTCAGGGCGATCACGTTAAACCCGCTTTTACGACGAAAAAAGTTCCGCTTTTTCCAAATGGTGTTGAGAAAATGATAATTTTATGGTATAATATTGCTAATCTTCCGGAAGGAGTGACAATAATGGCTGACAGAAATAACGATCATGAGCGGGACGAGCTGTTCCGCCGCATCTATAAAATCGCAACCGACCTTGTTCATGCAGGTCATGTGGCGGAGTGGGATTTCAAATCTTATGTGCTCGGCACGATGTTCTACCGCTACATTTCGGAGAACTTCACTGCCTATATCAACGAAGGCGAACACGCCGCCGGGAACAAGGACTTTGATTATGCCAAGATGTCCGACGCCGATGCAGAGCCTGCCCGTGAGGATTTGATACAGGTAAAGGGCTTTTTCATCCTGCCTTCGGAACTGTTCTGTAATGTCCTTGCCCGTGCGGATAAGGACGACAACCTGAACGAAACGCTGGAACGGGTATTCAACCACATCGAAAGCAGTGCCGCCAGCGGCGATGCGGAAAACGATTTTGCGGGACTGTTCGACGATTTCGATGTGAACAGCAAGGCCATCGGCGAAACCGTCGCCAAGCGCAATAAGGTTCTGGTAGAGCTTTTGAACGGCGTGGCACAGATGCCGCTGTTCTCCGCCGACGGCATCAACCCCGACATGTTCGGCGATGCCTATGAATACCTTATGGGAATGTACGCCGCCAACGCCGGCAAAAAAGGCGGGCAGTATTTCACCCCTGCCGATGTTTCGGAGCTGCTCGCCCGTCTCGGTACTATAGGCAAGACGAAGGTCAACAAGGTCTATGACCCCGCCTGCGGCTCCGGCTCTCTGCTGCTGAAAGTGGAAAAAGTGCTGGGAAAAGAGAATATCGAACGCGGCTTCTACGGGCAGGAAATTGACCTGACCACCTACAACCTTTGCCGTATCAATATGTTCTTACATAATATCGAGTTTGACAAATTCAGTATCGTGCGGGAGGATACGCTGCTCAGTCCGCAGCATTGGGATGATCAGCCGTTTGAACTGATCGTGTCCAATCCGCCGTTCTCCGTGCCGTGGCGTGCAAGTGAAAATCCGCTGCTCATCAACGATCCCCGCTTTTCACCTGCCGGGGTGCTGGCTCCGGATTCCAAGGGCGATATGGCATTTATTATGCACAGCCTTTCGTGGCTGGCTTCCAACGGTGCGGCGGCTATCGTCTGCTTCCCCGGCATTATGTACCGTAGCGGCGCAGAGCAGAAGATCCGCAAGTATCTGGTGGATAATAATTATGTGGACGCTGTCATTCAGCTGCCATCAAATTTGTTCCTGAATGTCACGATTTCCGTTGACATTATGCTGTTGAAAAAGAACAAGACGGATAACGCCGTTCTGTTCGTGGATGCCTCCAAGGAGTTTGTGAAGGTCACAAAGAACAACCGGCTTTCCGATGATAATATCCGGCGCATCGTGTCCGTCGTGGCGGAGCGCAGGGATGAGCAGCACTTTGCCCGCCTCGTGCCGAACGACGAGGTCGGCAGCAAGCAGAACAATTATAACCTCTCCGTTTCCACCTATGTGGAGCAGGAGGACACCCGTGAGAAGATCGACATTGTAAAACTGAACGCCGAAATTGCCGAAATCGTCGCACGGGAGCAGAAATTGAGAGAGGAAATTGATCGAATTATTGCTGAAATCGGCAATGATCAGCGAACTTGAGAAATAACTATGGCTAAGATTGAAAAAGATTGCCCATTACCTCCGCACACGAAACGAGATTACAATGAATGTTATGCAAAAGTTGTCTTAGAAAGTCTCTACCCGGAGCAATTTAATGGTTTGGTGTTGGCAGATAAACCGGATCTACAGTCTCCATCAAATAATATAGGTATCGAAGTGACAGTAGCGGAAAAGAAAGAGACATTAGAAGCGGAGAACTTATATTCCCAATTGCCGTATACAGATTTCAGTGAAAAACAAAGGAAAATTGAGCGTATTAGGCAATGCGGAGCAAAATATGAAGATGGTATGTTGTTTACTTCGGAAAGAAACAGTTTTGATTTGGTAAATAAAGCAGTCGAGGGAAAAATAAAAAAACTACAGGATGCAGAATATTTGCAGCTTGGGGAGTATCATCTTTTTGTAATTTCCTCAGTTTATGCAGATGATTCTATGCTGCAAGATGAACTTGAATTTTTGCAGAGCATTCGTGCCGGAGATAGTTGGAAAAAGATTTATATATCAGTTCCTAACGCGCTATATTGTTTTACCTTTGCAAGGGCAACTTACGAAAAAGTTTTCATTGATTCAATCACGCAAGTACAACATGGTACACAAGCACGTCAAATGGTAGAAGAAGGTGAGAAAGATGACAAAACTTGATGAACTAATTCAGGAGTTTTGCCCCAATGGGGTAGAATATTGTGAATTGGGAGAAATTCTTACCATCAAGAACGGAAGCGATTACAAACACTTAGGAACGGGTAAAGTTCCTGTTTATGGCTCAGGCGGTATTATGACATATGTAGATCAGTTTTCGTATGACAAGCCATCTGTTTTAATCCCCAGAAAAGGTTCTGTCGATAAACTATACTATGTCGAAACACCATTCTGGAATGTTGATACGATTTTTTACACAGATATTGATAGCAGCCGGATCGCGCCCAAATACCTTTTCTATTGTTTGCAAAGGGAACATCTTGAACAATACAATACTGCTGGTGGTGTTCCAAGTCTTACGCAGACAGTTTTGAATAAGGTTCAAATCCCCGTCCCGCCGCTGCCGGTGCAGCGTGAAATTGTCCGTATACTGGACAATTTCACAGAGCTTACAGCAGAGCTTACAGCAGAGCTTACAGCAAGGAAACAGCAGTATGCGTATTATCGGGACGAACTGCTGACAATGAGCAATGAGCAAGTAGCAATGTGCAATTTGGGGGATATTGCGGACATATATACAGGAAGTAAGCCCGATGAGCTTTTGGATACAATTTCCGAATATGAATACATTAATGCCGGTACGGGTAATTCGGGATACACAAAACAACCAAATTGTGAGGGTGATACCGTCACCACTCCTTCAAGAGGGCAAGGTGGAATCGGATATGTTGGGTATCAAAGTAAACCGTTTTATCTCGGTCCTTTGTGTTATGCCATTCGTAGCCAAAAGCAAGAGTTTATCATAAATAAATACATCTATCATTGGTTAATAAGTCATTCTTCAGATATATTGGTATTGAAAAATGAAGGGGGAACTCCGGCACTTAACAAGATAGACTTGTCAAAGATAAAAATTAAGGTGCCGTCACTTTCTGTCCAAAACCGCCTCGTTGATGTCCTCGACAACTTCGATGCCATCTGCTCCGATCTGAATATCGGTCTGCCTGCGGAGATTGAAGCGCGTCAAAAACAATATGAATTTTACCGCGATAAATTATTGTCATTTAAAGAGGTATCGACCAATGAGCAATGGAAAGAAGTCTAAAACAAAAAGCAAAACCAAACAATGTCCAACTTCCGATCATGTAAGCGCTGCTCCCGTACAGATATCGGCAGACGAACTTCAACACTTGATTGCCAAAGCAATTGTTGAAGCGGAGGATATCAGAGTTAAACGCGAGGCGGCCGGAAAAGCCGAGGAGTTAAATGAATGGCATAAGGCAATCGGTTATGATAAAAACAAAACAGGCCTAAGGGGTGTTTGCAACAAAATATCATCGGTTGCCCGTGCAATGTTTGTTAATAAACATTTCATCAAAGGGGATCGAGCCTCGGTTGCAATTATTCAGAATTTGACATCAGCCTGTTTCCATGTTCTTAAATTTGTTTTGGAGTTAGTCGCTTTAGCACTTTTTATATATCCTATTGTTACACTGATTTTGCCCCAGATTGGAAACATTTCTTGGTGGAAGTTTATTCTGTTGGATGTTTATGCTGTATTCTTATTTACTCTGTCAAGAGTTTTCAAAATGGCTGGCGTTGAGACAAGTAAAATGGAAAATCGCAACGATTTATATGCCATATTTGCTGCACTGAGTTCATTTATTTCTATGATTGTTGCTATTATAGCAGTTGTAAAAGGGGGCTAACTTATGCCGTATTTCAACATCGTCGCCCAAAGCAGCGAAAGCACTGTTGTCACCGAATACAAGCCGCAGTCGAAGCGCTCGGAGGCATATCAGAGCGAAGCAGACTTGGAAAAGGAGTTTATCCGCCTGCTTTGCGAGCTCGGATATGAGCGTCTGACCGTCCATAAGGAAGCCGACCTGATTGCAAATCTGCGCACACAGCTGGAAAAGCTGAACAACTACCGTTTTACGGACGGCGAATGGAAGCGCTTTTGGAATGAGGTGCTGGCGAACACCAACTCCGGCATTCTCGAAAAGACCCGCCTGATTCAGGAGGACTATGTGCAGGTGCTCCGCCGGGACAACGGGGAAAGCAAAAACATCCAGCTGATCGATAAAAAGTGCATCCACAACAACAGCCTGCAGCTTATCAATCAGTATACCGTTTCCGCCGAGGAGGGCGCTGCCCACGATAACCGCTATGATGTAACGGTGCTGGTCAACGGTTTGCCGCTGATCCATATCGAGCTGAAGCGCCGGGGCGTTCCCATTCGGGAGGCGTTTAACCAAATCGATCGCTATCAACGAGACAGCTTCTGGGCATCCGGCGGGCTGTATGAATTCGTGCAGATCTTCGTGATCTCCAACGGCACGAATACGAAATACTATTCCAATACCACCCGTTTCAATCATGTCAAAGATGCAAAAACACAGAAGACCAAGAAGTCCAAAACAAGCAACAGCTTTGAATTCACTTCGTTTTGGGCAGATGCGAACAACCGCATTATCCCCGATCTTGTTGACTTCACCAAGACTTTTTTCTGCAAGCATACCGTTCTGAATATCCTCACCCGTTACTGCGTGTTTACGGCGGAAAATATGCTGCTGGTGATGCGGCCGTATCAGATTGTAGCCACCGAACGCATTTTAAACCGCATCGAGATCGCCGACAACTACAAGAAATACGGCACCGCGGCGGGCGGCGGGTATATTTGGCACACCACAGGCAGCGGCAAAACGCTGACTTCCTTCAAGACAGCGCAGCTTGCCACGAAACTGGACTACATCGACAAGGTGCTGTTCGTCGTGGACCGCAAGGATTTGGACTACCAGACGATGAAGGAATACGACCGCTTTGAAAAAGGTGCTGCCAACAGCAACACCTCAACGGCGGTCCTGAAGCGTCAGTTGGAAGATGACAACGCCAAAATCATTATCACCACCATCCAGAAGCTGGCGACTTTCATCAAAAAGAACGCCGGACATTCGGTGTTTGACAAGCGGGTAGTCATCATTTTTGACGAATGCCACCGCAGCCAGTTCGGCGATATGCATCAGGCTATCACCAAGTATTTTAAGAAGTACAATCTGTTCGGCTTTACCGGCACGCCCATCTTTGCAGTCAATGCGGGCGTGAGCAAGAGCCCCATCCGCACAACGGAGCAGGCGTTCGGCGACCAACTTCACGCCTACACGATTGTAGATGCTATCAACGACAAAAACGTGCTGCCCTTCCGAGTGGATTACATCAAGACGATGGAGGCCGAGCCGGATATTGACGACAAGGAAGTCTGGGACATCAACCGGGAAAAAGCGTTTCTTGCTCCCGAGCGCATCCGGATTGTTACGGATTATATCCTGACGCACTTTGACAAGAAAACATATCGTGGCGATAAGACCTACACCTTCAGTGTGCTGAAAAACGTTAGCGAAGTGGCTTCCGCAAGCGGCAGGCAGCAGATCGATGAGATCAAACAGAAGCAGCGTGTCAGCGGGTTTAATTCCATTTTTGCCGTGTCCGGTGTCGATGCTGCCAAGCTGTATTATGCCGAGTTTCAGCGTCAAATGGCAGAGCATCCGCAGCGCAGGCTTAAGATAGCGGTCATTTACAGCTATGGCGCAAACGAGGAAGAAACGGACGGAATCCTCGACGAGGAGAACCCGGAGGACACCTCTGCACTTGATCGGAATTCCCGTGATTTCCTGGATGCGGCCATCCGTGACTACAACGAGATGTTCCGCACCAACTACTCTACGGACGGGGATAAGTTCCAGAATTACTACAAGGATGTTTCTCTGCGGATGAAGAACAAGGAGCTTGATCTGCTGATTGTAGTGAATATGTTTCTGACCGGCTTCGATGCGACGACGCTGAACACACTGTGGGTGGACAAGAACCTGAAAATGCACGGTCTGATCCAGGCCTATTCCCGCACGAACCGCATTCTCAACTCCATCAAGGTGTTCGGTAACATCGTGTGCTTCCGTAATCTGCAAAAGCGCACCGACGACGCCATCTCCCTTTTCGGAGACAAGGAAGCGGGCGGCATCGTGCTGATGCGGGGATATAAGGATTATTACTTCGGTTATGAAGATAATGACGGGAAGCACCATACGGGCTATCGGGATATGATCGAGGAGCTGACGGCTAAGTTCCCGCTGTCGGAGGAGCGTATCACAGGCGAACAGTTCCAAAGGGAATTTATCGTGTTGTTCGGCGCAATCCTGCGGATGCGTAACCTGCTGACCTCTTTTGATGAATTTGCCGGAAATGAAATCTTGAGTGAGAGGGATTTCCAGGACTACCTCGGTCGCTATCAGGATCTGCGAGACGAGTGGAAAAACCGTAAACCCGGCGGCGAAAAGGAGGATATCACGGACGATATTGTTTTTGAGATTGAACTCATCAAGCAGATCGAGATCAATATCGACTATATTCTGATGCTTGTCCAAAAGTATCACGATTCCCACTGCGACGATAAGGAAATTCTCATTACGATCCGGAAGGCTGTGGACGCAAGCCCGGATCTGCGCAGCAAAAAAGCGCTTATTGAAACCTTTATCAACGGTATCAACGATGTGTCGGACGTGATGCTGGAATGGCGAACCTTTGTTGCCGAGGAAAAGGAACGGCAGCTCGCCGCAATCATAAAGGAAGAAAATCTGAAGGACGGGGAGACTCGCCGCTTTATGGACAGTGCTTTCCGTGACGGCATCGGAAAACGAGGATGGCACGCTGTCCTATCAGGTGAACGGGCAGACCGCTGACCACACCGCGGCGGAGGATTA
>ENA-ORMR01002662-ORMR01002662.1-human-gut-metagenome-genome-assembly--contig:-NODE-2662-length-10668-cov-67.151983_pt1 | contig 10668 bp, 10 predicted proteins | sample MGYA00242107_ERZ509003 | MGnify/ENA primary metagenome ERZ509003 (study PRJEB26280, sample SAMEA2338699) | human gut metagenome | biome: human gut; feature: human-associated habitat; material: faeces... | reverse complement strand
GCTACTCTCTGCTGCTGTCCTCCGGATAACTGATTTGGCAGATTATAAATCCGGTTTTCAATCCCCAGAGTTGCAATGATATCATTTACATACGCTTCATCCACTTTTCTTCCATCCAGCCCCAGTGGCAGTACAATATTTTCCCAGACATTAACAGATGAAACCAGATTAAATGCCTGAAAAACAAATCCGATTTTTCTTCTGCGGAAAACAGCAAGGGCATCTTCCTTCATCCTGTATAAATCTTTCCCTGCTAAAGTAACACTGCCTTTTGTCGGGGTGTCTAGCCCTCCAAGCATATGAAGTAATGTACTTTTACCGGAACCTGACTTTCCAACAATTGCGACAAATTCTCCCTGCTCAATCTGAATGTCCACCTGATTGACCGCTTTGACCTGATTCTCACCTGCGCCATAAAACTTACAAAGCTGCTTGGTTTCTAATATCACACTCATGTGTTGCCTCCTTTTCATCCTACGTCCAAATTGTATCAGGGCAATCTTTCATTTCACTTTCAAAAAACGAGCAGAAGTCTTACAGAATTGTAAGATTTCTGCTCACTTAAAATTTAACCAACATATGGTAATTGAATCACAAACGTGCTTCCTTTTTTCTTTTTGCCGGAGGTTACCGTAATCGTACCTGCGTGTTTTTCGATAATTTCTCTCGATAGAAAAAGTCCGATTCCTGTACCACTCTTTTCCATGACCTCCTTGGAACTTCCTCTGTAAAATCGTTGAAAAATTTTGTGATACTCATTCTGCGGAATACCAATTCCCTGATCCTCAATTTCCATTCTTACAAGATCGTTTCTTTTTTGTAACCGGATAAATATTTTTGAACCACACGGACTGTACTTGATTGCATTATCCAGAACGTTGATCACAGCTTCACCAAGCCACCTTTTATCCTGCATAATCGTGCATGTTTCCAGCTCTTTTTCATAGTCAAAAACGAATTCAATTTCTTTCTCATCCGCTCTGGGATAAGTACGGTTCATAGCAGATATGACAGTATCCATAAGCGGAAGTTTTTTCTTATTCATCTGAATCAATCCAGTTTCCATCTTGGATATTTCAAGAAGCGACTGCAATAATGTCTCCAGTCCATCCAGAGCACTCCGACAACGGATACGAAACTCCTCTTGTTCTGTGGCACTTAAGTCATTCTGAATCAGCACACTAAAACATGTATCCAAAGCTGCAACCGGTGTCTTTAACTGGTGAGAGATATCAGAAACCATTTCTTTCGTGCTCTCTTTTTCTTCCCGTGCTTCTTCCTTTAGCAACTGAATATGATGTCCGATTGCTTCAAGCTGGTCATTCAATTTTTCCAGTTCTGCTGGATTTTCCGTTTTCAGTAAAGCATCAAATTTATTTTCACGGAATCTGATCAGAATTTCTTCCAACTGGTCTAAAATTTTCTGATGACACGCATCTTCTTTTTTCTTCCAATAAAGTAAAAAAGTCAAAAGAAGCACGCATATTACAGTGCTTACAGCACCGGTCACCATAACCTGATGCCGGAATTGCGAATAAAATGCATTCCCTTTATTCCCCCAGTATCCATATTGCTCCAATAATTGCCTTCCTTGTTCGTTGGTTTCAATATCCTTATCCTTAAGCAATTCCGAAACAGCATCCAGCCCGGAAAATTCTTCCTTTGCAGCAATCTCTGTCATAAGATTCATTTTATATTTATAATCTTCATAAAACACATATGTGGTAAAGCAATTTAATATTGCAAACAATACTATGACAGGCAATACCAAGGAGAGCGCTACTGTGATCTTCTTGCGATATCTCTTTGTCACTGCCTTACCTCCTGATTCCATATATACCCAAGACCTCTTATATTCTTTATATAGACCGGTGCAGCCGGATTGTCTTCGATTTTCTCACGGAGTCTTCTGACATTAACAGCGATTGTATTTTCATCCACAAAATCCCCTTCCAGATCAAACACATTTTCCAATATTTGTGTTTTTGAAAGAATCTGTTTCGGATTCTGAAGAAAAAAAGTCAGCATTTTCAACTCCGTTTTTGTCAGACTGATTTCACGACTCTTTATCAGGACTTTCATTTCTCCTGCGATAAATACGATATCTCCCGAAATCATCTTGCCGGCTTCCGTTTTCTCCTGTCTGCGACGGAAATGTGCTTCTATTTTCAAAAGAAGTACCGAAAGACTAAACGGCTTTGTAATATAATCATCTGCCCCTGCTTCATATCCCATGACCTGATCCATCTCCTGATCTAGTGCTGTAAGACAAATAATGTATGTATTATAATTGCATCTCATCCACCTTACAAATTCCAGTCCATTCCCATCCGGAAGATTCACATCACAAATGATAACATCCACATTATGATCACTTGCAATTCTTTTCGCTTTTTTCACTGATTCTGCTGAAAAAACCTCATATCCGGATTTTTTCAGTGAAAATGTAATTCCACGATTTAAATTTTCATCATCTTCAACCACGAGTATACCTGGCATAGCATCTGCACCTCTCTTTATTAACTATTCAGCTTAAAATGCTTCAATGCCTCCACAATTGCACTCTCTTTATCTTCTGGACACCGCGGTTGCCTGCTATCTTCATTTTTAGGTAAATTAGGACTTGGAACAAGTTCCAAGTCTGTCGCGGCAGTCGTCGAATTGCCCTGCAAGCAGTCCATTCTCCTCGTTGCAACGCGCAAATTCTTTGCAACCTCAATTCCGCATTTTCTCTTTACCTGTGAGATGCCTTAGTCTCTGCAGATGTTATATCCACATCATCAAGTTCAATTGTTGACATTAATATAATCATCCGGCTTTTGTTTCAGTTGGGACAAAAGAACAACCGTCTCGACTGTTGTTTCAGTTTCCAAGGGAAGTTCTTTCACTTCCTCACCATCAACAGGCACAGGAAAATTGAATACGATCTTCTTTATCCAGCTTCCGTCTTTCCTTTTCTCCGGGAACATCTCAATTCGCTCGATAAAGGCCTTCATAAACTCCTTCTGCTCCGCTTCCGTTGCGGAATGGTAGACTTCATCAAATGCCAGCAACAAGCGATAGATATTGTCACCGGAAATCTTCTCCTGCTGGATGCTGCGGATCTGACTTTGCAATTCGCCAATCTGAACTTTGATTTCCTCTATGATATCATACTGCTCATCATAGCGGCGCTGCAAGTCCAAAATCTTTCTGTCATAGCGGACATCGTTGATGTCCAAGGTATCCATCTGCCGCTCCAAGTGGCTTTTCGTTCCAAAGGCTTGCTTTAGCCGCCCTTGTAGGACAGCAATCTGCTTTTCCATATCTTCTGTATCAACTGCTGTTCCGATTTTCGCCTGAATTGCTTCTACAAATCGTGGATTGTTGACCATAGCGGAGATGTCCTTTGCCACAAATTTGTTGATTTGAGAAGCTGAACTATCGGGAACAGACCCTGCTTGAGAAGCGTCTGGCAATCTGCATGACCTGTGGGCGTGTCGGTTCATGGAAAGAGCGTCCCACCTTTGAGGAACTGGCGGTTATGTTTGAGGGCAGTACAGCCAGCGGTGCAGAACGAGCCTACCGAAAAGCAGTGGACAAGCTGACGGAATTGTTGGTTGCCGAGGGCGCAATCCATGCAGTCCGGCTAAAACAGAAATCCAAAACCAGACGAAAAAATCATAACCACCGGCTGAGCCGGTGGTTTGTTCTGCCCCTATAAGGGGCTGTTACCGGCACTGGGTCTAAAGACCCGTTGAAAGCTCGCCAGCCGCAACATCATTTCTCTGCAGAGCCCTAAAGGGCTCATCTTATTTGCTTTGTTTTACTGGCTCACCCGTAAACGGGTCAATATACTCTTTTAGTGTCATTTGGTCGTATTCCAAATCCTCTTTTAATTGGTTCTGGATATACTCTTGGATCTTTTTCGCATTTTTTCCTACAGTATCTACATAATAACCAAAAATGCCGATTGCCATACTTATACTTCAGGTTTGCATGCCTTTCAAATATCATCAGTGTACTTTTTCCTTTTAGCTAACCTACAAAACTTGCTACACTGATGTTTGGCGGAATCTCTACAAGCATATGCACATGATCCGGACATATCTCTGCTTCCACTATATTGACTCCTTTTCTTTTACACAGCATGCTCAAAATATTTGCTATGTCCTGACGTAACGCTCCATATGCTACTTTTCTTCGGAACTTTGGCGCAAACACAATATGGTACTTACAATTCCATTTACTGTGTGATAAACTATTTACATCCACTTTGGATACCTCCTTTGATTAGTGCGGTTGGCGAACCAACACTATTATATCATTGGAGGTTTTTACTGTAAGCTAAAGCGATTGTTGTCCACCTGCATAGCAGGTGGTTTTTTTAAGGATTACCTTACAAGAAAATCGCCGCCGCAATCTACGAATACCAGGCAGACTGCGACGGCGAATGGGGTAAGATTTCATTTGATTTTGAAAGCAGCACAGCAGAGATCATCCATCTTGCCGATTGGGATACGATAAAAACCAACCGCTTTGCGAACAAGGCCGTAGCCTATCTTCTGAACTGTGAAAATGAGAAACTACCAAAGGATACAATGGTGGCATTTGAACCATAAAAAGAAAAACCGCTACAACATCCATCCCACTTTGGAATGAGAATTGCAGCGGTTTATTTGCTGGGAACTAATTATTCGATATTTGTGATTTCCCAATCATCATTTACCAGATGGGTAAATCCTTTGTTTTCTTCTTCATCTGGAATTGATGCTGTCCAGATGATTTCTCCGTTTTCACCCAGGGCAGTTATTGTTAATCCTCGCAGATCAGTGTAGCCATCGAGGTTTTCGAGCCAGATGCGTTCGCCTTTCTTGAGCAGAGAACCATCTGCATTTTCAAAGCCGCCACTGGAATTTGGCATTGAAAGCTTGATGCTCTTAACACCTTCAGAGCCAATGGTCAGATAAAACTTAGAAAGTTCATCCTCTATGGACGGGAACTGGATTTTCTGTCGTGCTTCTTCGGTAGCGAAGATCCACCACTTGCCATTCATAAAGAGTTCAATGGTTCCCTCAGTTGCCCCGTATTGATAACCATATCCTGTACCAAAATTGGATTGATCGTCAACGCTGGGCTGCTTATTTCCATCAACCTGGGATGTGATTTCTCCATCCATAACACCACATCTTGCTTCTATTTTGCTTTCATGGCCAGTATCAAGATACAGTGTCCCGTTCACCATAACCATAGGGATTAAGTCCCATGTTTCGGTTTCCTTTATAACCTTGATTCCATAAACATCCGCAATTCGTGCAGGATAAGTTTCAAGGATTTCACCAGAGTATTCAATTTCAATCACATCTCCGATTTCAGGTTCTGGTGATGGATGAGCATTTCTGATAGGTACTTCAATTCGGTCTGCACTATTCAGTTCCCAGCTACCTTCAACAGGCTTCACAAGATAATAACCATTATGATCTTCCAGAATTTCAGCTTGGAAAACCTGATGCGCTTCGTTGGAAAAACCTTCAATCTGAATACAATTATTCTTGAAAACCAATCGACCAGTTTCTACCAGTTCATCAGTATTATATTTCTTTTTATCTACATAGAGGTATCCGTCAGCTTCATTAAATCTGAGGGTAAAATCGAAATATCCTCGGTCAGACAGTTCATATCTTGCTCCGTTTGCATAGTCATAGATGGTGACACGGTTATCAACCATGCCAGCTCCCCAACTGATTGTAGAACACAACTCAGGCAAGCCGTCGCCGGTGAGGTCGCAGAAATAGTCGTTCCAGATGGGCATCCCGGTATACAACGAAGTGATTTCGTTACCCGTAACAGCCATCATTTCTCCATAAGTCCAACGGAAAGTCACATCCGGGAACTCTGGAAGATTAATCTCATGGCGACCACCCCACTGCATCTCATCTGGTGTTTCAAGATAGTCAAACCATTTTGTAACAGACGGTACAGGTTCAGCAACTGCGACATCTCCTCCCACACAGATTCTACTCAAATAATCTTGGAACTCTCCGTCGGATACAACATACCGTTCTCCGTTCCACTCTATATCCACCATACCATTGTTGGAGAAAGAATAACCGTTTATCCGGATATATGTGCCATCCTTCAGGAGTGCACTGATTTGATATCCCGGTGTGAATCCACCATATTCATCGCTCTTCTTCGTGTTCTTGACCCTGGCCAGTCGAGAACTCAACTCACTAATCTGTGCGGGATTCATTTCAATAGCAACCGTGTCATCCGCATTTCGCATATCAAAATAATTTGCGGAAACGATGGTGTGTGTTGCTTCATCGAATTGGAATCCCATCGGGTTGGTCAAAAAACAGACCGCAACGATCACACAGGCAATGACTGCCAGAATAATAATCCAGAACGCAGGTTTCTTATAATTCATCACAGACTTCACACGATCTTTAACACCAACTTCACCAAAGGCGAGTGGGCAGGCCGCAATCATGCGACGGTTGACGCTGCAGACCACAAGTGCCTGAGTGTAATCGGCTCTCTGCTCGTTGCCAAGTTCCTTGATGACTTTTTCATCACAGGCAAGCTCAATGTCACGGCACAACAGAACATAAGCCAGCCACATCAGAGGATTGAACCAATAGATCGTCAGCAAGAGAAACCCCAGGGGTTTCCACCAATGGTCTTTACGACGAATGTGCGCCTGCTCATGGGCAACAACGTGTTCCAGATCCTGTTCGTTCATGCTGAACGGAAGATAGATTCTCGGATTGATAATACCAAGCACAAACGGAGAGCTTACATTCTCGCTCTGGAAAATGTTGTCCTTGTAGTGAACAGCAGTATCAATTTCTCGATGCAGACGTCGATAGCTGATAATAGTATAGGCGACTAAAAGCAGAATACCAATAATCCAAACAATGGTAAGGATAGTCATAATGTTATTACCATTGTTTGCAGGTACCGTAACACCTTCAAAATATCTATCTCCAAGATAGTCATTTATCCGGTTATCAACGGGGCTAATACCGGTCTGAATATCAAAACTTGGCCCGGAGATTACTTTCTCAGGAAATGTTTCAGCACTCGGAATTAGGCTCAATGCGCTCTCAAAAGAAAACGGGCAGATCAGTCTGACAGCCACGATACCCCAAAGCAGAACATTGACCCACTTGGGAGCTTTCTTCAAAACAAGCCTGAGTATCAGCACAGCCAGGATAAGCCAGCTTGCCGATATGCTCATGTTGATGATTTTCAAAAAGAGTTCGCTCATTGTGAACCTCCTTTCCTGATGCAGTCAATCATACGCTGCACTTCATCGAGTTCATCTTCGGACATAACCTGATGCTTTGTAAAAGCAGCGATAAAGGCAGGCAGAGAACCTTCGAATTTCTTCTCAACCAGTTCGTCGATCTCACACGCCTGGGCATCATCTTTGGAAACGAGAGAAGTAACAGTGCCATTGTCGTTCTTCAGCACACCACGCTCTCCAAGACGCTTGATAACGGTATAAGTCGTAGTCCTTTTCCATCCGAGTTGATCCTGGCACAGCTTTACAAGCTCGACAGCAGTAACCGGCTCATGCTCCCACATAATCAAACAAAAACGATATTCACTTTCGTGGATCTTCGGAATTTCCATATTCATAGCCTCCTTGTCTACACGGTTAGACTTCATGAGCAGTCTACCACATTAGACAATCAAAATCAATAGAGTTCATAGAAAAGATACAAAAAATTGCCCGCAGAATTTCTCCCACGGGCAATTGTAAGCATCAATGTATTATTGAACAGTAGATTTCATTACGAGATCAGTGTTTTTATCCACTCAATTAAATTTTTGATCTCATTTATAACATCACCATTTTTAATACTGTACAATGCAACGAACAAAGACAGAATAGTTACGATCATCATGATCCACTGCAGTTTTATGTTTGATTCACTGCTTCTGTATTCAGCCGCATCATTCAATAGCTTTAGGATATTATCAATTTGCACTTTTGTTTCTTTGATTCTTTTAGATATACCTTCAAGACTCCTTGACGATCTTTTCCTGATTTGATATCGTCCATCATCTGATTAAAAGCAATTCTTCCTTCAATGGATTTACCGGATTTTCCTGCGTCTTCATACTCGCCGGCTATTTCATATTCATTATAGTCACAATATGCTTTCATTTTGGTTTTCTGTGCTTCCAGTGAATAACCATCTATCTGCATAGCTGTTGAGACACGAGTGTAGAGATACACTTTTATCTTCTCTTTAGACATTCTTTTCACCTCATAACATCAATCTTGCAGTCGAAAAATCGGCCGCAAGTTATATCTGTTTATCTGGCAACGTGAGTAATCTATCTATTACCGGATGAATAATTGCGGTTTCTGTAATCTGATTGATGGCACAAAGTTTCTTCCCTGCATCCTTACTGGATGCTCCACAATGATAAACCAGTTCTGTCTTTTCCCCATAATCAAGTATAATTAACCTGTCGTGACAATCAGGATTCGGCTTAATCCGAATCGTTGGATATTCATTTTGAAAATCCGTCACTAAAGAGTTCGTAAGAAATCCTCTCCCACCTTTTCCATTCTCTGTGAATAAAACAACTTCCACGCCATCTGCTTTCTGTGAAAGGTGTTGTAATGATTTTGCATTCATATAATCATCCACAACATAGATTGATTTCTTTGCTTGCTGATAGATTTCTATGTAAGCAATGTCGGCTTCTAACTTCTGACCTTTATAAATCACAAAATTCTTGACATCTTTTTCCGAAATAAAATTCTCACTTAGCTGTTCAACATTCTTTTGAATCAAATTAACCTTTTGGTCTGTTTGTTTCTGTTTATCTATTAACCCAGTTGTCTGCACTGATATTTCAGTAACTTTAGATGATAGTAACTCCATTTCAGATCTTGTTACAAATTGCTGGTTCTGTTTAATATAATGTCGCATTTCTCTAAAGGTACGCATAATAAAAATGCTTTGCTGCTCTGCTAATTCTCCGCGAAGTACTGTAGCAAGCATATAGATTCCTTGCTCTGTAAACGCAAAAGGCATCTTTTTAATATTGGATCCCTGTCTATTACTCTTTTCGTTCAAAGTCGCAAATTGCGACTTTGAAAATCCCTCCGGTATTTCTTCTCTATTTAGATGAAACATGAAATCCTCTGGAAATCTACTAATGTTCCGCTTCACCTGCTCATTTAATCGTTTGACTTCATATCCATAGATTTCTGCTAAATCTTTATCCAGCATTACCTGCTGTCCGCGAATTATATACACTTTACTACGAATATCATCTGTAGTAATCAATTCCTTTGTATCTTCCATTTTTCCTCCTACCAAACCGGTTATTAGTTCCGTCAGATTGATTTTTCAATTCCATTTCATGAAGTCACAAATTGTGACTTCATGGATTTTTGATTCAAGGTGCAGTTAATTCACCTTGAACGTTAACGCAACTTGAGATTAATCAATCCTCCACAATACTCTCCATCTGTTCCAACTTCTGCAAGGCCTTTATATACGCCATCAGTCGTTTATACTGCTCATCACCTAGACTATGTATCTGTTTTAAAATCTTAATATCCGCCCTAGTGACTTCATAATCCATATCTGCATCTTTATATTCCGGGTCAATTCCCTTCCCCGTTAAAAGCTGTTCAGGAGTAATATCTAATGCATCACATATTGAAAGCAAACAATCCGCTTTTGGATTTGTCTTTTTCTTTTTCCAGTCACTGATGTTACTCGTTGCAATTCCAGTTCTTCTTGAGAGTTCCAACTGCGTTATGTTCTTCTGCTCCATCACATAAAAAATTCTTTCACTGATAATCATGATTTTTCCTCCACCAACATTTCATGCGCATCCGTATTTTGCGATTTTAATATCCGTCTTTACGGTTATAATATCATGCGACAGCTTTTCTTTCAATAGAGATTTTTGTATTTCTGAATTTTACTATATTCTTCGGTTTATAAAATTCAACATACAGCTGTTTAATTCTTTTCATGAGAAGATATTATTAGTTTTATTAGGCTTTGATTTCTACAGTTCTAAATACGTAAGAATCAAAACTCTGTGGGTGCATAAATCAAAATTCCTAGATGTGATTTTCACTCCTCTTCTTTTTTGATTTTTACCTGTGTGAATATCCCTCAAAATACTTTTTTAAGATACAACTTGTTAGGCTTACCCGGTCCTTGCCTCTTTCGTTCAAGTACTCCCGCCTTCTCCAGCTCATCCAATAGTTTGCAGGCTTTTTGAGTGCCACAATTCAAATCCTTGCAAACTCTTTTTACCGAATAATAGATAAACACCCTTCCTTTGTCATCAATCCATCCATTTTTTATTGACAGGGAAACACGGTCTAAAAAGAATGCATATAATAGCTTTGCATCTGCTGATAACTCCGCAAAGTACACATTATTCACCAAGCATTTTGGTAATCTGAAAAAAGTAAACAATTCTCCATAACCTCAATCCTTCCTTCTTTACATTTTGTAAATATGCAACGCTTTCTCAATTTGAACACCGGCTTTCCCAAATCATTCTCCAAATACTATTTCACAAATTGGGCAAGCAGTGCACCGGTATATACCCGGCGCATTTTTGCTTGTTGGGGAATGCCCCAATCCCCTCGAACTGCGGATAAACCGCAGAGCCACGCTAACGCTTTTTATC
>ENA-ORMR01002660-ORMR01002660.1-human-gut-metagenome-genome-assembly--contig:-NODE-2660-length-10674-cov-2.618043_pt1 | contig 10674 bp, 6 predicted proteins | sample MGYA00242107_ERZ509003 | MGnify/ENA primary metagenome ERZ509003 (study PRJEB26280, sample SAMEA2338699) | human gut metagenome | biome: human gut; feature: human-associated habitat; material: faeces... | reverse complement strand
GTAGAAACGAGGTGGGCGTATGAAAAGATTTAAGGAAATATTAATTCATTTAAGTGAATTTTCCGGTTTGGTTATTGGGTTAGTAATTTTGTTTTTTGCAGTAACAATAACTGTATTTGCGTATTTATTTATGAGAAACGTCGATTATGCCTTTGACGGAGCTTACGGTGCAGGTGCTTACACCCGTGGCGGCAGAGCAGGGCATGTTTATCACGTTAATACTCTTGAAGACAGCTATAAACCCGGAACTTTTAGATATGCGTTAACGCAACAAGGCGCTAGAACTATTGTATTTGATGTTGCCGGAACTATTGATTTAAAATCTCCGTTAATTGTTAAACACGGATTTGTCACTGTTGCCGGTCAGACAGCGCCGGGAGACGGTATTTGTATTAAAGGCGACTCTGTAATCTTTCAATGTAACCACGTAATTTTAAGATATCTGCGTTTCCGCTTTGGAACTAAGGCAAAACAAGCATCTTTGATTATTAAAAATCAAAATAACATTATTATAGACCACTGTTCTATTGCCTGGGGAAATCCTAGTAACCTTGATTTCTTTGATAATTCTGATTCTACTATTCAGTGGTCAATTATCGGCGAATCCCTTGGACCTTACGGTGCAAGAGTCGGCGGTTATGATGTGAGTATTCACCATAACTTCTTTGTAAATAATACTTTGGGTAACCCTTATTTCTGGCAGGAAAAATTAAATCTTCTTGATGACGTTTTAATTGACTTTAGAAATAACGTTCTTTATAACTGGGGTTCACAATCAGTCCATGGTGTTCATTTAGGACTTTATAACCTGGTAAACAACTATTACAAATTTGGCTCTTCTACCATTATTCCGGCAAGATTCCAAATCGTTGATACAGGTTCTAAAAATAATACTCCGGGCAGGGTCTTTGTTGCGAATAACTTCGTATTCCTGAACCCGCTTAACACTAAAGACAACGTAATGGGTGTTTATCCAAACATTATGTACCTCGTTGAATCTAAAAACTCTATGATTTCAACAAGAGAATTTCCGCACGAACTTATTTATACCCATAGTGTTCAAAGGGCTAAAAATAAGGTTCTTAAATATGCCGGTGCCTCTTTAAAACGTGATATTATTGATACTAATATGGTAGAAACCGTTAACGTTAAAGAAATGGAACATACTTCATTCCGTAACGATCCTACCATTTATCCAAAATATACTAACTGCGGTGAAAACTCACCTAGTGATACTGATGGTGACGGTATTCCTGATTACTGGGAAATCGAGCACGGTTTAAACCCTAAAAACGTTTATGACGGTAGAAAATTCAGCACTAAATATCATAAATATACGAATTTAGAACTTTATTTGAACTCTCTTGTAGAACCGATTACAAAATCTGAATACAGAGGTCATAACTTAAACTTCTCATCTTATCTGTTATTTATCAGAAAAATGGTTAACAGATACAGAGATAACTAGACTTTTAATCTGTAAATTTTGTAGGTGCCGTGTTCACCTTTACCATCTCCGGCACCTGCAGATTTAAAGTCATCCCAGCGTAAGTTGTCGACTTCATCCGCATAACCTTGTCCGTTACCGTTTGTGATAAACGCGTGACCTGCTTGTTTTTCATATCCAGGTCCAGGAATAAATACGCCGACATAACCCGCCGGAAGATGTTTAATATCCGAACCGTTTAACTCACGTGAGGTTCCGTTGCCTAGGCTTACATATTTTACTTCTTCAAATTTTTCAGGATGCGCTTTCAGATAATAAACTAAATCTTTTGCATCTTCAATCGGTTTACCCCAGTCTTTATGACCTTTTGGATAAACAACTTCACTTCTATCGGCTACGCCGGCACTTTCAAATGCTGCCTTAACACCGGTAAGACATAGACCGCCGGTACCCATATCAGAAGCAACGTCTGAAGCATATTCTGCAAGTTCTCTCTGGCGTTTTGGTATATAATTACCATTTGCATCGTAAGGGTTAACGCCTAAATCCTGTTGGACGGCAAAACCTTTATAATTACCTGCTGCTATAGCGGCATCATCACGGGCAATAGCTCTTTGTGCTCCGCCGCCTCTGCCGGCACGGTGGTATGAAGTTACAACTGTTTCACGTTTCGCAACAAGACGCTCATTTACAACATCGCCTGATGCTAAAGCCGGAATAATACTTCCTGCAGGCACATCATGGTTATTGACGACAACTTGTCTTGATTGCAGATAACTTTTACGGAAATCATCTTGCGTTGCTTGCGCTTCTTTTCTTATCTTAGCCGGATCAACAAGGTTTGCTATCCGTGTTTTTAAAGTATCAAGTTTATTAAGCATTAATTTAACATCTTTAGCGGTGATTGATGCTGCCTCTTCAGGCTTTAAGCCGTAACCGAATGATATTTCATTCTTGCGTACTGCCATAAGAAGTTTATCCTTGTCTTCCTGCGGCATATTAATTTTGGCAAGTGCATCTTCCAGTGTTTGGATGTCTTTTTTGCTGTTGGTAACATCTGTAGTATATGCGGCTGGCATAAAGACTACAGAACCGATTTTACCATTATTGCCTTGGGATTCTGCACCTAACGCGTTTGCACGGTTTCTGGAACCTGCATCTTCGGAAATACTATAAAAATGTTCGGTATAGGCACGGATATTTCTTGCATAACTTGTACCGTCTTTAATTTCATTGCCATTTTTATCTTTTTTACCACTGTTTTTGTCACGAATAGTAACAACATCATTTGGATCATCAAAACGTTTTGCGATTGCTCCCAAACCGTTCCAAGATAATGCGATTATATCGTTTGTGGTCATGTGCAGGTTAGAATCTTCAAGTTTGGCATTATTTTGGGCTAATCTATTTTGCCAGGTTGTGCCTTCTGCTGAAATACGTCTGTTATTTAATAAAATCATGGTTAAAATAGCTGCTTTTTCAGGGCTGTCCTCATAATCAGCTTCACCATGTATGCCAAACGCTGCCGCTTGCGCTCTAAGTTTAGGATTAGGGTCTTTATCACCCTCAAAGTTTAGTTTCCAACGAATTTGCGTTAAACCTTTAGACTTGGTTTTGCCAACCATATCACCAATATCTTTTAATATAAGACGTTTTTGCCAGTGCTTATTACCGTCGGTGTCCTTGTAATGGTAGTCCCCAAAGTGAGTTTCTTGCTCAGCAATACCCATTGCTATGTTAGCAAGGTTATCGTATTGTTCGTTGCTTAAACCGAGTTTTTTCATTAACGCCGCTTTATTTTGTTCCAACGAATTTGCAAACTCTGTACCCTCTTCATTCAGGTGTTCAGGTCTGTTTATACCTATTTTTACTGAAACATTATCAGTAGTGGTTCTTTGAGCGTCAATTTGTCCGTAACTTACATATTGCGGACGTTTTGTTTCTGTTGATATAGGTTTGCCGGCGTTATCATAATTCGTTACGACTGTTCTATCAAAAAACTTTTGATTTTGAGATTTAAGATTACCGTCGTTATCAAGAATTAAACTTTTTTCACTGCCGAATATGCCTATTGCATCCGGGAAACCTGGTTTCGTTTGGGTTGCAGGAATTGGGCTTTCTCCAAACATAGGACGAGTAAAACGCTCTAAATTGTTAGCATTTTCATTTAAATCTAGTTTATAACCGTCACGCATTTTGGTAACTGTTACCTCAATACCAGCACGTCTGAGTTCAAGAAGTCTCTCTTGTAAGTTTTTAGGATAAGACAATTCAGACATTGAAAGGTATTTATAAGTATCGTTTTGTTTTGGTTTTTCAGGAGCTTTTTGTGCAGGTGCTTTTTTCGCGGTTGGCATTGCAACATGCCCTTTTTGTGATGCTTTTCTCGGTTGGTGAATTTTACCTTCATTGCCTGCAGCAGGTTTAAACACGTAGCCGTTGTCTTTGTCGGTATTACGTATAATATTTGCAGTATTACCGCACATCTTTTGGATTTGCTCCATGCTGTATTTGCTTAAATCATTAGGAATACAATGTTTGTTCATTCCTAATTCTCTTAACCTGCTGTTAAGCGGGTTAATTACATATTTTTTTACATCATTAATATCCATACCCCATTCGTCATCAATATCGGTGACTAAATCCGGGTATGCCTCTAAAACATAGGCAACATTTTGATTTGTAACTTTACTTCCAAGCATTGACCTGGTATTTGAGTTAATAGATGCGCCTTCAATTTGGTTACGAAGCGCTTGCGCTGATGTTTTTGCATTATTTCGTACACTTGTTATCGCAAGCCTTTGTGCGGCTGGCGTTTTATCTTTTGGCTGTGGCGGCGGGGCTGTTGGTTTTTGTTTTGCCTTTGCCTCTGCTTCAAGTCGTTCTTGCTCGGCTCTTTTTCTTGCTGCATCCGCAGCTATGGCTTTTTTACCAGATTCGGTATTAGACCAGCGTTTTTGTAACGTACCTAAATCCTCTGAATAATCTGCCATATTTTTAATCGCTTCAGAGTGTTCGCCTAAAAGTGTAATTTTTTGGCCTACAGAAAACCAGCCTTTTTTATTCGTTTGGGTGCGTAGATGCTTAATAAATGATTGTGCTTCTTCACCTTGAAGTCCGAATTTTTGGGCTAATTTTTCCGGAGTATCGCCGGGTTGTACTGTATAATTCGTTAAGGTAGGGGGGGGGGTGTCCTTAACAGATTGTTGTGCTTGAGGCGCCTCTTCCGGGATAGTGTCCAAAAGCGAATTTAGATTATTAACATTAAAGTTTTTCTTCTTGCCTTGTTCATCAAGCTGACCGTAGCCGAACATTTGGTTTAACTCTTCTTGGCTTACGTTATTATCATTTGCCTGATATTTTAAAAATTGGTTTTTAATTTGGGTAACTTCTGCTTCATCAAAAACATTATTAGCGTTACCGCCGTTTTCGCTGCTGTCAAATTTCGCAAACACAGAGCCGGCAGTAGATTGCCCGATAAGTTTATCTAACTTTTTAAGGTTGATAGTCTTACCGTTATATAGCTTGATATTAATTTGATTTCCGTCTTGTCCGCCTACATTGCCTGACATGTTTTACCTCAAAATTTATAACAAAAAGAATGTCGGCATTTTGGCGGCGGAAATTTAATTATATTAAAAAATTGTTACAAAGATTTTACCGGCATACGACCGCAGGATTTATCCTCATCGCAAAAACCTAAACGTTCGCATTTCGGAACAAGGTAAGGTTTAAGCCAAGGTTCTTCTTTAATAAGCTCATCACACATCATTTTTACCATTGTACGGATTTCGTATTGAGCGCGTGTGCAAAGGCGCAGGTTTGCAATGTGAATCATTTCTCTAAGGTTTAAGCTGCAAACGAGTGAGCTTGCTGCAGCGTTAGGAAGTACAAAACGTGCATCTTCTGCAGGGATTCCGGCGTCTACAAATTCCTGATATTTATTTGAAATTTCACTCATAAATTCCTGAAATTTTGCCTTTAATTCAGGATTTCTTTCAATTGTAGGCGGAATAATATAGTCAAATTCACCTTTTTCTTTAACATATCTTTGTGATTTTTGAGAGAAAGACATGTGGCGGTGACGCACTAATTGGTGTGTGCAGGCACGGGAAACATTTGAAATCGCAAAAGAAATTTGTATGTGTTCAATAGTTGAGTAGTGACCTGATGAAATAACGCGTTCAATTAGTTTAAGCATTTTTTCTTCATCGTCTGTTGAATTATAAATGTTAATCGGATAATCTGCACTATAGCAGGTTCTGCAAGCCGTATATACTGTTTTTAGCATATTGGCAGGTTTAGAAATCAGGTTTACCACCGGTTTATTGTTTTCGTTTGTCATACTTTCATACTCCTTATATTAATCATATAATACATTTGTTTATTTGCAAGTTAATTAATTTTTGTTTATAATTCGTTTATGAATAAATACGTGCCTTATTTATTTTTACTACCGGCGTTTGTGTTGTTGGGAATGTTCTTTTTTCTGCCGTTTTTACAAACGATAGTTTTGAGTTTTTCCGATTATTCTCAAAGCCTTTATCAGCCAGCTTTTGCCGGATTAGGGAATTATGCGGCGGTCCTGAAAGATCCGGTTTTTCAAAAAGTTTTGTTGAATACATTTATGTATTTGATAATTGCCGTGCCGTTTTTAACTATTTTCCCGTTGTTTCTTGCAATATTGGTGAACCAAAAACTTCGCGCGGTAAAATTGTATAAGGTTTTAATTTATCTGCCGGTTGTTGTTTCTATTGTAGTTTGTGCGATTGCTTTTAAGTGGTTGTACGCAGAACACGGAATTTTTAATTATTTTTTATCGCTTTTTCATATTTCACCTATAGGCTGGCTGACAGATACAAGATTTTCACTATTTTCCGTGGCTCTGGTGACCATTTGGAAAGGTATCGGGTATTATATGGTAATTTATCTTGCCGCGCTGATGAGTGTGCCTAAAGAGCTTTATGAGGCGTGTGAGATTGATGGCGCAAACGCCTGGCAAAAACATTTTACTGTAACTATTCCGCAGCTAATGCCAACGATTGCTCTTGTTTCAACTATAAGCGCGATTTCTGCAATGAAAGTTTTTGCTGAAATCTATGTTATGACAAAAGGAGGTCCGTTAAATTCCTCAAAAACTATTGTTTATTATATTTATGAACGCGCGTTTGAAAACCTGGATTTAGGCGTTGCATCCGCAATGGCTGTAATCTTACTGGTAATTGTGCTGGCAATGTCCGCTATTAACATCTTTGTTTTTGAAAGGGATAAGTACAGATTATGAAAATAAAACCGGTTTTGTCACATATTATTTTAATAACAGTTTCAATTTTGTCGATTTCCCCTTTTTTGTGGTTGATTTCAACGTCACTCAAGGGCGCTGGTGAAAATATTTTTGCGTACCCGCCAAACTTCTTTCCGACCGATTTTACGTTTGAAAATTATATTGGCGTTTGGGGAAAAGTTAATTTCTTAAAATATTTCTTTAACAGCTTTGTCGTAGCATTTTTTACAGTAATTTTAAACCTTATTTTTTCGTCTATGGCTGCATATCCGCTTGCCAGAATGGATTTTAAAGGTAAAAAAACTGCGTTTTTTGCAATTCTTGCAACCATAATGATTCCGTTCCAGGCAATAATGCTTCCGATTTATCTTATTATCCTAAAATTAAATCTCATAGACAGTGCAGGTGCTGTTCCTGGATATTTGGGATTAATTCTGCCGTTTGCGGTCAGCGCGTTTGGAATTTTCCTGATGCGCCAAGCATTTTTGGCTATCCCAAAAGAAATGGAAGAGGCGGCTATCGTTGACGGCTGCAATTCGTGGCAAATATTTTTCAAAGTTCTTCTCCCTATGGTAAAACCAACGCTTGCAATCCTTGCAATTTTTACGTTCATTGGTTCCTGGGGTGAATTTCTGTGGCCTAGTATCGTTCTAAGCGATGAAAAAATGTTCACATTACCGGTTGGAATTAATAACTTACAAGGGATTTTTAGCTCCAACTGGCGCTACATCGCAGCGGGTTCAATTATTTCAATCATCCCAATTATAGTATTTTTCTTATCACTTCAGCGCTACTTTATCGCAGGCGAAAACGAGGGCGCTGTTAAAGGTTAATTAATCTTAACAAATTTATTGACTATATATCCTTTTTATAGTTTATTGGAATTGTAACTACTAAACTAATAGTATTAAGGGGCTTAGATTTAATGAGAGTTTATGCTATAGGCAGCACGCCGGGTAATTGTTGTGCCAATAAGTTCTGTGCTGCAATTCCGAAACTAAAAAGTACTGGATTGGAGATACAAGATACTTTTAACAAAAATTCGCCGGATATAACAACTTTGAGCTTTAAGGGGTATAATGTTCATATAATTGACGGCGGTTTGCATGCTGATACAATGATGCACTTTGCGCGAGGGATAACAAAAACTTTAGATGATGCAGTAGAGGTCGTTCTACATAAAGCACAAACCAATTCAAGACATCCCGGACTTAAACAAATGGATAGTGTGCGCGATCAACTTAAATTATTGAATGAACAAGAAATTGCTAAGCCTGGGGATTTTGTAGCGATTACCGGTTCGGCACAGGTTTATTTGAACAATCTCGCAGAAAAAATGGGGCTACCCGCAAAAAGTATAAGACCGGGTAATGTAAAAAGTTATAAAGCACAAATTCTAAATTTTATGACAAACCCTTATGACGCTGGCAGGCTTGACGCAAAAGAACAAAATTTGTTTGCAGTACCGGAAGTCATTAATCAAATAAATTTATTGGTCAAAAAAGGAGTTAATGTTTATTTACCAGCAGGTCATCCTATTGAATTTGATTTGAAAGGTCGTGCAGCTGCCGCCGGTGTAAAAGATGATTTATACAGAATGATTTATACTCGTGGCAAAAAGGGGGCAAGTAGTATTAACCCCATAATACAAGAATTGAAAGATGAAAATATTTATAAATTTAATCTTTTGGCATTATCCGATGCGCATGTAGTAAATGCCAAAGATTTAAGTGGTGAAAAAGATTATATATTTGCCGCATTTGATAATTGTGTAAATGATGGTTCGCGAGGTGTATTTAACTTTTATCCGGTAAGAGATAAAACCGGCAAAGTTTTAGGCTATAGCTTTACAGATAAAAGAACAATTCATTATCCCTTTAATGAATATCCAGGAAATGAACATATCGCTGAAATTTCAAGATTCGTCGGACGTAAAATGGAAGACTTTTCTTATGAGGGTAATATTATACATATAATGAGACAGTTAATGGCGTGGGAAGAACCTTATGATAAAATGCGTGATGTTCTTTATCCAATAAATTGTTATCCTGAAAAACGTTTGAAAAAAGAAAATTTACGTGAGAAAGGACTCTTTTTTAACGTAAAAGAAACGCATTATTATGACATGAATGATAGCAGTGAATTTACATTCCCAAAATGTGACTGTGAAGGCTCCGGCAGACCTAGTGTTGTTCCAATGTGGGGTAGCTGTTTTGCCTCTATTAATGCCATAAAACGTGATATAGCTGCTGCTATCAGGCGTAAAGTTCCTGCGTATAATTTTGAACGGGACTATTGGCCAGTTAAAACTATATTAACAGAAGCTGAAAGTAACATAAGAGAAGGAAAACTTAAAACCGCTGAATTTCAACTAAATAAGGCTATTAAAACACTTGAACCTCATAAAGACGTGCCTGATACTTTTGACCAAAATATTTATGCTAATCAACTATTATATGATACCTTAATAAAACAAAAAAAATATGAAGCAGCAGAGGGTATTGCAAATAGATGTATTAATCTACAGAGCAGAATATTGCTTTATCATTTTAGTCATGCAGAAAATATAAAAAGTTTTTATAGTCTCAATTTTGCCCATTATTGGGAATACCCGCAGCACGAAGTTGATAAATTTAAACTTGAAACAGCATCACTTGCAGCGTGGTTTGATAGAGTTGCTTTCCTGTGTGGTCAAAAAGGTAATCATAACACTAAGACTATTGCGGAGTGGGCTGGCAGAATGATAAGAGGAGGATACGAACCGCCCGCAGAAGCCTTACTTACACGCAGGGCTAACGGACGCATTAATATAGGGGACATTTATAATGAATATCACGAAACTTACAATTTCTAAATATAATCAGTTAAATTTCGGCACTAGAATTATTGATATGCATACGCATGTTGGTACTCATAGCGGTGAAACATACCAAAAATCTGATTTAGATGTTTTTGTTAAACAAACACTTCCGAATGACGATACTGTAGAAAGAATGATAGTTTCCGATACTGATACATTCAAGGGGTTGGCAACAAATGAATACGAGGGAAACAAAAAAGCACTTCAATCGTTTAACGGTGATAAATCTTATTCGTTCCTGGCGAGTTGCTCACCACAAAATGGTGATGTAAAGTATATTAAACAGCTTATAGAAGAATTCCCTAACGATTTTGTCGGATTAAAGTTCCACCCTAATGATGCAAAACTTCCACTTACAGATAACAGATATGCACCATATTTTGAATACGCAAACCAAAATAAAATCCCTTGTATTTTCCATACGCATGTCCCATTTACAACCGGAGGCATACTACATCGACTACCTGATGGCTCGCTTGATAGAGCAAAACTTGATCCGTTCAGCGATCCCGAGGCAGTTTACACCGCAGCAAAAAAATATAAAGATGCTCCTTTTGTCATGGCGCACATGGGCAGCGGTTGGAACGAATCCCACCAGCGTGGACTTGAAATTTTAGTGGAAGCAGCAAGAAATGGCGATGCAAATCTTTATGCTGATATATCCTGGGTCGATATCGATGCAAAACCTTTAGTTGACGGACGTTCACCCAAAGACCATATCGTAGAAGTTATTAAAAGACTTAAAGGTATAGGCGATCCTACATGGGACAAAGGCGATCAATCATTCAGGGTAATGTTTGGAACGGATGCACCTATTGATAGATTTAAAAAGCCAAATGCACGCAATGTGTATTCAAAATTCGTAGAAGAAATTAAAACCGCAATTCGTTCTGATAAAGACCTTGCAAAAGATGCGGAAAAAATAATTGAAGATTTATTCTACAACAACGCCAAAAAACTATTTTTTCCCGAAAATATTACGAATGCTGTAAAAAAAAGTGGTGGCGGACGAGGTAAAGTTATAGGCGGAATAGCTGCTGCTGCAGCTATTTTTGGCGGCGGCGCAGCCCTTCTTCGTAAGAA
>ENA-ORMR01002659-ORMR01002659.1-human-gut-metagenome-genome-assembly--contig:-NODE-2659-length-10677-cov-2.961307_pt1 | contig 10677 bp, 8 predicted proteins | sample MGYA00242107_ERZ509003 | MGnify/ENA primary metagenome ERZ509003 (study PRJEB26280, sample SAMEA2338699) | human gut metagenome | biome: human gut; feature: human-associated habitat; material: faeces... | reverse complement strand
CACTGACAGGCTGCTGCCGATTACGGCTATTCACATTCCAGAACACCAGATCGGACAACCGATATCCATGCTCCGAGAAGAGCTTCTGCGCATACTCAAAGTTCGTCAGAGAGCAATCTTCGGTGCAGTAATCAAACTCCATGTCCGAAATGATGAAGATCTTTGAGGGCATCTCTTCCTGCGGGACATGGTTTTTCACCGCAGCTTTCAAAACAAGCTCGAACACGCGCTGGATATTCGTGTTGGCCACTTCATTGAACTGATGGCAGTACCGCACCTTTTCAAGGATATCCTTTCCCTCGATCTCCACCAAGCGGGGATTCTCTGAGAAAGTGATGAAGTGGTTATGAAACGCTCCCGTATTTCGCTCGGCATAATAAATGCCCAGGGAGAGCGCGACCGTGGCAGGGATGGGATCTGAGCCGCCATACATGGAGCCAGAGCCGTCAATGACAACCAACGCATTCTCTCCGCCTGTGAAATCTTCCTGAGCGTTCCAGGTGACATCAATCGCTTTCCGCTCTTCTGTTCTAATGTCCCTTTTGAAGAACGGAGCGATTATCTCATAAGGGGTTAGAGTGCCCGTATGGATCTGCTCGACTCCTTCTGTCACTCGGTTCATAAAAGCTGTGTAGCGTTCGCCGTCATTACGCAGGAATGCCTTCCGGTACTTGAGCATTGCTTTGGAAGGCTGTTTGGCATAGTCGAAGGCATAGTCCTTCTCGCGGAGGTTATTTTCAATGATGCTGATCTTCGCCCGCAGTGCGCTAAGGGTTTTGCGGTACTGTGCATCGTTCATACCCAGCGAACGGGCGATATGCTTTGCCTGCCGAATCACGTCATCGTTGGAGGCATTGGCAGATGGGAGCCACTTGGCCAAAAGGGATGCCGATTCGCCCGCCTCCAGCGCTTTGCAATCGGCTTCGAGTTGCTTTTTGATATACGCAAGAGCCTCCCGCTCGCATTTGGTACCCATCAGGGCAAGGAGATCGTCATAGCGTCCATACTCTGCAATGTAGGGGATGTTCTTTTCCACAGACTGAGGCTCATTGTGCGCAAGCCACCTGAGGATGGTGCGGAAGACGCGGCGCTCCCCGATACCGCCACGGATATCTCTTGCGAAAAACAGCGTTTTCATGGCGAGATCAGCATTCTCTGCGTATGCGCGGAGGAATCGATTTGTGATCTCCTCGTCACTCTCCCGTCGGAGTGCGCCGATGGTCGCAAACAGATCCAAACACTCAGATTGGGTGGATTGATATGTAACCGCTCCGTTTTCCGTATGGGTCAGATTCGCTTCGTTCTTTAGATACTGCAGCATGATGATCCCTCCTAACGCAATCGCAGTATAATAAGACAAGGCCCGGTTCCAAAAGGAACTGTAAATTTCAGCGTAGTAACGCCGTGGTCAAAACTTCCCTGACAAGAGGCTTTTTGCTGTACGGGCCTTTCACAAGATGCCATCATGGTCACAAGATAGTTACGATTACTGTCGGATGCATGTTGTGTTGCTGTTGGCATCTTTCTCTGTAAAACAAGGCACCATATGAAGTGGGAATCGAACCCACGAACGACGGGTATGAACCGCCTGCTATAACCATCTTAGCTATTCAATCTTTGCTGTTGGTGCCTTTTTGTCTAAGGAGTGAATACATCATCCGGGTGGGGCTCGAACCCACGACACAGAGATTGGGGTCTCCCGTTCTACCATCTGAACTACCGGAGATGTATTCGACAAGACGCTGTCCTTTATCATCATAAAGGGGGTCTCACCCTTTGTCGGCCTGCCCCGAAAGCAGGTGCTCCTTCGTTGAGCTAATGTTAATAGATAATGCTGTTAGCGTCTTTTACAAAGCGCATTCTTTATTCCGGAGAGGTTACTACGCCAGACCAGAACAGCGTCTATGATTAAAAGTCATATGCATGGGTTTGCTGTATGCGCTTTTCGTGATTTAAGAATACTGCCTGTTCAGAGGAAAAACACGGAAAAAAAGTTGCGAACTCAAGAGCAACTACCTAAAAGTCTGCGAAAAATTGGTTCAAACCCATTCCAGACCGCAGTTGGCAAGGAGCTGTTCTTTCATTTGGACACCTCCTGTGGTAAAATGAGGCCATAAACTGCAGGAGGTGGATTTCGTGGCATATAGTGAGTTGGTCAAGAGTTTTGAGCGTATCCGGAGCTACATGCGCGAATTCTATGTCTATGGGTTTAAGAGTCGGGAAGAGTACAGCATCAAGAGTGCCCGCAGCTACGATAATGAGCGGCGAAGAATTGAGAGTTGGATCGGCGACTTTATGTCCTTCCATCAGGACACATCCGGCAAGAATGTATTCCTCTCGGTTGACAGCAGGCGGATCCCACACAACCCGCTCCACAAGGCTTTTAAAGCCAAAAGCTTTACCGATAAGGACATCACCCTCCACTTCTATGTGATGGACCTGCTGGCCGATGGCAGCGCGCTTTCTTCCAGAGAGATTGTCGATTGCATCAATGATGACTATCTCTCTCATTTCAGCGGCGCCTTCTCTCCAGACGAATCCACCGTGCGGAAAAAGCTCAAGGAATATGAGGCGCTTGGTCTGCTAAGCTCCGAGAAATGCGGTCGTGAGGTACTCTACCGGAGAACGGATGATAACACCGTTGATTTGAATACCTGGGCAGACGCCCTATCCTTTTTCTCCGAGGAGGATCCACTCGGGGTGATTGGCTCCTTCTTGATCGATAAATTGGAAAAACCTTGTGATAGCTTCCGATTCAAACATCACTACATGCTCCACGCCCTGGACAGTGATGTCCTCTGTGATCTGTTGGCGGCAATCGATGAAAAAAGAGCTGCGGAACTGACCGTCAGGAGCCTGCGGAGTGGCCGCGACTATCAAAGGACGGTTTGTCCTCTGAAGATCTATGTCAGCACCCAGTCCGGGCGCCAGTATCTGCTCGGCTACCATTACCGGGGGCGGCACTTATCTTTCTTCCGGTTGGATGCCATCAAAAAGGTCACGATTGGGAATGTCGAGAAACACTACAGCAAGTACTTAGGGTACCAGGAGAAGTTTGACCAGCACCTTTGGGGTGTCTCAACGGGTCCCGACCATAATTTGGATCATATTGAAATGACGGTCCATTTTGACCCGGGCGAGGAATTCGTGCTGCACCGCCTGGAGCGCGAGAAGCGCCATGGTACAGTCGAACTATTGGACTCACAGACTTGCAGGTTTTCAGCCGATGTCTATGATGCCTCAGAGATACTGCCCTGGCTGCGCACCTTCATCGGCCGCATTGTAGATCTCAAATGCTCCAGCCAGTATGTTTTGGATATGTTCCAAGAAGATTTGGCTCGGATGGACGCTCTGTACGGAGGTGGCAACGATGTTATTCAGTGAGATCTACGGAAGCTATTTCAATGTCGTCGCAGCTGTCCTTTCCGAAGCATCCGATGGGAAGTTGACAGATCGAAGAATGACCGAGCTTGTCCGGGAAAAGGCTTTCGCGGAAAGCGCGCTTGCAATTCCGGCAGCGCTGAAATCCGGAACCTGGCCTTTACTCGATCAGGAGTATCATTCCATACTTCACCACAAGCCAACCATGCCTTTGACAATGCTCCAAAAGAGATGGCTCAAAGCGCTGCTGTCTGATCCCAGAATCGCTCTGTTTGATCCGGACACGACCGGGCTGGAAGATGTTGATCCGCTGTATGCTCAGGACACCTTCATTCTCTTTGACCAGTACGCGGACGGAGATCCGTATGGGGATCCCGCCTACATAGCTTGCTTCCAAACAGCACTGAAGGCAATTCGAAAGAAGAGAAAACTGCGTATCCGGTTCCGTGGCCATACCGGCGCCCGCCATTCGATCGAGTGTATACCTTACCGCCTGGAATATTCCGCCAAGGACGATAAGTTCAGGTTACTGGCAACCGGCAAGCGACGGCTCAACACGATCAATATGGCTCGTGTGCGTTCATGCGAGTTGCTGGATGCCTATGATCCCAAATCCATCACGCTGCCTCAGGAAAATTCCGAAGAGCTTGTAATGCTGCTTCATGACGAGCGCAACGGGCTGGAACGTGTGCTGCTACACTTCTCCCATTTTGAAAAAGAGACTCAGAAGTTGGCCGATCGGCTCTATCAGATCAGGCTCCGTTACGACAAGGACGATGAGACCGAGCTGCTTATTAGGGTGCTGTCCTTCGGCCCGGTGCTGGAAGTCATTGAACCAAGCGCTTTTGTCACGCTGATGAGAAAGCGGATTGCCGTTCAGAAACAGCGCTTCTGCCAATAATTCTCCTAAGCACAGAAAAAACCATCATTCGTCAGAAAGGCTGCACGAGAAATGACTGATAACGAAACCAATTTGACCTTACTGAATGTGAATCAGATTGTGAGCCTATTGTCCCGGGCCTATATCAAGCTCATCAAAAACGGCACCCCATTAAAAGCTTTTCCCTCCGTGATGCTGTGGGGGCCTCCGGGTATCGGCAAATCCCAGGGTGTTCGTGAGATAGCGTGCAACATCCAGGCTAAGACCGGAAAAAAGGTTTCCATCACAGATGTACGCCTGTTGCTATTCAACCCGGTAGATCTCAGAGGCATCCCGACGACCAACGCGGATAAAACCCTATCGGTGTGGCTGAAGCCTCAGATTTTCCAGATGGATGAAAGTGAAGATGTGATCAACATCCTCTTCCTAGACGAGATCACCGCCGCACCGCAGTCGGTGCAGGCCGCTGCCTATCAGATCACGCTGGATCGCGTTATTGGTGAGCATAAGCTGCCGGAGAACTGTATCGTCATTGCCGCTGGCAACCGCGTTACCGATAAATCCGTTGCCTATAATATGCCACGCGCATTAGCCAACCGTCTCTTGCACATTACTGTGAAGGGCGATCCTGACTCCTGGCACGACTGGGCTGTCAAATCAGGCATTCACCGCTTTGTCACCAGTTTTCTGGAGTATAACCCAACCGCTCTCATGCGCTCCGATAGCCCTGAATCCACCTTGGCTTTTCCAACACCTCGTTCCTGGGAGATGGTCAGCAACATCCTTACCAATATCTCAGAAAACATGGACGCAATTCAGCCTTTGATATCCGGCTGTATCGGGGCAAGCGTAACTTACAATTTTGCGAAATGGTGCACTCTGTTTTCAAACCTGCCTTCAATCGAAGACATCTTCGCCGGGAAAAAGACTGCTGTTGAGAAGTCTCCGGAAATGCAGGAGGCCCTTAGGGCTGAGATGGTCGCCTATGCGCGTCAGCATCCGGGAAAGGAGCTCATCAACAACTCTATAGTATTCGCTTGTGATCTTCCTTGGACTTTCCGCACCAACCTCCTCCATGATTATCAGCTCATCCCTAAGCTCCGCCCCATTCTTGCAGAAAACGCAATATACCTGGATGCGGTTAAGGCAGGCATGAAATGACTGATAAGCGAATCAATAAGCTCAAAAGAAAACTCCAAGAGGCCCGGTATCGGCTTTTGACACGGGAGCCGGAGTTGGCGGCGCCGCTGGTAGAGATGTTGTTTGTCACCAATGTGGATGTGCGCCGGATGTCAACAAACGGGAGTTGCATCTACTTTGACGCGAGCTGGTTGGAAAAGCTCGACGACAACAGCTTGGATTTTGCGCTCTGCCACCAGCTCATGCATATCCGGTTAGGGCATCTCTCACGCCCGCAGTTTTATAAAGGTGACCGTTTTCACTTTGCCTGCAATATCGTTGTCAACTCCTCGCTTATCCGGTATGACTTCACGGATGACAAGCTCCCTGGAATCGGCGAGATCCACCATGAGACTTTTTATCCCAAAGTTGAAGGCTGCGAGTTGACGCCTTACGAGGCATTTCAGATGACACCTTTGGATCCTTCCACGTTGAGTGATGCGCAGCGCCGCAATCTCCTGCTGGATTCAGATGAGTGGTGGGATAGGCCGAACGCCCGCACCGAGGATGGGGTCCTGATTCTCAGCCCGGATGACCCTGATCCCGATGACCTAATTCCATCTGAGCGCATTCGAGGAATCATCGAGCGAGTGTGCAAAGGGTTCCGCAAGCAGGAGATGCCTGAAGTATATCGCCCGGAAGCAGATGATGATGACGAACTGGACGATCTCATCTTCGAGTATACAACACGCCCGAGTGCGAATCTCAAAGAGGCAATTCGGGAAATCCGGGGTTCAAAGGACCGCGATGCAGAAAACTATGACAGTAGCACCCTTTGTGAGCGCGTCCTTCACCGATCGAAAATCACGACTCACGATTGGCAATCTCTCTTGAACCACTTTATCATGGACGAAACAAGGGACTACAGCTTTACCCCTCCCGATCGCAGGCTGCAGGACCTGGACTTCTTTCTGCCGGATTACAACGAGTCTGAAACGCCCAGGCTCAATGTTTTGTTCATGGTTGATATCTCTGCCTCTTTGAAAGATCAGGAAGTGGCCATGGCCGCCGCCGAGATCTGCGCAGCTATTGAGCAATTCGGCGGGATGCTTAGCGGCTCCATCGGTTTCTTTGATTCGGAAGTCCGACGGGTAGTTCCCATTACCAGTGCGGAAAACCTGCTGCAACTGAAGCCATATAGCGGAGGCGGGACAAGTTTCCAGTGCATTTTTGATTATGTTCGGGAACATATGTCTGACAATGTTCCTTCAGAAATCGTCATCATGACAGATGGGAAAAGCGATTTCCCGGAATATGAGGCCTCATCCGGCATACCTGTGCTCTGGCTGCTCACCAATAACCGTGTTAGGATCCCCTGGGGGCAGGCGGCGTACTTCCGAAAATAGGAGGTATTTGTGCATACACAGGAACAACGTATTAGTCAAAATGCATTGACTTGCCAATTCCGGCCATTAACGGTACAATATGAGCACAGAATCATCACCATGGAGGTATTGCAATGGCAACGGATAGCACCCTTCAAAAAATAGCCGATAATCTTCTCGCGCAATTCGACAAGACTCTACTTGATAATTCAACAGATTTTTCTTCTTGCGACCAAATATTGAACGCAGCTCCCTCTGAACACAAAGGTGGGTTGGAGTCCCTTTACTGTGATCTACTTTTGGACGCACTTATTTCGGGTTACTACAGGTATTCCGAGATGGACACCAAGCAGTTGGTCGATGACCCACTATATACAAAATTCAAGAAAATGGTATATGGACTCGATAGATCGGATCCATACAATTTGCTGTACTACGCCATTATTGATTTGGTATCCGGAAAGAAAGAGAATGTTCTTCAGTACTTGTCGGCTTACCTAGATGAAAAAATCAAAAGCCTCAAAACAGAGTCTGGGATATTCACAGCTGAGGATTTCACATACATTCTGGTGGTTCCACTGAAAGAGGGCTTTCCCGGTATGTGGAGCGCCATAGGAAGAATGCTGGATAGAGACGATGTTGAAGCAGGAATCCCTGAAATGTGTGCTGCTCTGGATCACCTGTATTATGACTCTAAGAATGAGAGCATCATCGAGTCACTTACCCAGGTCTTACAGTGTAATCCGAAGATCCTGTTAGCAAAAGAACTCCTCGGATATACCTACTACAATATGCAGATGTTGGGAAATGCACTCTCATATTTTGAGCAATTTGAAGATGGAAAACCCACATCTCGCATTTTCCTTGAGGGCACCGTCTACTTCTGGATGGCATGGTGCTACGGAAAGAAAAAGGACTGTCTCAAGGAAGAAGAATACTATCGGAAGTCACTTGAGGCTCTTCCTGTCGGCGAAAATACCCTAAATAATCTAGGGTACTCGCTGTATAAACAGAGGAAATTCAAAGAAGCCCAAAGCGTATTTGAAGACTGCCTGCGGCAGAATCGAGATGTGCGCTATGCCGCAAATAATCTCGTGCGAACCCTTCTCGCCCAAGGCAAGAATGGAGAGGCTCAGAGAGTCATCCAAGAGCATGAGCGTTTTGTCTCAAAGGATTTGAAGAAGAGGGCTGAAAAGCCAGTTGGCAAAGTAAAAATCGCTGTCCCAGAGCCTGCCGTTACTGATGTTGAGGCGGAAACGATCGTAGACATCGGCGTAAAAAAACAGCAATTCTCCAGCGAAAAGCTTCTCGAAGATGAACTGGTGCAGCGGATGGAAATTGGCATTCCTGTATTTGGGATGCCGCTCCGTATATATCAGAAGCGAGGTGTCTATGGCAGGCAATTTGTTTTGAGGAATGGCAGGCTTGATATCCTTGGGATTGATACCGCTGGAGACCTGTATGTTATCGAGTTGAAAAAGGACTCTGGCTATGATGACGCTTATGCACAAACGCGAGAGTATATCGATTGGATTGAGGAAGATGTTGCAGTCAAAGGACAGCGTGTATTTGGCATAATATGTTTGAATGATCCGACAAAAGATCTCATTGAAAAAGTCAAGGCTGACGATCAGATGCGGCTATTTGAGTACTCCATTTCCTATTCAGAGATTATCTAACGAAGAAGGCATGTATCCAGCAAGACCGTCCGATCAACTAGACAATCCTCGTTTCCTTGAATGAAATATGTTTTATTCCTCTAATCGGTACGGATAAAGGCAAAGAAGTGATGAAGAATCTTTTCAAAGAGCAGCTTAAACGCCAGAAAAAGTAATGTCAAAAGGCATACCTTTTGACGGACTGAACTGAACATGAAAAACACGCCCCAAGAGTGCGCCAAAACATCGGCGTTCACTTTTGGGGCGTGTCATTTTCGTTTAGTACATTTTGGGTCAGCGGGGGCAACGAGGAGCTTCCCACTAGCCCTCGGCTTTTGTAAAGATTATTTTGTTATCAACGACTTCGAAAAGCAGCTCATCTCCGTCGTTAAGATCCAATGCATTCCGCACCCATTTTGCAATATGGATCTGCCCATCACTAAACATAGTTGTAACATACGAATTAAGGCTCTCTCTAGTTACTCCTGGGATCAAGCCATCATCAATAGCGCTGTAAATCGTTGCTCGAGCTTTTGGGGCAGTGCTCCACTTTTCTTCTTGCAATCTATCAATAATTCTTGCTGGGCTTAATTTTTCTTCTAGAATTAGCCTTGCAATGTGCTGAGCCAGCTCAGGAGAAATAGAGCAAATTGCCGGTCGTCCCTTTTCGGATAAATGGCCTCTGTATTGTTCCTCAGCATGGCCCGGATCATAGATTCCATTGATGGAGCCTCGATCTATTTCCCGATAAATCGTTGCGTTATGGATGCCTAATGCACGAGCGATATCCACTTTCTTAGTGCCTTTGTCTAACAATTCTTTTATCCTTAGTCTTTGCTCATATGATAGGTGACTGTATGTTCTTGGCATGCATCGCGCCCCCAACATTTATTCTCATTATTATTCTATAATCCTGTTCTTCCCGTGCGATGAATAATTTAGGGCAAATCTTATTTCGGAGTGCAGGCACCACCCTGCATGGGCAGCTTGTTGACACCCTTGTAGTCCACGAACTTGCTGGCAGTTGGTTTTGCAGCCGGCACTTTCTGTACGGTGCTGCCCATCATTGCCTTCATCTTTTCAATCTTCTTATCGAGTTTAGGGGTAGGTTGTCCATTCCGGGTTGCCTGCGCCTTGGCCTGCGTGAGCCGCTGGTATTGTTGTTTCAGAGAGAGTTCCTGCTTTGCCATGCTGTGCTCCTTTCTATTACAAGACCCCTATTTTCTTTATAATATCAAAATACAATAATGGTTCTCCACCACTAAAAAATATGTCTGTGAAATTATTGTCTCGAATATATTTAATTATGTCTTTGTTATAAACAAAATTCAAATTACAACAATGACACCCATAACATTTAAGATTACAGCTATTCCCCAGACGTATTACTGCTGTTTTTTTCCCCGTGTAAAGCAATATAATATTCCTCTTGCATTTTTCTAAAATTGGCTTTATTCTCGTTAAATTCCTTACTTATATCTTCGACAGGTTTCATATCCAACACAGAATACTTATCAGCTTGTTTTAATACATTATACATTGTATTGTTCTTATCTATAACTTCCAACAATGCTCTGGTCAATACATCTACTTGGGCTTCAAGATAAGACACAGATTTATATACGTCCGTTGTATTCAATAACGTAGCTTTTTTTCTAATTAAAGCGTATTTGTTTGCAAACCACTCACTGTTATCTACAAATGCACCAAGTACAGTTTTTGTATTGTCCATTTCTACATTATAAAAACCTTCTATTTCGTGATACGGTTTTAATAACGCAATAATAATATCTCCATTAGGGTCAAATAAAATGCGGAACATTGTTTCGTGAGAGTGTTGAGTACGAGATTTAAAAAACATATTGTCAATTATATCAAGTACGTTATATTGTAAAAAATCAAAGCCATAAGTAAACCTACCGCAGTCTACTTGAATAAAATTCCCGATATTATCTACTTTATTATACGTAAAAGTTTTTTCGTGCCATTCGTCTCTAAATTTGTAGTTTACATATACAGATAATTCTGTGTCATTGTCTGTAATTTTATATTTTACATAATCTTCAACAGTTTCTACTTCTTCTTCTGGTAAAATATTTGAGTTTTCATCACCGCTTAAATTATTTACTAATTCTTGAAGTTCAGCGTTTTGTTGCTTCTCTTGGTTAGTAATTTTGTTGCTACTCTCTTTATAACGTAAAATTTTAATCAATTCTTACACCTCAAAATCTACTGGCTCGCTATAATTATTTAA
>ENA-ORMR01002657-ORMR01002657.1-human-gut-metagenome-genome-assembly--contig:-NODE-2657-length-10680-cov-28.860518_pt1 | contig 10680 bp, 7 predicted proteins | sample MGYA00242107_ERZ509003 | MGnify/ENA primary metagenome ERZ509003 (study PRJEB26280, sample SAMEA2338699) | human gut metagenome | biome: human gut; feature: human-associated habitat; material: faeces... | reverse complement strand
CCAGCAAATAATGGAATATCCGGAGAAAGGAGTGGAAGGCCTGTTGAGATCGTATGGGAACAGTTACTCATGGCAGTGTTCAAGCAATTGATGTCAATGCACGCTTCCAACGTGTTAATGGTGAACAGAATTTAGACCTTTCGGTCTATAAATATGGTAACGGAGAATATTTACTATACTTATGTAAAAAGAAAGTTGAAGAGTTTTCGCAATGCAAAGACATTAGTTAATCTTTATCCTAAAAACAAACAAGAGAATGTGAAAGAGTTTGTAGATATAAACAATGTCAATTTTAAAAATTCAAAAGAAATACTGAAGCTACTGTATCAATTCTCAATCAAATAGAAAAAGATAAGATAATTTTTTTGCCCAATGTTATCCATCATCAATTAAATTTGCTTTTCGATTTGGAATTCAGATAAAAGGAATTAGTTTTAAAGGAAATAAATCCCCTTCATTCTTACCACTAATAATAGGAAAGAATAAGAGGATTTATTTTAAGAAAATTTCAATCTATAAAAACTTTCAGTTTCTATTTTTATCTGAAATATCTTTTCAGAATCAACTTATTTGATAGCCCACCAAAGTGGCGTCATCATTGTATTGTCTTCTGCACCTAATAATTGCAATGCATTTTGGTATTGTTCTTTATCTGCGTTTTCTAATGCTGTCGGATACCGCATACGTTGTGTATAATGATACCATTTCTGACCATTTTTCCATTCTGAAGCCTGAATATATTTCTCCATGTCAGAACCGGTCAGTGTACCTTCATTAGCTGGAATTTCAAAGAAAGGCAATCCTAAACGACGACGGTCATTCCACATTTCAACTACTCCATAAGGCACATTAGCAATATACTTTTGTGTAATGATCTTGGTTAGTTGGTCATTCAAAGCACCACCTTTGTATAAAATCTTACTGGCGTCTGGATAATTATAAGTCATTTTTCCAGCTTGCTTGGTATAACCATTCACATAATCAGCTTCAAAAGAAACCGGTTCTACGGTATGATCAAAATTTACTGAAGTACCTACACGGTTATAGCTGGTAGATGCCAGATATTGATTTACATATTGACTTAGGCCAAGGTATTCGAAATTGGCACGTACACCGTTTTCATACGCTTCTTTAGCGCTGATGGAGTTGGTCCATCCTCTTAAAGCACCTTCGGCCAACAAAAAATAGGTTTCCCATGGTGACATCCAGATACGTCTGGCGGTGTTATCACGATATTGTTTACCCAGCATTGGAGTAGTATCATACATACTGCCTAAAACATCATTGAATTTGAATGTCTCAGTACTCCATGCGGAACGAGTACCTGCCGGATAACCATTCCATGTGAACTGAGCGTCAATCTTTACTAGTTTTTTTTCAGGATCAGTCGGATCCAGCATGGCATGTTCTGCATGATTCTTAACGCCTTGCGAACCTTGATCTGGAAAATTTTCAGCTTTTTCATCATTCGTTAAACACCATACTTTCAAAGCACGCGGATCAAGATGTTCAGGAATACCATCCATCCACAATTGTTTGGTTGGATTATCAGTAGTTACCGGATAATGATTTACGTATTGTTCACCAATATAATTCATAGGCTTGATGTAAGGCGCCAAGTCCGGACGATAACTGGTTACAGGAATATCTCCTAAACCAGTTAACAGATTACACATAGTAGAAGAAATACATTGGTCATTCCAAGGACGATTCATTACACCTTCATAACAAGACCATCCGCCTGCCTCTGGAAACGAAAAGAAATCATCTGCAGAAGTCAACAAACTTTTGGATGCAGCATCCGCAAATTCAGCCTTGACATCGATTTTTGAAGTAGATACTTCGGACAGGCGCATGGCATAACGTAAGCGGAGGCTGTGAGCCAATTTGACCCATTTTGCAGCATTGTATCCAAAAGCAGGATCTCCTTTAGCTTCTGTTTCTGTAGGTTCTACAGACGTGTTAATTCCAGCGGCTGCTTCTTTTAATTCGGTCAACATGAATACATAAACATCTTCTACGCTGTTGAATGTCGGATTGACACCTTGAGCAGCGTCCAAAGCATATGGACCAAAAGAATCAGCAAAATCTGCAATCAGCATAACACGCCAAATACGAGCAAATTGTTTTACATTAGGAAAGAAAGCCTGTTCATGTTCGGAAGTTCCCGGATTTACATCTGCCATATTGATGGCATTGGTGGCATATTTTACCCAATTGGAGGTATAACTATACAATCTGTCGTTATACTCATTGCTATAACGGGCGGTTACTCCCATAGTGTTATCACCAATAATTCGTGTAATGGAAGCCCAGTTATACACAAATACACGTTCTGCAATATCCGGGTCCATTTGCGCCTCATAAAAAGATTTATTCAGTGCATAGTCCGGATGAATATATGATTCGCCTGCTGCAGAGGGACTAAAATTGATTTCCTCAAAGTCATCACATGATGTGGCACCTCCCATCAAAGCAGCACCCATTACCAGACTGAATAATAATTTATTTACTTTTTTCATTGTTGTCGAGTATTAAAAATTAGAAACCAAGTGTTACATTAAACAAGAAGGTACGTGATGTTGGTGATGACGCATTCTCAAATCCGGTTGCATTGGTACTGGTAGCAAACACGGATTCGGGGTCTATGCCATGCAGATTACTATGAATCATCCAAACATTGTTGCAAGACATACCTAACTTAACTTGCTGGAACGGACCTTTTGCAAGCATCTTCCGGGGGAAAGTATAGTTTAAGGAAACATTACGTAAACGAACATTCGTTGCATCATACAAATTAGCTTCACTAATACCCATATTACCAGTTGATCCAGTTACGGCCGTCCAATAAGATTGTGGTTCTACTTCGATGGTGCTAGGTGAATAGCCCCCGTTTCCGTCTGCAATAACCCCATCTACTACAAATTTATCGCGTTTACCGTTTACCACAGTACATGCTGCCACACCATTGGCTTGCAACATTCGGTTTGAACCAGAAAAAATTTCACCACCGATACGTGCGTCTACCAAGAAACTCAATGTAAAATTCTTGTAAGAGAATGTATTGGTCCATCCTACCAAACAAGTAGCTTGTTGATCACCAATCTTTTGTATTTTTGAGTCACCTTGTGGCAAACCGGCATCATTCAACAACATTTTTCCATAATAAGGACTATTCTCATCAGTCACCCGCAGATAAGTAGTACCCCAAATTTCACCATAATTACCTCCAGCAACAGCCAAAATCTTTAAATTATCATAGGTACCTAAAGTATATTCGTTAATACCATCAGCTAGTTCTATAATCTTGTTTTTGTTGGTAGAGAAATTCACTTGAGTGTCCCAAGTAAATTCTTTAGTTTGTACCGGAGTAGCATTCAACATGATTTCTACACCTGAATTCTGAATATTACCAGCATTAATTTTCATTGAACTAAATCCAGACAATGAGTTCATAGGCAAATTTAGCAACTGACGTTTAGCGTTTGATTTATACCAAGCCACATCTAACCCTAGACGATTATTGAAGAAACGGACTTCGGCACCGGCTTCCCAAGATGAAATCAATTCGCTACGTACATCTTCATTAAATAAGGTACTACCAGACACAGACGCACTCGTACCTCCTGTTTCATAGATAGATCCAATACCATATACGTTATATAATTGATAAGGATCGAGGTCATTACCTACCTGTGCAAAAGATACACGAGCCTTGGCATATGTAAACCACTCGGGCATTCCCTTTCCCCGGTTATTAATCATATCACTGATTACCCATGAAGCACTGATAGAAGGATAAAAGAACGAACGGTTACTCTTACTCAAAGTAGAGGACCAATCATTACGTCCTGTCAAATCCAAAAATGCCCAACCGTCATAGTTAACTCCCAGTGTACCATACAATGAATTGGTCTTACGATGAGTATAAGTCTGACTGATACTTCTGTTTGAGTCGGTTGAATTTGTCAACCAGAATAAATCAGGCACTGTTAAAGCACTAACAGAATTGCTAACACCTGTTGATTTACGTTCCATTAAATTCCCACCGAATGTAAACACACCTCCGAAATCGCCTAATACACGGTCTTTTTGTGCGGTAACCAAAAAACTGAAATTATTTTCATAGAATTTTTGTTCACCAAAAGAATAACGACCGTTTTCTGATGAAGGACTGCCAGCATACAGTTTGGTTTCTGTTTCTGTGAAATACATATCACTACCTGCTTTAATTTCTGCGTTCAACCAATCTGTAATCTGATATTTCAACGAACCATTCAGCAAAAAGCGATTACGTTTGTCTTGATTGGTATTGTAATCTTTTGCCCAATATGGATTCTGACCACTGCCTTTCTCCCACCAATACATTTTTCCATCTTCTGGATTTTTGGCCTGTTTAAACTCTCTTATATCCAAAGAAATAGGCATCATGTACATGGAATAGAAATAGTTGTCCGAGCGCGCACCGGATATAGGACGATTGGTAGCATCAGACAAAATATATTGTACTTTGGCATCCACACTCCAACGATTATCTTTACCAAATGACGAAGTGATACGTGACATTAAGTTAGTACGGCTATACTCTGCCCCTGGAATCTTGCTGAAATCGTCCATACGGGTAGCTGATAAATAAACGGATGTCTTATCAAACTGTTGCGAAAAAGCGATATTTTCAGTTAAATTCACACCTGTCTTAAAGAAATTAGCTACATTGTCAAAATATTGCATATTTTGAGTACGTCCGTTCCAGTCTGTATAGCTTTGACCTGTAATAGCTGGTCCCCAGTTAGAACTAGAGGTTGCATTGAAAATGCCATTAGAACCTTGACCGAAAATAGTTTGTCGTTCGGGTTTCATAAATACATTTTCCACCGAAACGGATCCGGAAAATGTAACACCAAGCCCCTCGCTCTTAGTACCCTTCTTTGTTGTAATCAGGATAACACCATTACCTGCACGCGAACCATAAAGCGCAGCAGCAGATGCACCTTTCAAAACAGACATTGATTCAATATCTTCGGAGTTGATATCCGATAAACCGTTACCCATATCAGTAGATGGATTCCACATATTATTGTTGTCGGCTCCAGTAAAATTATCCAAGGGTACTCCGTCTACAACAATTAACGGCTGGTTCAAACCCGTTACAGAATTACTACCACGAAGCTGAATCTTAGAAGAACCGGCAGGACCATTACTTGAACGGATGATTTGAACACCGGATACTTTACCGGAAAGAGCATTGGCTAAGTTTGTTTCGCGAGCTGCTACCAATGCATCACCTTTTACCTCCTGCATGGCATAACCTAATGCTTTCTTTTCGCGTTTGATGCCGAGAGCGGTTACTACCACTTCCTGTAGCGTTTGTGTGTCATCTTGTAATGTTACATTCAAAGGTTGACCATTCCAGGGAACTTCAACAGTCTGATATCCCACGAATGAAATTTGGATAATATCCCCTTTCTTCACTCCAGATAATGAAAAGTCGCCATCAATACCGGTAATAGTACCATTAGTCGTACCTTTCACTACTACAGATGCACCAATGACAGTTTCACCCGTAGCATCCTTGACAACTCCTGTACATGTACCACTTTGTTGTGTGATTTTCACATCGGTAACGCCGGGATTGGCGACCGCGTATGCTGCTCCGGTAGAGGCACCCATTAGGAACAGCAACATACTGACTGATTTTAGTCGTTTTAACATAGCTGTGATTTTTTTTAAGTTTATTGAAAATCAAGTAATTCCGTTTCATTAGTTCCTTCAGAACTACTCTTACAGCTATGTGTCTGATAATCAGAACATATTTACTTTAGTGGTTTTAAGATGATCTTTGTCCTTGAATTTACAAACAGGAAATAAATTTGTGATTTCTACCTGTTTTCTACTAGCTATTATCCCGTTATCATAGTCAAATTTAAATCAGGATAGGGTTAATGAATACTGCATTGCAATACTTTTTGTTCTATCACCACATATCGCTGGGCTTCAATATTATACGGTGACAGAACTTTCAGCATTCCCTCGAAATGGTTTATCAGTTAGAGCCGGTTCAGCAGATACTGGTCGCCATAGTGGGTACGTAATTTTTTCACTCCCATCAGGGCTAAATGTTTTCCGAAGACTCTCATCTTGACATCACGCATGGTTTCGGGACTGGCCCTTTTCATCACTTCATAAATCTGTCCGATAGTCCATCTTTGAAACTTCTCCCCATCCTGGGGCAGACTGAAGCAGCTATAAAAAAGGCTTTCCTCTATGGGGCGGCGCAAAAATGCGTCATTACGTAAACTGACAGCCTGTTCTTCTGTGGGTGAGAGCCAATAGCGGCGGTTATGTTTTAGTTCATCTCTTAACTGAGCATAAAGTTGTTTATAATTGATGCGAGGCAAACGGATACTCCCTTTGGTCATCACCGGATAAAAACGGCGGTTACCGGAGGAATCGGTCAGCAGATCGCAAAAATTGGAAGTGCCAATAAATGAACTAAGGCGCGGTTGCTGGCTATAGCTGCTTTGAAACGGACGGCGCATACTAAGACCGCTCATTTGGACTAGATTCTTCAGCCGTGCCAGTTTACCTTCTTCCATCCGATTGAATTCGTCTATATTGATAAGAGCCAAAGAGCGCATTTTGCGCAGGGCATCCCCCTCGCGAGTTACATCGAAGTCATCGGTATAATATCCACGTAACGCTGGTGGAAGGAGCGACCGGCAAAAGGTAGACTTCTTCAGTCCCTGAAGGGGATTAACCAAAATGGGAATCAAGCAGTTGCCATGCATCCGGTTTTTACCGCTCCATTGCATCACCATGCCCAGCATCCAGATATGAAACACCTCCACCCATTGCGTTTCATCGCTTACCGAGCGTGCCAGCTCGCTTACTCTGTCGTGTCCGTCCCAGTGTGGCAGATGTTCCAAATAGGCTGTCACGGGGTGAAAAGAAGGAATGCGTGACGAACCCAAATAACGGCGCATATCACGGTCCATACAGTTCACACCTTCTTCTATTGCATTAATAACCAATGTATTGAATTCTCGCTCATCCACCACACGGTATTTATCGAACTTGTGCTTGTCATGAAATTCGCATTGTTCTGTTATTTGGTTGTAACGAAAGGAATAATGAGTGGTGAGGAACGAATCAAGCCCTTTCATGGCTTGTTTCAGTTTTGAGTCTTTTTCTTTTTCCATTAAATCTGTTTTTTATTGATTTGAGGTGTGAAGATAGTTCTGCAAAACAGAGTTTTGCAAGAACTTTGCCCGACAATTTAAAATAAATCCAACGTGTGAAACATTTACGGCAGAATCTTTGCAAGAGGACGAAAGAATCCGTATCTTCGTCCGGAAGAATCTGGGTTCTCACTGACGTGAATATGCCTTCTCACTTTAGTGAAGAGCCGTTGCCACACAGGTGAAACTGCCGCTTCACTAAGGTGAAGCAACGGAATGTTTTGTAAGTTTTGTAAGTTTGCACGATAACATCCTATAAATAAAACAAATACATAGTACATTATGTCAGACATTAAATTTGATATCTATGAATCTCCGGCAAATGACGGGGAAAAGAAAAAATACCATGTGAGAAATACCAACAAGCAGACGATTCACTCGAAGGACTTGATACACGAAACTACACTTTATACTTCAGTAAGCCGCTCGGACTGGGCGGCAGTGGTAGAGGGACTGATAGATATTCTGTCCGAGAAATTAGGTGACGGCAAGCGAATCCATATCAACGGATTAGGGTATTTCTCTGTCAGCATCGGCTCCACAGAGAGTGAAAATCCTAAGAAAATGACCCGTGGCACAGTACAGATAACAGGAATCAACTTTCAGCCCGAAAAAAGTTTCAAGAAGAGTATTATAAACCGGGCGCATTTTGTAAGAGAACGATACAAGGTGCACACGGTGGACTTGTCGCCTATCGAAGTAGACGGGTTGCTGAGTGAATATTTTAAAGATCATCGCAGCATCACCTGCGCCCGGATGCAGCAGGTCTGCGGAATGACTCGTTCTACCGCTTACCGTCGCCTGCAAACATTGACTCAAGGAGAGCATCCGTCATTACAACGCGAGGGCTACAAAAATGCCACTGCCTACATACCGGTTAAAGGGCATTACGGACGTTCCTACACCGCAGATCGCTGGTAACGAGTCGGATAGGGTGAAGGGAGGATTTTGTGTTTCATGTAAAACGAATTGTTATATCATACTTTAAAATAAGAAAAAATGAAAAGAACCATCTTGAAAGACGTAGGAATCGGCTTGTGCTTCCTGCTTAGCACCGGAACGATCTACGCGCAGAACTACCCTAGAAAAGTGAAGAATGCGCAAGGTATCGAGGTGACCTACCAATCGAATTACAAAGGGAGAGTCCGGCCGGGACATTTGTTGATGACCGTGTCCGGTGACCGCGTATCATTGACCAACGTATGGCCGGAGCAAAATGACCGTCCCGATCCCCGCCCGGAAGACAAGACACCTGTAACCGACAGTTACATCGACTACACCACCCGGCAGGCATACCGCAGGGCTGAACTCCCCAACGGACAAGTGATATCTGCGGTCACTCCCTTCGAATTCGGCAAAGGCTTCACGCAAACGGGCGAAGGAAAACACTTAGGGATGAACTGCAAAATTTTGCGAACATCCATCAATTCCAACACTATCGAGGTATGGTATACCAACGACATCCCTTTTCGTGGTACTCCGCAAGCCAATGTGGGTGTACCTGACGGATTGGTACTGAGGGTCGTGCGAAACGGTGACATGATTCAAGAGGCTACCCATATTACCCCACTGAAGAAAGGAAAGGATGTATTGCCACAGTCGTGGGGGAAAAGCATGGATGCGGCCGACTACCAATATACCATCAACTAAAGTGGAGTTATCACAATTCCGGTCTTCGACCAACAGAGCATCTGCTTCAACAACACTAAATTGCCCGAAGTACTGAAAGAAGGTGTACAATACAGTGCTGGAGGCGGCACCATTCTGTTAAAGAAAGTGAAGTTACCCGACTATGTGAAGAATCGCACCGTCTTTGCGGAAGTTGTTCAATACTCGGACGGCGATGCTTACGACCGCATCGGTTCTGTCTTTCTGAACCGGAAAGCAAGCGGCTGTCTTTTCTTGATGCCATGCGTGATTTGAAAAAAGTTCCCTCTTTTCACTCGGAAAATATGGATTACCACGGGCTGATTTCTACAGCGGAGTATGATGTGCCTTTAGAATTGATGCGTTTCTTCACCGGTTTCGGTGTGCGCAAGTTCAATTATAATAAGGTGAAGGGGCAGGACTGGGTGGACTCCGTACTTTACAAAATGGAGGTAACCCCACTGGCCGAAAAGTTGGAAGGAGAAGCTTGGATTGGCGCTTACATCGGCAACTGGGATGCCAAAGGGCATCGTCTGTCGTTGAAACTGAAGTATTATCCTGATGAAGAACATCGGGTTTATAACACTCTTCCGCTGTTCAATACAGTGAATTATCTAGAGCAGGCAGGACAGCCTTATCCGATTTTCATGCGTCAGGATTCTCTGATCGTAAAATTCACCTTGAAGGAGCCTGCCAAGAATGCCCGTCTGTACTACCTCACCACGGGACATGGCGGTTGGGGAGGCGGTGATGAGTTCAACCAGAAACCTAACACCCTCTATTTGGACGGTGAAAAAGTGATCTCTTTCGTACCTTGGCGAGATGACTGTGGAACTTATCGTAACTGGAATCCTTGTTCGGGTAATTTCTCCAATGGGCTGAGTTCTTCCGACCTGAGCCGTTCCAACTGGTGCCCGGGTACGGTGACCAATCCCGAATACATTTATTTAGGTGATCTGGAGGCGGGTGAACACAGCATCACCGTAAAAATACCACAGGGTGCTCCTGAAGGGGAAAGTAATAGTTATTGGTGTATCTCGGGTACACTTATTTATTAATGTAAATTCTTTTGTCCTGCGGTAACAGAAATGTTTCTGTTATCGCAGGACAAGGAGTGTTCCAACTTTTCTATCTCCTCAAGGGACAACTTTGTGCCCTATGCAATTTGCCCCATAGCAAGTTCAAGGACTTAAGATTACGACTACGGCTTATTGGGACTTCTTTCTCTCTTTCGCTATTCCTTTCTATGTTCTTCTATTCCTTCTTCCAACTTGGCAGAATCCAACATATCATTCTGAACCATCAAGACGTTCATATACTCGTCGTATGTATGGCATTCCTAAGGAAAGCATATAGCACAGCAGCCAAACACAGGTTCAATCAAAGCGAATATACCCTTCCTGCAATTCTTTCACATTTTATAGATAAAAGGTATATTTTCTCTAGCAATAGACAAACAGCATGAACTGACATCACCTGTTTTCTTTTGGTTCTTATCTCAATAAACGTTACCTGTTTTCTACCAACTACCAAACAAACGGTAAATATTCAATGAAAAAACAATATAAATCATTTCAAGAAAGTTCCGTAAAAGTTACCAGTTCTCTCTTTAAATAAGATGCTTTGAACATCTCAAACGTTAAAAATCAGAGCATATTAAAAATATTTTTCAAGAGACCCTTTATATATATTAAAATTGTTATATATTTGCATCGTTAATCTAAATTAAATTGAAAAACATAGTTCTGAAGGAACTAATGAAACGGAATTACTTGATTTTCAATAAACTTAAAAA
>ENA-ORMR01002654-ORMR01002654.1-human-gut-metagenome-genome-assembly--contig:-NODE-2654-length-10693-cov-2.120887_pt1 | contig 10693 bp, 9 predicted proteins | sample MGYA00242107_ERZ509003 | MGnify/ENA primary metagenome ERZ509003 (study PRJEB26280, sample SAMEA2338699) | human gut metagenome | biome: human gut; feature: human-associated habitat; material: faeces... | reverse complement strand
CGTTCGACGGAGATCGATAGCGTTTTGAATGTGTTGAATCATGGAGGAAGTTTCGCCGAACTTGCCCCGAAATACAACGGGAATGATGAAATTTGGTTAATGGAAAATATGGCTTCCAGCGTGGGAAGACCTTTCATCAACAAAGTATTTAGCGAGAATGGAAACGGTTATTTCAAGGCCGAGAGCTTGGGCGGGGAACACATCGTACAGATATTGTCGCGTACGGCTCCGGTGAAAAAAGCCAAAGTAGCGGCTTATGTTTTGGCTGTCAATCCCAGTACAGAAACTCATACCGCTCTTTATAACCAGTTGTCTTCTTATAGCGCATCCAATAATAATGCAGAGAAATTCAATACGGGGGCAAAAGAGGCCGGATATACGGTTAACAGCTATGAATGCAGTGCCGAAGATTATTCATTACCCGGAATCAATGATGCCCGTCAAGCCATTCGTTGGGCGTTTAATGCCGACAAAGGCGAGGTTTCGGAAATCTTTACTCTCGATAACTCGTTCGTGGTTGCTGCTCTTGACAACATTACAAAAGAAGGATATGCTCCTCTGGAACAAGTGAAAGATATATTGGCTATGCAGATTCGTAACGATAAGAAAGCCGAGAAGATTATCGGTGACTTGAAATCGAAGAATCTCAATTCTTTGGCCGGATATGCCGAGGCTATGAAGGCACAAGTGGATAGCGCCAAGTTCGTGTCTTTCTCTTCCCCGTCTATCGCAGGTGTCGGTTACGAACCGGTGTTGAGCGGTTTGGCTCCCGTTTCGGAGAATGGAAAGCTCGTAGGTCCAGTGAAGGGATCGAGAGGGGTGTATGTGTTTACGGTTACGGACAAAACCGTTTCGGAACAACCGTTCGATGCCCAGACAGAAACTCAGAAGATTCAGCAGAATTACGGCTATCTCATCAATAGTCGCTTGATGGAAGTTCTTCGGGATAAAGCGGAAATAGAAAATACGATGATTCGTTTCTTCTAATAAACGGATTTTTTGATAAACACAGAGTGCGTATATCGTGGCTGTCGGCTCGATACACGCACTTTGCATTTGTGTTGTAGAATCTCTCGATAGTCATGGAAAAGGAACATTTGTTGGGAAAAACGTTGGAGGAGTTACAGACGGTAGCCGAGGAGAACGGACTGCCTCGTTTCGCGGCGAAACAGATAGCTTCGTGGCTTTATGAAAAGCGTATAGATCGTATTGCGGGCATGTCGAACCTTTCGTTGAAGCATCGGGAGTTATTGTCGCAGCGCTATGATATAGGCCGGGAGGCTCCGGTTCAGTCTCTTCGTTCTACCGATGGAACGATAAAATATCTTTTTCGGGTAGGAGGCGATGATTTTGTGGAAACGGTTTATATTCCCGACCGCGACAGGGCTACTTTGTGTGTGTCGTCGCAAGTGGGCTGCAAGATGAATTGCAGTTTTTGCATGACCGGGAAACAGGGTTTTAAGCGTAGCTTGTCTTCTGCCGAAATAATTAATCAGATTCTTTCGGTGGAGTATAGCGATAAACTGACGAATCTGGTATTTATGGGTATGGGGGAACCGTTTGATAATCTCGACGAGGTGATGAGGGCTCTGTCTGTTCTTACATCGGAATGGGGTTTTGCATGGAGCCCGAAGAGAATCACCGTGTCTACGATAGGCCATTTGAGCGGCATACGTCGTTTTCTCGATGAGAGCCGATGTCATTTGGCCGTGAGTCTTCACTCTCCTTTCCCGGAGGAGCGTTTGCGAATTATGCCTGTGGAGAAAGCATTCCCGATGACCGATGTCTTGGATTTATTGCGTCGGCGCGACTTTTCTCACCAACGTAGGCTTTCTTTCGAATATATTTTGTTTAACGGATACAATGATAGTTTGGATCATGCCGATGAATTGGCTCGTTTGTTGAAAGGTATGGATTGCCGGGTGAACCTGATACGGTTTCACGCTATTCCGGGAGTAACTCTTAAAAGTACCGATATGCAATCGATGGAGGCTTTTCGGGATCGATTGAATAACCGTGGGGTAGTGGCGACTATACGGGCTTCGAGAGGAGAAGATATATTTGCGGCTTGCGGTATGTTGTCTACGGCCGAGAAAAACAAGAAATAGAATCGGGGTTTTAAATAGTTCTTATATCCGGCAGGGTATATCGTGGATTTTTGTTACCTTAGTGAGCTCAAATTAGGTCGGTGATCGTATGCCGAGAAAATTAAGTTATAAAGATTTGGAGTTATGGAACATAAAATAAAAGTGGGGATTACCCAGGGTGACATCAATGGAGTAGGGTATGAGGTTATCCTCAAAACATTGTCCGACCCACATATCGTGGAGCTTTGTACACCTGTCGTCTATGGTTCGGCTAAGGTTGCCGCCTATCACCGGAAGGCTCTCGATATTCCGGCTGTTAATTTTAATATTATTAGCGATGCATCGGCAGCCGATGAAAATAAAGTGAATTTGATTACTTGTGTCGACGACGATGTGAAAGTGGAAATAGGAAAGGCTACGGCAATAGGAGGGGAGGCTGCTTATGCCGCTCTTGAACGAGCTGCTGCCGATATGGAAGCCGGTTCGATAGACGTATTGTTGACAGCTCCCATAAACAAACATGCCATACAGTCCGATAAGTTTGATTTTCCCGGACATACCGAGTTTCTTGAACGTCGCTTGGGGAACGGACAAAAGGCGTTGATGATATTGTTGAACGATACTTTACGGGTCGCTTTGGTTTCGGGGCATGTGCCTGTTTCGAAAGTCTCGTCTGTTGTTACGAAGGAAACCATTCTTGAAAAGTTGCAAATTTTTGAACAGTCGTTGAGGCAGGATTTTTGTGTGGTAAAGCCTCGGATTGCCGTGTTGGCGTTAAACCCTCATGCCGGAGACGACGGTCTTTTGGGAACAGAAGAGATTGAAATCATAAAGCCGGCCATTCAAGAGGCCAATGCCAAAGGAATGCTTTGTTTTGGCCCTTATCCGGCCGATGGCTTTTTCGGGACCGGACATTATCGTCAATTCGACGGTGTGTTGGCTATGTATCACGATCAAGGATTGGCGCCTTTCAAGGCGATAGCGATGGAAGACGGGGTGAATTATACGGCCGGATTACCGGTAGTTCGTACTTCTCCCGATCATGGTACGGCATACGACATAGCCGGACAGAACCGAGCCGACGAGCAGTCGTTCCGTCACGCTCTTTATTTGGCGATAGATGTATTCCGTAATCGTTCTTTTTATAAAGAAATAACAGCGTCTCCGTTAAGGAAGCAGTATTTCGATAAAAGCGGGGATAAGGAGGTGCTCGACCTGACGTCCGATACCGATAAAGGTGAATGAGTCGTTTTCTTGGAAGAAGAAAAAAGGGTTTGTGTCGAACATCGTTTTTGAGTGTGGAAATGAATAACGAAAAAAACAGAGATATAAAATGGGAAAAGTACTTATTATCGGAGCCGGAGGAGTAGGAACGGTGGTGGCGCATAAAATAGCGCAGAATCCCGATGTGTTTACCGAAATCGTTTTGGCAAGTCGCACGCAGTCCAAGTGCGATGCCATAGCCGATGCTATTGGCGGCAATCGTATCGTGACCGACCGTGTCGATGCCGACAAGGTTGAGGATTTAGTGGCATTGTTCAAAAAGCATAAGCCCGATATCGTTGTCAATGTGGCTTTGCCTTATCAGGACTTGACGATTATGGATGCCTGTTTGCATTGCGGTGTCAATTATCTCGATACGGCCAACTATGAGCCTCTCGACGAAGCTAAATACGAATATAAATGGCAGTGGGCTTATCGGGAACGTTTTGAGCAGGCCGGGTTGACGGCTATTCTCGGTTGCGGATTCGATCCGGGTGTGAGCGGGGTTTATACGGCTTATGCGGCGAAACACTATTTCAAAGAGATGCAATATCTCGATATTGTCGATTGCAATGCCGGTAATCATGGTATGGCATTCGCTACCAATTTCAATCCCGAAATCAATATCCGGGAAGTAACCCAAAAAGGTAAGTATTACGAGAACGGAAAATGGATCGAGACAGAGCCGCACGAGATTCATCGTCCTCTCACTTATCCTAATATAGGCCCCAAAGAATCCTATTTGATTTATCACGAGGAGTTGGAATCGCTGGTTAAAAATTATCCTACTATTAAGCGTGCTCGTTTTTGGATGACTTTCGGACAAGAGTATCTCACTCATTTGCGTGTGATTCAGAATATCGGTATGGCGCGTATCGATCCTATTATGTACAACGGGGTAGAGATCGTACCTATCCAGTTCCTTAAAGCCGTTTTGCCCAACCCGGGAGACCTCGGTAAGAATTACACGGGAGAGACCTCTATCGGTTGTCGCATTCGGGGTATTGGAAAAGATGGAAAGGAACTTACTTATTATGTGTATAATAATTGCAGCCATCATGCTGCCTATCTCGAAACCGGAGCACAGGGTGTGAGCTATACCACGGGCGTTCCTGCTATGATCGGAGCCATGATGTTCCTCACCGGCAAGTGGAAAAAACCGGGCGTTTATAACGTAGAGGAATTCGATCCCGATCCTTTCATGGAACAGCTCAATAAACAAGGCCTGCCGTGGCACGAAGTGTTCAATGGGGATATAGAGTTGTAATTATAGTAAATAAAGACTTTTTTGGATAGGGCTGTCTGTACAACGGATAGTCCTATTTTTTGAGAAAAAGGTTTGTGTTTTGTTTAGGCATACCAACCTTTGCTCTTTTTATCTAAGTCGGTTGCGTATTATCTACGATTCAGTCGATAATTCGAGGGGATTGTCCTTGTATATTCCAACCCCTCGCCGAAGAAACGGTAGTTTCTTCGGGTTCGCCCCTGTTTCGATTTTTAATCGAAGATAGGGGCGAAGGGCAAAAGACGGTCGAAAGTATTAACCTCCTCCTCTGCGCACGAATGTGCGATAGGGGAGGTGTCCGTAAGGACGGAGGGGTTGAAAACAACATCATATCAGTCTGTTTATACCGGACATATCCCTTTCTCCCCTGCCATGTCCCGCAGCATTACAGGGCACAGCAGGGGAGGAGGGTGGAAATCTTTCGACAACATCGCTCTGCCGCTGTTTTAATTTTTCTTTGCTTTGCGGGTATTTCTCCTTCTCCCCTGTGCCGCAAAGCAGTACAATAGGGGAGACACCGAAGAAACGACAGTTTCTGAGGAAAGGGGTTAAGAAGAATCGCTTAGAAATTTTTAAAGGGTTTAGGAGAACCTCTTTCCTATCCCATGCACCATGCCGCTGCGGGCTGCGGCGAAACGGGCAGATGCGGGAAATATCCTTTGGGAGAGGGAGGCGGAGGTGTAGGCGGCGCAGGAAGGACTTTGGGCAACCGGAGCGATTTGCCGGTCTTCTTGCGACGGCTGCATTTCGCCAATCGCCCCCGCTTCCATTGTTTGCGTTTTTCCTCCATATCCTTTTTCACCTCATCTTTGGCAGCCCAATAACGACAAGCGACCTCTTCCCAAAAACGACTGGCAAATTCTTCATAAGGATGCTTTTCACCCTCGGGCAAATCATACGCATCGGTCTCGTCGATGGCACTGACAATAGACGAAAAATAATATGCCGCGCGTTTACACCATCGGTAACGCTGCACATATTCCCCCGGCAAACGTCCCTCGGCTATCATTTTGTCGATGTCGTTGTCGGTTTGTTGCTCTTCCTGTTCCCGGCTGTGCCGTTCGAGCGTATCGACACAGCGGGTTACCGCCGTGATCTGTTTCGGTTGAGTCTTGGGATCTAGCTCCAACAGCTCGTTATAGTATTTGAGCAGTACGGCTTGGCGGGTCGATTCTATCGCCGTGCGCAAGTTTACAAAAGGTTCTTCTACCATCGTCGCGTATTTTTCGACAAATGTATGATCGAGATACGTTCTTTTTTATGGCATAACCGAACTTTAAACAGGCCGCTCAACAGAATACATTAATAAGAAACGGCACGCTTACTTCGAGTGCTATGCCATGTAAAATAGCTATCGGTATGAGTTCTTCTCCCTTATACGAACTTCGCACGATCATGGGAAGGCACACGTCCATCGAATTGATACCCGCTACCGAAATAGGAACCAACCTCCCACCCCAACGAGCGAGAACGGGTGTACCGAACAAAGCGATCATCTCGCGTATGACATTGGCGAGCAAAGCGATAGTCGCCAATTCGGCAGCTCCTTGCGGACCGAGAGTGGCACTTTTAATTTCGGCTATCAATACCGACGATAACGAGTAATACCCGAAACCGCTGCCGATCGTCAAACAATCGTTCAAATCACGCCCATGCAGCAAAAAAACACCTATGGCCGAAAATAAAAGCGTGCCACCGATAGTAAAAACAGGCAAAAGAGACATGCGGGGATTAAGCGAATGGAATAATCCGCGTAAGTCGTTGTTCGAACCTAAACTAATTCCCACTTGTACAATCAACAGCGAAAGAATAATTATAGGCAAATCATGACCGAGCAACCACTCCGGAGCGAAATCGCCCAACCCTACAAATACCCCGGCAAGGAAACAAACCAAAATCATCAAGTTCCCTTTCATGATTCACCTCCTTTCTTAAAAAACAAACGTTGAGCTACCCGAGCGGCCACAATACTCCCAAGCACTCCGAGGCAGGCAATTACAGCCGCTTGCCAACCGAAATTGTAAAAATTATCTACGAGATTACGATCGGACCCTATCGACACCCCGAACACAAATAACAGGACACAAACGGTAATCTGTATGCTCCATTTCGTCACGCCGACGAAAGAACGTCCGCGCAACACATATCCTACGCCAACACCCAAAACCAAAAGGATCAAAATACGAAACATAATTTGACTGTCTTTTATGCCACAGACTACAACGACTCCGTCGTCGTATCCGAGCTACGTTTATACGAATGAAAATAACCGGATAGGGCTTTCGCCCGCAAAAGGGGAAAAGAAAACGAAATTTTATAGATTATCCCCTTGAAAAATCGATTGGCAGTCAAATAAAGCCGCTGAACCAATGGACATGCACGATCGAAAGCGCACGTACTCCCCTGCGCCTTACACCGAAACAAATATGCTTGCCCTGTTGAATCATACGAATAACTGAATAAAAATTCGAATGCAAAGGTAATACTCTTCTCCGAATTCTCCAAATCGGGCACACCATTTTGTTTTCGTTACCGAGGGGAGAAGGTTGGATAGTTTCCTCTCTTTACAAAAAATGCTAAACCATAAAGAAAAAAGCTCTCCCTTCTTCCCGGCCGTACCCCGTAGCATTACAAGGTCATATAAGAGAGGTGGTACGTAGTGACGGAGGGGTTGAAAAGCGCTATCACATCAGTCGGTTTATATCGGATATTCAACCCCCTCGCCCTACGGGCACTCCCCCTATCTCATCTACGATGAGCAGAGGGAGAGGATTGAAAATGGTATTTCTCGTTTCGGCACAAAGATAGCTTTGTACCCTTCTCCTCTATCGCATAATACTACGGGACACGGCTGGGGAGAAGGGATTAAAAAACTCAGCGGTATTTACACTGCCCGGTAATAATCCTGCAAGAGACAACGGGCGACGAAGTCCCAGTTTTCGGTTACAAGTGCGGAGTCGCCGTCGGCGAAGCGGGCATCGGGAAGCAGTCGGTTTTCGCACAGATAGATGAGTAGGTCTATGGGGCATCGCCCGGGTACGGTAAGAAGCGACAGTGCCTCCCTCCGGGCTGTCTGCGGGTCGTAACAAGGATTGACAGGGTCGCATACGCATTGGGCTATATCCGAAGCGATGAGCATTCCTTTGTAAGGTGTGACATAGAGAATAAAATTCTTTTTCCCGGCGAGGTGCGAGAGATGTCCGCCTTCTGTCTCTCCCCATTGCATCCCTTCGGTAAGAAATTTGTCCAACTCCGAGTAAGAGTCTATGTATTTGACAGGCATGCCTCCGGTTTCTCGGGTGAATTGCCGGTAATAGGGGTGCAGTTCCTTTTTCTCTTCCGCTTCTTCGGGGAAAGTGTGTTGCCAAAGCAAAGAGACCCATTCGTGAGCAAAGAGCGCCAAAGGTCCGGCCGGCAGAGTATATAGCGATTCCCGACGCAGCTCGCCGAGCTTGGCGATTCTTTCTTTGTCTCCATGCGATTTACTCTGTGCCTCGTGTGAAAGTTGCCGGGCAAGTGAACGATTGGAAGGACCCAACAGAAACGAATCCCAAAAGAGCCATTCGGCGAACCGGTAACGGGCTTCGGGGTCATCGGTATCGTTCAGTTCGGGAAGACAAAATTCTTGTAACAAGGGTGAGTCGGGAGCTGTTTCGTATTCCGACTCTAACAGATCGTAAATCTTATCGGCCGTTGCGACAAGACGATCGTCGAGTGGGGAAAGAATTTCGTGCAAGGAGTCGTGCGTACAAAGCAGATACCAGAGTAGCACTCGCAGGTCTTCCCGATTTACTTCCCCGTCGTAGTAATTCTCGGCGGGAAAGAATGGCAGGGTACGACCGTAGAGCGAGCGGTGGTAGGAGAGAAACGTTGCCCACAATCCCGTACCGGACAGAATATCGGCAAAATAACCTACGACATCACAACAAAGACTTTTGGTGGCCTCCTCGGTTAATCTTTCTTTCAACGGAGATATTTTTACGAGGTCATATACTCGGTTGGCCAGTTGCGTATAGTAACGATCGCTGTCGGTCGTTTGTGTATAAGGCTGTCGAGAAAGCCATTGTTGCAAAGTGATGTTCATTGTCTTTCCTTTTTTACGAGATTAGTTATTCCGAGTCACACCCGAAAAGATAACGAGTTCGAGAGAATTCTTTTCTCGTCGGTTATCAGGCTTCCCCGCCGGGAGCCATGAAAGGAGGCATACCGCCCCGTTGAGGATCGTTCATTTGTATAGGCCCGAATTGAGCTTCGTATTTGCGTATGTTGTCCTGCAAGGCGAATAACAATCGTTTGGCATGCTCGGCCGTGAGAATGATACGCGATTTCACCGGAGCTTTGGGAGCACCCGGAGTCATGCGGATAAAGTCGATAACGAACTCCGACGGAGCATGAGAAATAATAGCGAGATTGGAGTAAATGCCTTCGGCTACTTCGGCAGACAATTCTATCTGGATTTCCTTTTTTTCTTCCATAATCAGTTCAGTTTAAAGTAATAGTATTTATAGTTGAAATTTACTTGATTTACATAAAGTTGCAACGTCGTATAAGGACGGCTTCGATAAGCCGAGATATTGAACGACGAGTATAGATTGCTCCAATGTCCCTCGGGGTCGTCGTTGCGGCTGTGTCGCAACTGTACTTTCAAAGTATCGCCGGAAAGCTCGGCTTCGTCGGCGACAAGCAGGATGCTGTGCGGCCGGCTGTGATAGTCGATACGATACCTCAGATTAAGGAAGTCGCCGGTTTTCCATGCGCTTTGCAAATAAAGAGTGTCGTCGGGCAACTGGTCAATTTTGTCATGGGGTACTATTCGGAGCGTGTCGAAATGAATAGCTGAAAGCGCTTGTATTTCTACCTGCTTTTTGTGTTCCGACAACGTTCCTATCGGGCGGTATTGCAGCAATACACGCACTCCCTCGCCCATGTCATCTCTGTTTACTTCCGAAACGGGATAAAGCGTATCGACCGGAGCGGAATCGGTTGTCTGACAGGTGAAATAAGGATTGCCTTTATTCGTATGGCAAGTGACGATGTCGGCATAGAAGATGCCATAAATATCTTTTTCGTCGTCTCCGCAAGCCGTTGCGAAGATAGATAAAAGGATAAAGGAGCAACCGTATAACCAACTCTTTTTCATTTGTATGTCTTGTTTTATTCTTCGACAGAAGCGGGAGAAACGATGGAACCGTCTTTCATGAAGAGGGTGCGATCGGTCATTCGAGCCAACGTTTCGTCGTGCGTGACGATGACGAACGTCTGTTTGAACTCGTCACGCAGGTCGAAAAACAGTTTGTGCAATTCGATTTTGTTTTTCGAATCGAGACTTCCCGACGGCTCATCGGCAAGTATGACAGAGGGGCGGGTTATCAATGCTCGGGCGACGGCTACTCGCTGTTTTTCACCGCCCGACAGTTGAGCCGGTTTGTGTCCCAGTCGGTCGCTCAGGCTCAGGAAATCGAGTATCCGCTTGGCTTCCTGTTCTGCATCCGATTGTTTTTCCCCCCCGATGAGAGCCGGAATCATCACATTTTCGAGAGCCGTAAATTCAGGCAGCAACTGGTGGAACTGGAATACGAATCCGATGTTACCGTTTCTGAAACGCGCCATTTCCCTATCGGGGAGGTTATCCACCCGCCTGCCGTCGTATAAGATTTCCCCGTAATCAGGCTTGTCGAGCGTTCCCACGATCTGCAACAAGGTTGTTTTGCCGGCTCCGCTCGCCCCCACGATGGAGACGATTTCGCCCTGTTCGATCACGGCGTCGATACCTTTCAGTACCTCCAAAGAACCATAGCTCTTGTGTATGTTTTTTATCTCTATCATACTTCTGTTAGTTTTCTGATGACATGACCCGCCAGATAACACCCGAAGATTGCCGGCAGATAAGAAATCGTCCCGACGGTCGATTTTTTGTTCCGTTCTCCCTCCACGACCACGACGGCGTTACGATCGGCCTGCTCGGTGGAGAATACCGTTTTCAGACCTTTGGAGATACCCTCCTTCCGCAGTCGCAATCTTACCGCTTTTGCCAAAGCGCAATGGTAGGTATCGGCTA
>ENA-ORMR01002652-ORMR01002652.1-human-gut-metagenome-genome-assembly--contig:-NODE-2652-length-10695-cov-2.578289_pt1 | contig 10695 bp, 10 predicted proteins | sample MGYA00242107_ERZ509003 | MGnify/ENA primary metagenome ERZ509003 (study PRJEB26280, sample SAMEA2338699) | human gut metagenome | biome: human gut; feature: human-associated habitat; material: faeces... | reverse complement strand
CCGCCGGTGAAAACGATGGCGACAGCACCGTTCGCCTGTCCACCGCCGCGGGCGTGGAAAGCGACAAGCCCAAGTTCTTCTTCCTGGAGCGGTATATGGATTCCTTCGTGGAAGAAATGCGCCAGTTCATCGCCGCCATCACCGAAAACAAGGACGTGCCCGTGGGCATCCATGCAGGGCTGATGAGCGTGGTGCTGGCCAAGGCGGCGAAGAAGTCTCTGGATGAGCATCGGCCCGTGAAGATCAGCGAAATGCTGGAGGGCTAAGGCCATGGAGGAACTGATTCGTCAGGGCTCGGAGGTTCCCTTCGGGTATACCGCCGTGACGGAGCTGAACAGCAAAAACCGGGAAATGCTGATGGATTTCGGCCTGCTGCGCCTGCGGCAGGGCGAAACCTATCGGGATGACCGGCCCCTGGAAAAGGCATATCTGCTGGTATACGGCAAGGTTCGCCTGGCCTGGGACGGAAAAACCCATGAGGAATACCGGGAAAACTGCTTCGATGTATCTCCCACCGCGCTGCACGTAAACCGTGCCACCGCCGTGGAAATCACCTGTCTGTCCGCGGACTGCGAAATCAACATTCTGCGCACGGACAACGATACGCTGTTTGAAACCCATCTGTATCTGCCCGCCGAAACCGCGGACGAATACCGGGGCAAGGGCACCATGCGGGAATGCAGCACCCGCATCGTGCGCACCATTTTCGATGATACCAACGCGCCCCAGGCTAATCTGGTGCTGGGCGAGGTGATCGGCTTCCCGGGCAAATGGTCCAGCTATCCCCCTCATCATCATCCCCAGCCCGAGGTGTATTATTACAAAACCAACCCCGTCGGCGGCTTTGCTTATGCGGAGCTGGGGGACCGGGTGGTGAAGGTGCATGGCAATGATACCGTGCTCATCGCTCCGGGGCTCACCCATCCCCAGTGCACCCCGCCGGGGTATGCCCTGTGGTATCTGTGGGGCATCCGGCATCTGCCGGGTGACCGCTACGCCCAGCCCAATTATCCCGTGTTCCTGAAGGAATACCTGTGGGTACAGGATCCCGACGCCGCCTATTTTGGCGATCCCAAGTGACCAGGAGGCAAGCCCATGAACCATATTCGATTGACCATGGCCCAGGCGCTGGTGAAATTTCTGGATCAGCAGTATGTGGAGCTGGACGGCCGGGAGCATAAATTTGTAAACAACATTTTCGGCGTGTTCGGACACGGCTGCGTGGTGGGCGTGGGCCAGGCTCTGCAGCAGGGCGGCCATCACATCCGCTTCCTGCAGGGAAAAAATGAGCAGAACATGGCCCGGGCCGCCACCGCCTTTGCCAAGCAGAAGGATCGGCTGGAGATTATCCCCTGCGTGTCCTCCATCGGCCCGGGCGCCATGAACATGGTCACCGCCGCCGGCTGCGCCACCGCTAACCGCATTCCCCTGCTGCTCCTGCCCGGCGACACCTTTGCCTGCCGCCAGCCCGACCCCGTGCTGCAGCAGGCGGAGTTTTTCGATAATTTCGGCAGAACGGTTACCGATGCGTTCAAGGGCGTTTGCCATTATTTTGACAGAATTTTGCGCCCCGAGCAGCTTATGACGGCTTGCTTAAACGCAATGCGCGTGCTCACCGATCCGGCGGATACCGGCGCGGTTTGCCTTGCAATGCCGCAGGATGTTGAGGGTGAAGCGTATGAATATCCTGAGCATTTCCTTAAAAAACGCGTTTGGCATTTAGACAGGCGCCCCGTAAGCTTTTCTCAGCTTGACAGGGCTACCGAGCTTATAAAATCATCAAGAAAGCCGATTTTGATTTGCGGCGGCGGCGTAAGATACAGCGGCGCCGAAAAGCAGCTTATTGAATTTGCAGAAAAATATAATATTCCGATTGCCGAAACTCAGGCGGGAAAGGGCATAGTGCCGTGGAATCATCCGCTCAACCTCGGCGGCATCGGCGTAACGGGCGGCAAAGCGGCAAACGTTATCGGCCGCGACGCTGATTTGATTATCGGCGTGGGCACAAGATTTTCGGATTTCACAACCTCGTCAAAATGGTTGTTTAACGAAAACAGAAAAGTGCTCGGCATAAATATCTGCCCGTTTGATGCATATAAAATGGATGCCGAAGCGATTGTTGCGGACGCAAGGGAAACACTTTCCGCCCTCTCCGTAAGCTGCAAGGGCTATAAATCCGATTACACGGATGAAATAGCTGCGGCAAAGAAAGAGTGGGATGCAATTGTTGATAAATATTATTCAACTGAGCTTCCGGGCGGATTAAATCAAACTCTTGCCCTCGGAATAATAAATGAATTTATGGCGGATAATGATATTGCCCTCGGCTCGGCAGGCTCTTTGCCGGGCGATATGCAAAGGCTTTTCAGGCCGAAAAACAGGGGCACTTATCATATGGAATACGGCTATTCCAATATGGGCTATGAGGTAAACGGAGCGCTCGGCGCAAAGCTTGCAAGCCCCGAAAGCGAGGTTTACACCTTCTGCGGCGACGGTTCTTTTCTTATGGGTCATTCGGAGCTTTATACCGCGCTTCAGGAAAATCTTAAAATAAATGTTTGCCTTTTCGATAATATGGGCTGGGGCTGTATCGAAAATCTGCAAAATGCACAGGGCACGGATACTTTCGGCACGGTGTTTAGAGCCAGAAATCCGAAAACGGGAATGCTTGACGGCGATGAAATCGATGTTGATTTTGCAAAAATCGCAGAGGGCTACGGCGCAAAAAGCTACACAATCCGCACATCGGATGAATTGCGCGCCGCACTTGAGGACGCAAAAAAGCAAACCCGCTCCGTTTTGTTTGACATAAAAGTGCTTCCCAAAACCATGACCCCCGGCTTTGAATCCTGGTGGCGCGTGGGTGTTGCCGAGGTTTCAAAAAGCGAAACGGTTGCCGCAGCTTATGCAGATATGCAAAAGCACATTAAAGAAACATTCGATTATTAACGATTTAAATACAGAAAGGTAAAAATTTATGCTTAATCCCGATAAAGTTAAGCTTGCCATAGCACCTATCGGCTGGACAAATGACGATATGCCCGATCTCGGCAGTGAAAACACCTTTGAGCAGTGCATAAGCGAAATGGCGCTTGCCGGCTTTAAGGGCACGGAAATCGGCAACAAATATCCCCAAGACCCCGCTGTGCTCAAAAAATATCTTGATATCAGAGGGCTGAGTGTTTGCAATGCCTGGTTTTCTTCTTATCTCACCTCAAAGCCTTATGAAGAAACAATAGAAGCATTTAAAGCTCATTGCGATAAGCTGCATTTTCTCGGCGCAAAGGTTATCGGCGCTTCGGAGCAGGGCAATTCAATTCAGGGCGATTTAACCAAATCTATTCTTGAGGAAAAGCCGTGCTACACGGAGGAGCAGTGGGAAATCGTAACAAAGGGCTTTAATGAAATGGGCGAATATGCACGCTCAAAAGGCATGTTTTTCACCGTGCATCATCACATGGGCACGGGTGTGCAAACAGCTGAGGAAATAGATAAGCTTATGGAGCTTACCGATTCCGAACTTGTTTATCTGCTGTTTGACAGCGGCCATCTCACCTTTGCCGGAATAGATCCCGTTCCCGTGCTTAAAAAATATGTAAACCGCGTTAAGCATGTGCATTTAAAGGATGTGCGCCTTGATGTTTACAACAATAAGGTTGTGCCGGAGCATATGTCTTTCCTTGATGCGGTGCGCGCCGGTGTGTTCACCGTTCCCGGTGACGGCGATGTTGATTTTAAGCCGATTTTCGATATTCTTTCGGATAATGATTATGAGGGATGGGTTGTTGTTGAGGCTGAGCAGGATCCGGCGAAGGCAAACCCCTTTGAATATGCCGTTAAGGCCAGAAATTACATCAGGGAAACGGCGGGTCTTTAATGCCGCTTAGGCATAACGGCCGAAATATAATTCCGTATAGATTAACAGTAATGCGCAAGGGCAAAAGACCTTTGCGCATTTTTTTGATTTTTTGGTATTGACTTTAGCGCGCTAATGTGATAAAATGAGCACATCATAATTCAACAAACGGAGGATATCTTATGAAATCATTAAAAAAAGTGCTTGCTGTTGTGCTTTGCGTGCTTTTTGTAACGGGTATGTTTGCGGCGTGCAGCAAAAACAGCGGCGAATCCGAAAGCGATCTCGCCTACATCAAATCCAAAGGCAAAATGGTTATCGGAATCACAGAATACGAACCCATGAACTATAAAGATGCCAACGGCGATTGGACGGGCTTTGACACCGAATTCGCTCAGGCTGTTTGCGAAAAGCTCGGCGTTACTCCCGAATTTATCGTTATCGATTGGGATAATAAAATTCTTGAGCTTAATTCCAAAAAAATCGATTGCGCTTGGAACGGTATGACTCTTACCGATGAAGTTAAATCTTCAATGAACTGCACCGAGCCTTATGTTAAAAACGAGCAAATCGTTGTTATGAAGGCAGATGTAGTTAATAACTATAAGCAATCAAGCGATCTTGCAAATGTTACTTTCGCGGCAGAATCCGGCTCCGCAGGCGAAGCCGCAATTCAGGATTTGGGCTTTGGCGCAAAGCTCACTTCCGTTTCCGCTCAGTCGGATGCGCTTATGGAGGTTGAAAGCGGCTCTGTTCAGGCTTGCGTTATAGACAACACCATGGCAAACGCCATGACGGGCGCAGGCACAAGCTATGCAGATCTTGCTCAGGGCATTTCCCTCACCTCCGAGGAATACGGCGTGGGCTTCAGAAAAGATTCCGATGTTACCGCCGAGGTAAATAAGATTATTCAGGAAATGAAGGCAGACGGCTCTCTTCAAAAGCTTGCCGATAAATATAATCTCACTCTTGCATAATTTGATTCTTTTATGTATAATCATTGCGGGCAGAGGGCTTTTGCGGCCCTCTGCTCTTTGCCGTATCTCGGTGCGGCTTAAATGTGTTGAAAGGTAAATGTTATGTTTATAAATATGGATTTGAATATGTTCCTTTCGGTAACAAAGGATTTGCTCGGCGGCTTTGGGATGACCTTAAAGCTTTTCGCGCTCACCCTTGTGTTTTCGTTGCCGCTGGGGCTTATAATCAGCTTCGGCTCAATGAGCAAGTTTAAGCCGCTGAAGCTGCTTACCAAAGCGTTTGTTTGGGTTATCAGGGGCACACCTCTTATGCTTCAGCTTATTGTGGTTTATTACGGCCCCGGGCTTATTTTTCATTGGGATTTAATGGAAAGATTCGACGCCGTTTTGATTGCGTTTGTAATAAATTATTCCTGCTATTTTTCGGAGATATACAGAGGTGGCATTGAGGCAATTCCGCGCGGCCAGTATGAAGCCGGGCAGGTGCTCGGAATGACAAAATCGCAAATATTCTTTAAGGTTGTGCTGTTTCAGGTTATAAAGCGCATTGTACCGCCTATGAGCAATGAAATCATCACTCTTGTTAAGGATACTTCGCTTGCGCGCATAATTGCCGTTTATGAAATTATTTGGACGGCGCAAACCTATATTAAGCTTGAAGGCCTTATTTGGCCGCTGTTTTACACCGGCGCGTTTTATCTTATCTTCTGCGGAATACTCACGCTTCTTTTCGGCAAGCTTGAAAAGAAAATGGATTATTATAAGGGCTGATAATTATGGCAATTCTTGAAATAAACAATGTTAAAAAAAGCTTTGGCTCAAATGAGGTTTTAAAAGGCATTTCTTTTTCACTTGAAGAGGGCGAGGTGCTTTCGATAATCGGTTCCTCGGGCAGCGGAAAAACAACCTTGCTGCGTTGTATGAACTTCCTTGAAACGGCGGATTGCGGCACTTTTTCGGTAGACGGCAAGGTGATTTTCAACGCTTCCGACAAAGCTAAGCTTTCCGATAAGGAAATTCGCAAAAACAGGCTTAATTTCGGGCTTGTTTTTCAGGATTTCAATCTTTTTCCGCAATACAGTGTGTTTGAAAACCTTGTGCTTGCGCCCAAATTGCTTGCAAAGGAAGACCCGCGCTATAAAACGGATAAAAAGGATATGATAGAGGAAATAGAGCAAAAGGCACTCACCTTGCTCGAAAAGGTTGGGCTTTCGGATAAAAAAGATGCTTATCCCTGCGAGCTTTCCGGCGGACAAAAGCAGCGCGTTTCGATTGCAAGGGCACTTTGCCTTTCGCCGAGGGTGCTGTTTTTTGACGAACCAACTTCGGCTCTTGATCCCGAGCTTACAGGCGAAATATTAAAGGTTATCAAAAGCCTTGCGGCCGATAATATGACAATGGTTATAGTAACTCACGAAATGAAATTTGCTCACGATGTTTCCGATTGTGTTATGTTTATGGATAGCGGCGTTGTTTGCGAGCAGGGAACGCCCGAGCAGGTGTTTGAGCACCCACAGCATGAGCGCACGAAGGAATTTTTGCAGGCATACGAGAAATAATATAAATGTGCCGTAAAAAAATATAATGAGGGGGATTTTTATGGCTGTTAAGCTTAATCCGGATAAGGAAATCGTCAAGTCCGTTAGAGAGGGCTTAAAGCGCACAGGCGGCTATTGCCCATGCCGAGTTCAGCGAACGGAGGACTATAAGTGCATTTGCAAAGAATTCAGAGAGCAAATTGCAGATCCTGAGTTTGAGGGTTTTTGCCACTGTATGCTTTATTATAAATCTAAAGATAATGATAAGGATAAGAAGGAGAACTAAAATGGCTGTTATAACTTTAACAGGAGCAACCTTTAAGGAAGAAGTTATGAATTCCGATAAGCCCGTGCTTATCGATTTTTGGGCAACCTGGTGCGGCCCGTGCAGAATGCTTTCGCCCATCGTTGACGAAGTGGCAGAGGAAACGGATTCCGTTAAGGTTTGCAAGGTTAATGTTGATGAAGAGGCACAGCTTGCCTCCATGTTCGGCATTGAGGTTATTCCCACGCTGATTGTTATTAAGGACGGCAAAACCGTTAATAAAAGCGTTGGTTATATTGATAAGGAGCAGGTGCTTGAGCTTATCAATGTTTGATCGTTTGAACAACTGAATAAGAATACAAAAAGTGCCGTGAACGGAATTAACCGAACACGGCGCTTTTTATTACTTTTGATTTTATTTTTTGTTTTGCTTTTCTTTTTTGCCCTTGAAAAGCTTTGCCACGATGTTGTTGCCGCTCTTTTTCTCGTGCGGCGGAATATGGTCTATATCAATTGTTTCATATGTTTTCCAAAGATGAATTCTGCCTGTGTCATTAAATGCCTTAATTGTCATTATCGTGATCGGCACAACAAACATTCCTATAAAGCCGAAAAGTTTCAAACCGAAATATAAGCCGCCGAGTGTGATAAGCGGATTAACTCCAAGCGAATCGCCTACTATTTTCGGCTCGATATATTGGCGAATCACCGTTATAACAATGTAAATAACAAACAGCCCTATGCCCTGAGCGGTGTTGCCCATAACGATAGATATGATCGCCCAGGGGATTAGTATACCGCCAGAGCCCGCAACGGGCAAAATATCAAAAATGCATATCGCAAGGGCAATAAGATAAATGTAATTGTTGCTCATTATTCCTGCGGCACTCATAATCGTGAAGCCGAGCGAAAGCTCGCAGAAGGTGATAAACATTATAAGGCCGTAAGCCTTAACCATTTTTAATATTGTGTTTGAAAAAACTTTTTTTATTTCCGAAGGCAGATTTTTTTTGCTTTCGGGCAGCTGAAGCTTGATGAAGTTTACAACCTTGCTGTAATCCTTAGTGAAAAGAATCCAAGCGATGATGCCGATAACTATGCCCAAAATTGCCGAGGGCACGCTTTTCGCAACACTGTAAATTCCGCTTACGCCCGTGGAAACGGTGCTTTTAACCGTGTCGGCGGTCAGTCCGATGGAGCTGAAATCAAAATCGCTTGCGGCATGAGCAAATGCTTGAGTTATTTTTTCGGAAACCGTGCTGTAAATCGAATCGGGCAAAAAGCTGAGCCATTTAAGAAGCAACGCCTGCAAATCGCTCATAAATTGGGGAAAATCCGAAAGCTGCCCCATCAAATATTTTGAAAAATCTTTAATCTGATTTACAAGGCTGTTGAGTAACAAAATAACCGGCACAAGAATTATTGCAATGGAAAGCAGCACCAACACAACAGACCAAGCGCCGCGCCCCTTGCCCTTGCATTTTTTCGTAAGCCAATTCACGGGCTTTTGCAAGCCTACTGCAAATAAAAAAGAAAGCATAAACGGCGCAACCGGCCAAAACAGATATTTAAAAAAAACATAAGCAAGCCCTAAAACGGCCGCTATAAACAGCAAATCAATCAAAAAATCTTTGCGCTTTTCGGTTTTCGCGTTCATAGGCTTCTCCTTTAATCACCTTTTTAACTGTTGGTTTTGAGTATTTTATATAAACTTAATATTCTACTTTATTCAATAATAATTCAACAGTTACAAATATTCAAGGTTTTTATTAAAAATTTCATTTTCCCTCTTGTATAATTTTTCGATTAGTGGTATCATATCACAAGTGTATTTCACGGCAACACAATTGTGCGCGGGTGGTGAACAAATTGCCAAAGTTAAAATATTTGCTTGTAAACGAATCTCTGTTGCCGGAGGTTTATTCAAAGGTTATTGCCGCAAAGGCTTATCTTGCCTCCGGTGAAGCGCCGAATGCCACGCAGGCGGCAAAAATGGCAGGCATTTCAAGATCGGCATATTATAAATATAAAGACGGCGTTTTTGAATACAATCCGCAAAACAGCGGCGAAATGCTTACTCTTTCGCTTAAATTAAAAGACAATAAAGGCGTGCTTTCGGCAGTTTTGAGTTTTCTTTATCACTTGGGAGCAAATGTGCTTTCAATCAATCAAAGCGTGCCGGAAAACGGAGTTGCCGCAGTTACTCTTACAGTGTTCACGGCGGAAATGACAGCCGATATTGAAGCACTTTCGGCAGGACTGAGTGAAATAAACGGCGTAAGCGCCGTAAGTATAAAATAAACAGGAGGTATATATTTATGAAAATAGCTATTATGGGTTACGGCACAGTCGGCAGCGGCGTTGCCGAGGTTATAGACACTCATGAAAAAAGCCTTGCAAAAAGCACAGGCGGCGAAAACATGGAGGTTGCAAGAATTCTTGATTTGCGCGATTTCCCCGGCGATAAGCACGAAGCCGCGCTCACCAAGGATTTCAACGATATTCTTAATGATAAGGAAATCAAGGTTGTTGCCGAAACAATGGGGGGAGTTAATCCCGCTTTTGATTTCACGATGAAGCTTCTTAAAGCCGGCAAATCCGTAGTTACTTCAAATAAAGAGCTTGTGGCTCAAAAAGGGCTTGAGCTTTTGGAGGCAGCAAAGGAAAACGGCGTAAACTATTTGTTTGAGGCAAGCGTCGGTGGCGGTATTCCGATTATCAGGCCGCTTTCACAGTGCTTTGCAGCCAATAATATTATGGGCATTGCAGGCATTCTTAACGGCACCACAAACTTTATCCTCACCAAAATGATAGAGGATGATATGAGCTTTGAGGATGCACTTCACATGGCGCAGGAAAACGGCTATGCCGAAAAAGACCCCACCGCCGATGTTGAAGGGCACGATGCATGCAGAAAAGTTTGCATTCTTGCTTCGCTTGCATTCGGAAAGCATGTTTATCCCTCTCAGGTTGAAACCGAGGGCATTTCAAATATAACTCTTGAAGATGTTTCATATATTCATTCGGCAAACGGCGTTATTAAGCTCCTCGGCCAAATCGAATATATCAGCGATGATAAAATCGCGGCGTTTGTAAGCCCCGCAGTTGTTTATAACGGCAGCCAGCTTGCAAGCGTTCGTGATGTTTTCAATGCCATTCTTGTGCGCGGCGACGCTGTTGGCGATGTTTGCTTCTACGGCCGCGGCGCAGGCAAGCTTCCCACGGCTTCCGCCGTTGTTGCGGATATGGCGGATTGCATTAAGCATATGAACAGGCGCAAGATTTTCGGCTGGGGCCCCGGCGACGAAAATTATGTTGTTGATTATAAATCAAGCATTTCAATGCCGTTCTATGTAAGGGCAAAAATGGCCGCGCAGGAAGTTCTCAATAAATTCGATGATGTTAAATTCCTTTCAAGAAAGGGTCAACCGTCCGACGAGGTAGCATTCATCACCGATGCCATGACGGAAAACGAACTTCGCGAAAAGCTTGGTGATGCAAATGTTATTAACATTATCAAGGTAACAAATTATTGATTCGGAGGAAAATATTAAATGGCACTTATTGTTCAAAAATTCGGCGGCTCATCTGTTGCGGATGCCGCTCGGGTAATGAATGTTGCCCGTATCGTTACGGATACTTATAAAGCCGGCAACGATGTTGTTGTGGTTGTTTCCGCACAGGGCGATACAACGGATGATCTTATCGCCAAAGCGCAGGAGATCAATCCCAATGCCGCTAAAAGAGAAATTGACCAGTTGCTCACGGCAGGCGAGCAGATCTCCATTTCATTGCTTGCAATGGCTATCGAAAAGCTTGGCTATCCCGTTATCTCTCTTCTCGGCTGGCAGGCGGGCTTCAACACCAATTCGGTTTACGGTTCCGCCCGCATTAAAAATATAAAAACAAATCGCCTTCAGGCAGAGCTTGCAAAGCACAACATCGTTGTTGTGGCAGGCTTCCAGGGGCTTAACAGATATGACGACCTCACAACGCTCGGCCGCGGCGGTTCGGATACCTCCGCCGTTGCAATCGCAGCTTCCCTTCATGCGGACAGAT